>OFFK01001061.1_pt1 | contig 21067 bp, 14 predicted proteins | sample 1521361 | NCBI WGS metagenome assembly OFFK01 (sample SAMEA3504096, study PRJEB24116) | mouse gut metagenome | biome: mouse gut; feature: mouse-associated habitat; material: faeces | place: Denmark | collected 2011 | reverse complement strand
GGCAAAAAGCATCCCCGCAATGTCTACGCTAAAACCAGAGAGGACTGTGAACAGCTGCTGGCGGAGATGATCCTCCAGATGAAAGCAGAGATTGCCGCAGAAAAGGAGCGGCTAAAAGTAAGCTTTGGGGCAAGTTGACAGGAATACACGGTCAGCAGCGGCCAGCGCAAGTAAATACTATACAATTTCAGGAATATGTGATATAGTTTTATAAGGGAAATCCGCACAATACATTAAAATTTTCCACTAAATGATAGTGCATCATCTTACACGAGGGGGCATATCTATGAAACATATAGCAGTGATAGCGGGATATGAATACCGCTTCATCGAAATGTTCTCTTCGGTGGAGGATTCTTCGCAGTTTGTCCTGTGTGCAAATCCTGATGGAAAAAAGTTTATCTGCCCAGTGGATTTTTGGCTCAGTCACACCGAGGCAGCAGCTTCAGAACCGGTTGCCCCCATTAACACTGGTAGTACCGCGCAGGAAAAGATCACATTCTTTCTCTCTTTGTTCCGGGGACGGGAAAACCTCTATGCAAAACGCTACTACAACTTAAAGACAGGTAAAAGCGGCTATGTCCCAGCTTGTCAAAACGAGTGGAAGCCGGAACTTTGCAATAAAAGGGCGCAAAAATGCCCCGAGTGCCCCAACAGGGCTTTCATGCCCTTAACTGCAAAGATTATTTGGGCACATATGATGGGACAGGACGAATTCTGTCGGGATGTTGTGGGGATCTACCCCATGCTGGAGGATGATCGAACCTGGCTTTTGGCGGTAGACTTTGATGAAGAATCGTGGAGGGAAGACACTTCTGCTTTCCGCGAAACCTGCCTTGCCTTTAACATTACACCCGCCGTAGAACGCTCCCGCTCAGGGAATGGAGCACACATTTGGTTTTTCTTTTCTGAGCCTGTTTCCGCTGCGGATGCCCGTCGATTGGGGAGCGGGCTGTTGACGCAGGCAATGGCCCGCCGGCACGAACTGCAGTTCAAATCCTACGATCGGTTGTTCCCTTCTCAGGACACTGTCCCAAAAGGCGGGTTTGGAAATCTGATTGCCTTGCCTTTTCAAGGCCAAGCTCGGCAAAAAGGCAATACGTTATTTGTCGACGAACAGTTTATGCCATATGAAGATCAGTGGTCATTTCTCTCTGCCCTGCCTAAAATCACGCCGGAAAAATTGGCGGACATGGTGGGAAAGCTGTGCGGCAACGGAGAAACAGGAGTATTGCTGGAATCTGTAGAACCAAAACCGTGGCCATTAAGGCGGAAAACGCCGGAACTGCATCGCGAAGATTTTCCGATACAAGCCCGGCTCATGATTTCAAATCTCTTGTATGTTGATAAATATGGCTTTTCACAAAAGGCGTTAAATACAGTCAAACGCTTGGCCGCATTTCGGAATCCTGAATTCTATAAAAAGCAAGCCATGCGCTTGCCCGTCTACAATATACCCCGCGTGCTTGATTGCAGCTACGAAGATCCGGATTTTATGGGAATCCCCAGGGGGTGCTTTGAGCCGTTGAAGGATCTGCTTGACACATATGATACTCCATACATTTTAGCGGATCAGCGTCAACCTGGACAGCAGATCAGCGTTGCTTTTCGTGGGGAACTCCGCCAGGAACAAATACCGGCAGCTAAGGCTCTTTTGTCCCATGACATTGGTGTCCTGTCCGCGACTACAGCTTTTGGTAAAACAGTGGTAGGCGCGTATTTGATTGGGCAGCGCAAAGTTAACACCTTGATTCTGGTCCACTCCAGCGCACTTCTGGAACAGTGGAAAGCATCGCTGGAAAATTTTCTTGATGTTCAGGAACCCTTGCCGGAGCAACCCAAGCGGCGTGGCCGAAAGAAACGAATCGAGCAGATTGGCCAAATCGGTGCGGGGAAAAACACGCGGGGTGGTATCATTGATATTGCCATTATGCAATCCCTTTTTGAGGGTGAAGAAAAAGACGTAAAGCCTTTTGTTTCGGAATATGGGATGGTCTTGTGCGATGAGTGTCACCATTTAGCAGCCTTTACCTTTGAAAAAATCATGCGGGAAGTGAAAGCTCGATATATCTATGGCCTGTCCGCCACACCTGTTCGCCCAGACGGCCATCAGCCAGTTATTTTTATGCAATGCGGTCCTGTACGTTACTCAGTCGATGCAAAAAACCAGGCAGAAAAGCGGAGCTTCTCTCATTACGCAATTCCGCGCTTTACCAGAACACGGCTGCCTGACGCCCGAACGATCCAAGATATCTATTCTGGTATTGCGAAGAATGAGGCAAGAAATCACTTCCTGATTTCTGACACAATCCAAGTAGTTGCGGAGGGAAGAACACCGCTGCTGCTGACTGAACGAAAGGAGCACGCAATTCGTTTGGAGGAGGCCCTTCGGGGCAAAGCGGATCATGTATTTTTGCTTCTGGGCAGCGGAAAGCAGAAAGAGAAACGTGAAAAACTGGCTTCCTTGCGAGCAGTTCCAGCAAATGAATCCCTTGTGGTGGTCGCTACCGGAAAGTATATAGGCGAAGGGTTTGATGAACCTCGTCTGGATACGATCCTGCTGGCAATGCCCATCTCCTGGAAAGGTACGCTTGCCCAATATGTTGGCCGTCTGCACCGAAATTATGAGGGCAAACAGGAAGTCCGTGTCTACGATTATGTCGATATCCACATCCCATCGTTAGAGCGAATGTACCATAAGCGTTTGAAAGGATATTCAGAACTTGGGTACTGCATAAAAGCATCGGAACATGATCCGGTTTCAAGCCGTATTTATAACGCTCAAGATTATTTTGCCCCATTTGTGTCTGATTTGAGCGATGCCGCAAAAGACATCCTGATTGTCAGCCCTTTTTTGAAAAAAGTCCGGACACAGGCCGTACTACCCGCATTGGAGAAAGCGATTGCCGCCGGTGTTGCCGTGACAATCCACACAAGGCCGCCTGAAAATTATTTGCCGGAACAGCGCGCCGCCATTGCACAATCTATCGCCTTGTTAGCAAGCCGTAAGATTACCGTAGATACAAAAAATAATCTCCGGCATCGTTACGCTGTAATTGATCACAGTATCGTTTGGTATGGAAATATTAACTATTTGTCATACAGCGGACGAGATTCGAATGCCCTGCGATTTGAGAGCCCGGATACCGCTGGGGAATTGCTTGGATCATGGGATAACGGCGATTTTCAACAGCTGCGCATCGAGGCTTAACAACCAATTTACGGCCCACCAGGGACACAATTCCCAGGTGGGCCGATTTTTCTGTCTGTGGGCAGATATGTGGTCAGGCCAAAAATGCCAAATTGAAAACGGCAGGAAAAGTGCTGATTTGCAAAAAGAATCCGGGTTTTGCAGAAGATTCTTCCCCGTTTTTGACAGTATTATTTCGACATGGGCACGTCTCTCCGTCCTTACCAACTGCCATGGCAATATTTTTCACACATTTTCCGCTTGTTTATAGCCGTTTTTGCTCCATTTCATTTGCTTTCCGACACTCTTTACAAACAGGGTTTCCGTATATTCCACGCCTGTCTGTGGCTGGTTATGTGGTCAGAAACCCTTGCGGCACTTGAGTTTTCAGTCCTAAAGCAACATTGTTCCAGGCCAAGAAAGTGGTCAAATTTGAATCAGGCCGCCTTAAACCGTCTGTTAACTCAGAGGAAATATCAAGCGATAAATTGCACCTCCGTCTACAATGATAAGCAGATTTCTTAAAGCCCTGTCGACTGTGTAATCCGCCCGATTTTCACCTCTGTATTTCTCCGTTTTAGATTGCAATTTTCTATCGACTTTCGCCTCCTATTTCGGTATTGTGTTGCTTGCAAAAGCCCCACAAAACGCTGAAAATTAGGAGGAAAATGTATGACCAACATGAAAAAGCGCATTGCCACCACACTGACAGCAGCCATCCTCACAACTGTCCTCACTGTCCCCGCCATGGCAGCGGAAACGCCTGACAAATCTGTCCGGGTGAGCAGCTACAAGGGCAGTACTCTGAAGGTGGGAGAGCGTAGCGGACTCATCATCGGTCCCAGCGGTACGGAGTACGCTGTCACTTCCAGCGACCCGGACACTGTGGCAGTAGAGCAGGTGCTGACCTTCTGGGTCGCTGTCGCCAAAGCGGAGGGGAGCGCAGAAATCATCGTCTCCGACAGCGCCGGGGAGCACGGGAGCGTAACACTGACAGTCGGCTCCGCCGTCCCCGCCGCGCCGGAGGCCCCCGCCAGCGGGGATAGCACTGGCCTGACGGACAATCTGGAGATACGGCAGGAGATGATCTGCCTCATCAACCAGACCAGAAAGGCCAATGGAGTGTCAGAGCTGCCGGTCAATGAGGCCCTGATGAACGCAGCACAAGCCTGCTCCAACCAGCGCTACACCTGGCACCACGCTCCGGAGGAGAGTAAAGCCGCCGCAGATGCCGGTTACCCCTATGGCTTCGGTGACAACCTCACCGTGTTCACCGGCACAGCCGACGCTGCCCAACACGCCGTCGACAACTGGATCAACTCGCCGGGCCATTTCGAGACGATGATCGACTCCAGATGTGACTGCATCGGCGTGGGCATGACCCAGTACGATGGCATCACCTACTGTTACATGTTCGTCGGGATACCCAACAGCGTCAACTTCTATGCATAAGAGAATAGTACTCAAGGAGGGCCGTCCAGGAAGCTGGATGGCCTTCTCTCATGGTGGTAGAAAGCAGAGTACAGGCAGAAAAATACAACACCGGGGAGCAGATTTACTGCTCAGATATTGCGTACCAGTAAACAAGGAATTAAACCCCTTTATCAGCCCCAGGCTTGTTTCAAGGAACTCATCTCCCGGACAAAAGTTTTACCACTAAGCGTAAGGGTGTCAACGTATTTCTTGATATGGCCGACGTATGATATTACCTCTACGGCTTTAGTAACAGGCTATACTATACGCATATATGAGGTTTCCCGATAATTTGAGAAAGATATTAGAAGAAAGCCAGAATAAAGTACCAAAAACGAACTCATAAAAAAGCCAGCTCAAGGCATTTAGCGTTTTACTGGTAGTTTTTCAGCAATTCGGACATCGAAGTAATATATTCTTGATTCTCGACAAAATCATTACTGTTAAGCAGTTTACGCTTTTCTGATAAGATAATCACATTTGCAGGAGTTTCCATTTCCGATTCGAATTCAGAATAATCAATCGTTGCTAATATGATTTGTGGCAACATTTTCATCTGCGCGATCATCTTTAGAATATCCTTGCTACTGGCAGTACTAGCCTCTTTTGCTCGTGGGGAATCAACGACAAACGAAAACCTTGTAGTCCCAGTTTTGAAATATTCCATAGTTTGAAAAAGAGCTACAAACTGAGCCAAAATAATCTTGTTTTCCAGTGTTCCTTGCGCCTTGATTGGTTTTAATAGACGGATTGTTCCATCATAGGTAGGATCCCATGCATCCAGAGTCATAATATTCAGCCGGACGCACTCAATATATTCCTCCTCGACTTCTTCTCTATTTGGAAGTTTTCGGAGTTCTTTGGTAATCGCCCTAATCTGTTGATCGACTTCTTGTGTTTCCACAGCAGCCTCATCCAATTGCTTTTGGAAGCGGCAGACAGAAGCAGACAGGCCACGTTGACGAATGTAAATATCAAACTCATTCTTTTCTGCTTGAAAAGCTGATTCTTCTTCCCGCAGTTGTTGTCTAAGGGACACATATCGTTCTTTTGATAAGTTGAGCTTATCAGATACAGAATCCATTAACAACTGAATCTGCTGACACATATAGTTTTCGTTCATGATGCCATAATTTGCCCGGACAAGATCGAAGATTTCTTCATCAAAAATGTATCCACAATTAGGGCAAATATGACGTTTATGTATATCATCTTTTTCAATCACATCTTTTGTAGATACATACTCCGTAATGATGCGTAGATTATATTGATGTTGACGAAGTGCCGTTTCCAAACTTTGAATTTCATTGCGGGTTGCTCCAATTTGTGTCACTAACTGCTCAATTCTTTTCTTGGGCGCATCAAGGTGTGCTTCCAACTCGCTAACTGTATCTGCTGGCGGAAGATTACCTGTTTCTTCGCGCAACGCAGCTAAAATTGTATTCAGACGATCACTCTCAATCGCCAAGGCTTCCAGATGTTCCTTAAGACGATCTCTCTCCGCCATAAGTTCAACTGTTCCTTTGGTATAAATATTGAGATGGTAATAGAGTGATTTAATCCGATCTGCACTTTTATACTGTTCAATCGCCGCAAAGCTATTGTATAACCCGCTCCACCCTTTATCTTGGTCGATATAATACGGCATAAAAGTAAACACAGGCGGTGCCATCTCAACTTTTCCAGTATCTTTGCGAGGTAAGTAAACTGAAAAATCAAATATTTCCCCCAGCAGTGGTGCCAATTCCTTTGTAACACTATCCGTAATTTTTAAAAGCTTTTCTCCTTCAAATACAGCGAATCGTTTCAAAAAACGTGCAACTCGATATTCTTTCTCTCCTACAGCCAATGTTGCAGTGTATAACTTTGACTGTTTATCCCAAACAGAGTCATAGTCAACCTCTGCCCCTAAAGTATAGTACAAAGATTTTAATAGAGAGGATTTACCCACATGGTTATCCGCACTCGTTACAACATTCAAGCCCTTTTCGAACAATTGGACACGAGCAGTACGATTCTGCAAATCCGCAATCATTAGACTTTTGAAATATACTTCTTTCACACACTCCTCCTCCATTCATTTATCAGCATACTGGCAATCAGGATACCTATATAGGTCTTATTGTAAATAGGGCTCTTATTGGGGAGAATCCCATATACACGCTCACAATAATTTTTTGCAGATTCCCCATTGTTTCGCGGGTTCCCCCGGCTGGCACTTCTAACCTGACGGTATAATGCAGCGAATGACTCAGACTTTCCCCGAACATCAGGCAAAACCTTTGTATATTCAAGAGCTGCTTCCATTCGTTCTTCTTCAGAATAACCCATCCACTGATCTATCTCTTGAAATTCTGGGATGGCGATGTACATAGATTCCTCGATAATGCGGGAAAAATCCGATTTGGATATACCTTTTTTCTGCCGCACCTCCGCAAATGTAGCATTTTTATCTAACGCCTCATAAGATTGGCAACGAGACAGCAAACTCATCATCGCTCCAAAAATAGTTTTAGCGGATTCTATCGTAATGCGTGGGTATTGTCTATATAAAAAGTCGTTCATTTTTTGTTCAACAATCTCACGATGTTTCGGAATTGATAATATAGTCCTCATGTGAACAAATTTTGACAAATCCACATCATCCACAGATATTCCTTTCCTCTTGGCAATATCCGCTTTAATCTTATCCACCATAATTTGATTGAATGACATGAACGGTGTACGTTCAGCCACATACTTCTGCTCCTCGGAGTGCAACTTCCCATCATCACCCTTGATCTTTACAGATACCTTCAGCGGACAGTTAGTAATTAAGCCAAGTTCCTTGCCCATCCACTCTGGATTGCTGAGTTGCTCATATAACTTGGCCACCCACGCTTCCGAAATCGCCGTATCAATACTGATGGAATCTTCACTCGTTTTCATCTGATAGTAGCTAACCGCTTCAGGAGATACATCATCATCAAACAGAGTAATGTCATCATAATGATCCAATACAAGCAGGTAATTCAAATCAGAATACAACTCAATCGCCATATGTAGGGTCTGGCTTATCTGCATTTCAAAGCGATTATATGTAAGACTCCCGGTCTTAGTGTCAATAGCTACAGGTTTTCCGTCTTTTTTAGCCTGCTTCTTTGCCATACAAAATCCTCCAGTATGTGGCAGATATACGTCATCTTGATTCATGCAGCAGGAACTTGCCTGTATCCGCTGATGGCTGCCAATATAGATGCTCTATTAAGTCTTTGCATATTGCTCGCTTTTCATTGTCCATTGTCAGCCCTCTCTATCCGTCAACTTCTGATACATCCGCATCAGCTCCGCCACGCAGCTTGTCTCGGTAGTAGTCGCCACGTCAAACCCATACGCCTGCATGACGGCCCGGTCGTTCTGCTGATGGGCCTTCCGCAGCTCCGGGGGCATGGCGATCTCGTCGTAGAGGTCGGCAAGGGAGCAGTCCGGGTAGAGGGCCCGGGCGTCCAGGATGGCCTGGGCGGTCTGCTCGATTTTGGCTTTCTGTGCGTCGGTGAGAGTAGGCCAGGGGAAATTGTTGTAGACAACATCCTTGGAGTAGCGGTAATCGCTTTTCAGCCGCCCGCATACTGCCCGCATCCAGGCCATGTGGACATTGGAAGTCAGCACACCAAAATGGTAAAGCTGTGCGTCTGGAATCGTTATTACAAGATTTGTTGCTATTGTATTTTTGTCAAGAAACCCAATCGGCACATATCGCCTTCGTTCGGAAGAAACGGCAGGAACAACCACAAATGTATCTGGATTGTTGATTTCTCGGAACTGTGTAGGGCGTTCTGCCAGCTTTCGGCGTCCGGCATCGGGCGCATTTTCACGGTCTGCTTTACACGCTTCCACCCGTTGAAGCACCAGCGGCATTTTTCGTAATTCTGCTGGGCTAATTCCGACAAGCCATAGGCACCAGCGTTTTTTGTTATTGATAAACTCTGCGGCGCCAACCAGTCTCTTGATATATGGCAGCGCATTAGGCTCTTTTGCAATAAATTCATCATACTCGTCAGCTTCAATAATCAAATGTCCCCCATCGGCAGGTCGATTTCCTGTTGTCATCAGCGGAACATCACAAATTGGTTTGTTTCGGCTATCAACAAACGCATTGGGGGCATCAAGCAAATAAGGATTGATATTCTCGGCTTCTTGATATCGTTCCATTGTATAAATGCGTTTGGGTGCTTGGTTTGGGGCAGGGCTGAATCCCACGATCACGCAATGGACATGGGCTTTGATACTGGCCTCGCTGTCCCAGCGGAATGTCCGATGTGCAAAATCAATATGAATCCCAAATCGGTCATAGAGCGGCTTCCAAACGCCCGCCACCTGTTCCCCCTGGGTAATAGAGTTGGTGGACACAAACGCCGTCCGAATATCTGTCCCCTGCATTAACTGAGCGGCCTTGAAATACCAGCCGGAAACATAGTCGATTTTCCCCGCCGTCTTGTATGGCTTGCCCTTTTCATCCACATAAACGGAAAGAATATCTTCTTTCTGCCCTTTGCTTTGCAAGGAGTAGCCCACAAACGGCGGATTGCCCATGATATAGTTCAGCTTGTCCTTGGGCACCACGCTCTCCCAGTCCAGCCGCAGGGCGTTCCCCTCTGTGATATTGGCGTAGGATTTCAGCGGCAGGAAGTCCAGGGACATATGCACCACGTCCTCGGTCTCCTTCATCATCTGGCTCTCCGCGATCCACAGGGCGGTCTTTGCCACGGTCACGGCGAAGTCGTTGATCTCAATGCCGTAGAACTGACCGATGGACACCTGGATGATGCCCTCCATATCCATGCTGATTTGGTCGGTGGAGCACCGCAAGACCTCGTTTTCCAGCTTCCGCAGGGACAGGTAGGTCTCCGTTAGGAAGTTGCCGGAGCCGCAGGACGGGTCAAGGAAGGTCAGCCCCGCCAGCTTGCTCTGAAAGGCACTCAGTCTGGCCTTGCGGGTCTTGTCCACGGCGATCTCCTTGATTTCCTCCAGCTCCGAGCGCAGGCCGTCCAGGAACAGCGGGTCAATGACCTTGTGGATGTTCTCAATGCTGGTGTAGTGCATCCCGCCGGAGCGCCGGGTGTCCGGGTTCAGGGTGCTTTCAAACACCGCCCCGAAAATGGTGGGGCTGATGGCCGACCAGTCAAAGTCCCCGCTGGCCTTTTCCAGCAGGAGGGCTTTCAATTCCTCGGTAAAGGGCGGAATTTCAATGTTTTCGTCGCTGAACAAGCCGCCGTTGACGTAGGGGAACGCCGCCAGCGCCGGGTTGTCATCTGCCAGATACTTGTCCCGCTGCTCTGGCTTTTGATCCAGGGTTCGGAACAGCTCCACTAATGCTTTGCGGACGCCGCTGGCGGGAATATCCCGGAGATAGTCGTGGAACATACTCTTGCTGCCGAAAATACCGGCGTCCTCGGCGTACAGGCAGAACACCAGCCGGACGCACAGGGCGTTCAGGCTTTTCAGCGTGTCCTCGGCCTCCGGGTCTTTGTATTGCTTCAGCAGGGCGTCGTAGAGGACGCCCACGATCTCGCCCGCTTGCAGGGAGACCTCCATCTCTTTTTTGATGTTGGTGTCCCCGGTGTCCACCAGGAATTGCAGGCGGTAGTATTCTTTTTCCAGGTCGCACAGCCTGATGACCTCCGGGTCGCCAGTGGGACGCTCCATGTCATAGACATAGAACTCGGCAAAGTTGCAGGTGACGATCCACCGGGGCCGCTGGGAGTAGGGCAGCTCGGCGGCATACCGCTTGGCCTGCTGGAACGGAGACAGCAGGGAACCGTCGGACTGCTTGATGGGCTTGTTCAGCTCTTTCCCAAGGCTTTTCTGTTCGATCAGGACGTGGGTGGACGGAATAAAGCCGTCGATGAAGCTGGTGTGATCCAGCATGATCTGATCCTCAAAGGTGATAAACTTGTCTGGCTCCTCCACCCCGTAGACTTTTTGGAGCAGGGATAGCCAAAAGGTCTGGCTGTGGCCTTTCTCGTAGCCTTTGCCCTGCCAATCGGTAGCAAACTGTTTCGCGGCGGCGCGGCACTGTGTATCTGTCATGGCGGTATTCCCCCAGTTGCTTTTTTTACAGGATACCATACAAAGCTACATTTTTCCAGAGCAATCTATAAATCTCCTGATTTCCGATTGACAAATATCAGTTCCATATGGTAAACTGTACTCCCATATAGGTGGGCCAACTGAATAACACATAAGCACATTCTTTTTGGCGCTTGTGAACTACAAGGCCGGTACATCAAACTTGCTTCAGCGGAACGAGATCTCCGCTGGGGCTGGTTTTGATATACCGGCTTCTTTTTTTGCCCCTAACAACTGAACGACCGTCTGAATGGGATACTCCGCCATGACCTCCGCCGTGGAGAGAGCGAGACAACGCCGCTGAAAAGGGGCTGGAACGCCATTTAGGGAAAGCGGCAAAGCAATATGATGGCAAAACACCGTCACTTAACCTCCCAAAAATTTACCCTGACGGCATTTTGCCGTCTATCTGTCCTGACCTTGACCGTGACGGCAGAATTGCCGTCACTCAGCCGACTGAAACCAACCATGACGGCAGTTTTGCCGTCACCTTTGCGCGGCATCACAGGTGATGCCACTTTTGTACGGGTTATCTATGAGAATGGCATCGCCCATGATGCCATGCCCAGACATGAAACGGGCCAAACGTAACTGCCTCAGCGCACCCTCTCAGAAAGAAGCCGACCCCGCCCACTTCCCACACCCCAGGAGCAACAGAACTATCCCTGTCCACGGGGATAGCGAGCATCGGATTTCACCCCCCAGGGGGCAAAATCCATTCCCAGGGGAGACCCCTGAATACCCCCTCTCACGGCGGAAATCCAACAGAATGGAGGAATCATTTTGAGTACGAACGATGAAAAAGTACGGCTGAAAATCAGACTGACGGTCGAAGAAAAGACCAAGCTGGAGCATGACGCCGCCCTGTGCGGCCTGACCCAATCTGAATATCTCCGGCAGATTTGTTTGGGTAAGCGGCCCAAGCCCAGGCAGTCCCCGGAGTTTTGGGAACTGCTGGACGCCTTGTATGAAATCTACGATAAGCTGGAACGGCTGACCGTTTATTACCCGGAAGCGTCAGAGGAATGTTCCCGGCTTGAAAAGCTCGTCCTGTTCTTACAGGGGGTGTCGTGATGGCTACCACCAGCCTGTGGCACATCAAGGGGCGGCTCAGTGACCTGATCGCCTACGTTGAAAACCCGGAGAAAACCGTACCCAAGGGCACCGAGGACTTTTTCAACGTATTTTCGTACATCCAGAACCCACAGAAAACAGCGGATGGCTCCTATGTCACCGCTATCAACTGCCTGAAACAGACGGCACTTCAACAGATGATTTTGACGAAACAGCGATATGGCAAGGAGGACAACTATATCGCCTGGCACGGCTATCAGAGCTTCAAGCCGGGGGAAGTCACCCCGGAACGGTGCCATGAGATCGGCGTGAAACTGGCCCGTGAGATGTGGGGCGATAAATTTCAGGTCATCGTTACCACCCACCTGGACAAGGGTCATCTGCACAATCACTTTTGCTTTAACTCGGTATCGTTCAAAGACGGCAAAAAGTACAACTAGCCCCCTCCCCAAATGTGTGGGGAGGGGGCTAACTGTGAATGGGGAGAACAGGTCAACGTATCGACCGCTCTAACATAGGAAACAGCCTGTTAATGGGCAAGCTGAAGAAGGGATTTCACCAAACACAGGTTTATACGGTGCCGCTCAATTCACACACGATCCCGGTTTCGGCATTGGTGACCTCCATGGTATATACCCCGTCCGTCAGGGTAACGGTGAAGTCCCGCGTCCCGGTGAGTGTCAAAGAGCCGTCCTCCGCTTTGGCCCAGGTGCCGTTATCGGTCTGGATGTTGGTATAGTCTGCACTATAGTCCACTGAAATCGTGAAGGTGCCATCGTCTAGCAGGGTGGCATGGCATTTCAGCCACTCGTTGCCCTCGCCGGTGCCGTTGCCGTCTATCTGAAGGAACACGCCGTCCGGCTGTTCTGCCCCCGCGGCGGCCGTTCCGGAGACAGAACAGGGAATGCTGGTCTCCGCGTTGACAAACTCCATGGTGTAGACGCCATCGGCCAAGGTGGCGGTGAATTCCCGGGTGCCCGTCAACGCCAGGGAGCCGTCCTCATTCTCTGTCCAGGTACCGCTGTCGGTTTCCACATTGGCATATTCCGCGCTGTAGTCCACGGCCACAGTGAAGGTGCCGTCCTTGAACAGGGTCACATGGGCCTTCAGCCATACATTCTCCTCCCCTACGCCGGAGCCCTCCAGTAGGGCGTAGACATTCTCGTCCTGGGGCTGGGAAGCACCCTCCGCTGACCCGGTGAGCACGCAGGTGATGGTGGTCTCGCTGTTCACCACCTCCATAGTGTAAACGCCATCGGCCAGGGTAGCGGTGAAGTCCCGGGTGCCGGTGAGGGCCAGGGAACCGTCCTCGTTCTCCGTCCAGGTGCCGTTGTCCGTCTGGATGTGGCTGTTCTCTGCGTCGTAATCGAACTCTACTGTCCAAGTGCCGTCATTGAGCAGGATGGCACGGGATTTCAGCCATTCGTTGCCGTCCGCGCCGGTGCCGGAGAGCTCCATGAATAGGTTCTCGATCCCGGTGGGCTCCTGGGACTGGATAGGCTCCTCAGTCTGCGCCGGTTCTTCGGACTGGGCGGGCGGCTCCTGGGAGGCGTTGGGATCGGCGGCGGCCACTCCGCCGGAGCGGAAGAAGCAGGCCCAGAAGATCAGCACCAGCACGGCGGCGGTGACCACAACAATACCGATCTTCACGCCGATATTCAGCTTTTCCTTCAGCTTGGTGCGGCCCAGGAACACGAGCAAGGCTGCGGAAATAACGGCGGTGTCCAGGATGACCAGCAGCATCAGCCAATAGGGGGAGGTGTCCGCGGCGGCGGCCACGGCGGCGCTGTTGGCCTGGGTGTAGAGGATGTTGTGGCAGGCCCGGCGCATCTCCTGCTGGGCGGTGTTGGAGCTGCTGTCCAGGTTGACGCCCATGAGGCACAGCATCATGTCGCCCCCCGCCCGCAGGGCCAGGTTGATGTCCATCCAGCTGATATTGCCCATGGCGGAGTCGGTGACCACGGTGCCCTGGAAGCCCCACTCGTCCCGCAGAACCTCGGTGAGCAGGGCCCGGCTGGCCCCTGCCCAGGTGTCGCCCAGATAGCTGTAGCTGCTCATCATGGCGGTGGCCTTGCCCTCCTTCACCACCACCTCGAAGGCCTTCAGGTAAAGCTCCCGCATGGCCTGCTCGTTGGACCACACGGAAATGGACAGGCGGTTGCTCTCCTGGTCGTTGAGGGCGAAGTGCTTCACATAGGCATACACGCCCTGGCTGGCGTAGCCCCGGACCATGGCCGCGCCCAACTTGCCGGACAGCAGGGCGTCCTCGGAGTAGTATTCAAAGTTGCGCCCAGAATAGGGGGTGCGGTGGATGTTCACGCCGGGGGCGTACAGGCCCACCACATGGTTGGCGGTGGCCTCCGCACCGAAGGTGTGGCCGAAGTCCTCCAGCAGCTGCTGGTTCCAGGACGCGCCGATGAGAGCCTCGCTGGGGTAGGCCACGCCCTTCAGATCGCTGACCAGGCTGTTGATGCCCGCCGGGCCGTCCAGGTCGTTGGTGGCGGGCTTACCCACGCTGGCCACCTCCGGGGTGGACCAGCCGCCGTTTGAGATCATCTTGGTCATGTCCTCCACGCTGAGCTGTTCCAGCAGCTTCTCCCACTTGGGGTCGTCGTAGTCCAGCCCCGCCATGTCCTCCAGGGTGAGGCCGTTGCTGGCGAAGGTGATGGCCGGGGCGTTGGGGTCGCTGTCATAGACCGGGCTGGCGGTGAGGGCGGACACGGTGGCGTCGGAGGCCGCCTTGCCGTCCTCCCGGGCCCTGGGGGTGGTGCCCTCCCAGTCGGTGCGGGAGACGTATTGGGTGATCTGGCCGTTGGACACGTCCTCGAAGCGATTGACGGCGGCGGTGAGATCGCCGCTGCGGGGGCTCCCCTCGCCGTAGGTGACGGTCTGGTCCACCACATACTCCCGGCTGTCGATGACCTCATGGGCGTTGGCCATCAGCTTGATTTGGTAAGTCCCAGCCTCCAGCACGTAGCACCCCGCCCCCTTCTCGTCATAGGAGGCCATGTCGTCCACGGCAAAGGTGAGGGTGAGGGTTTCGCTCTCCCCCGGCTGGAGCAGCTCGGTCTTGCCGAAGGCGGCCAGCACCACGTGGGCCTTCTCGATGCCGCCCGGAGTGTAGGGAGCGGTGAAGTACACCTGGGCCACGTCCTTGCCCGCCGCGTCCCCGGTGTTGGATACCTTCACCTTCACGGTGACGGTCCCCTTGTCCACGGAGAAGTCCTCAATGGACTGCTCAAAGCTGGTATAGCTCAGGCCGTAGCCGAAGGGGTACTGGACGGTCTGCTCATAGGCCGCTTCGTCGCATTGGCCTGTGGCGTTGTCGATGAACCGGGTCTCATAGAAGCGATAGCCCACGTAGATGCCCTCGACATATTCCACATAATTGCGTTTGTCCAAATTGCTGTAAGTAAAGTCGCCCGCGTTCCAGTAGGCGGGGGCGGTGGTGTGGTCGTAGGCGTAGGTGTCGGGGAGCCGTCCGGAGGGATTCACCGCCCCGGCCAGCACCTGGCCCACCGCGTCCATGCCCCGGCTGCCGGGGCCGCCGATCCACAGCGCTGCGTCCACACCGTCCTCCAGGAAGCCCAGCTCCATGGCGTGGGAGGAGTTGATAAGCACGATGACCTTTCCGAAGCCCTGGGCCTTTACCAGCTCCAGCAGATCCTCCTCATCCTGGGTGAGCTCCAAATAGCTGCGGTTTCCCCCGGCCTGGCTGTAGCCCGCCGCCTCCATGTCCATGGGCAGGTCGCCGCCCTCGCCGCCGATGCGGGAGAACATCACCACCGCCGTGTCGGAGAAGGACTTGGCGTTTGCCAGCAGGGAATCGCCGTATTTGCTGGCGGGCACCTCGGCGGGGGTAAAGTCGGAGCCGGTGAAGCCCCCCTGGCTCTCCCGCTTCACGCCGGAGTTTTTGTAGAAGTCCACCAGCTCCTGGTTGACCTCCAGCCCGGCGTTGGTGAGGCCCTGGACCAAATCCACGTTGGCGGAGGTGTCGCTGGCCCCGCTGCCCGTGCCGCCGTAGAGGGGGGATACGGTGGCGTAGCCGAACAGGTTCACCTTGGTGCCGTCCGCCAGCGGCAGGGCGTTGTCCCTGTTTTCCAGCAGGACGATGCCCTCGGCGGCCAGCTCCTGAGCCATGGCAAGAGAGGCCTCCTTGGCTTGCTCCGGGGTGAGCTGCTCCGCCGTGGCGGAGCCGTGGGCTCCGGGCAGGCGGCTGTTCAGATTGGCCGCCATGAAGGTGTTGATGGCGGAGAACATCTGAATGCACACCACATTGACCACCAGCGTCAATACCAGCAGGATACTGACCACGATCAACGGCGCTTTCCCTGCTGTCTTCGACTTCTTTTCCTTGCTCATTTCCATCTCTCCTCCTGTTGTCATTTTGCGCTTGACTTGTGTGTCCTATGCGGTGTATTGTAATAGACATAGTGTTGGTTTTCAACCATCAATATATCAGCCGAACGATAGAAAAACGACAAAACGAGAGGAAGTGTTGGATTTGCGTCATTTTTCCGGGAATCCACAAAATGCACAAAAGCAGGAGAACCAGCGCACCCGTCTCACCAAGCGGCTGCTGCGGGAGAGCTTGCTGGAGCTGCTGAAGGAGAAGCCGGTGGAATATATCACAGTGAAGGAGCTGTGCGAGTACGCCGAGCTGAACCGCTCCACCTTTTACGCCTACTATACCGACGTGCCCGCCCTGTACCAGGAGATGGGCGGCGAGCTGGCCAACGCCCTGCTGGAGCACATCCACGCCATCAACCAGGGCAGCGGGGTCGACACGGAGCCCATGCTCTCCTACATCCGGAACAACCGGGAGCTGTTCCATCTGCTGGTCTACCGGGAGAAATACCTCAACGCCAACCAGCCGGTGCAGCGGCAGATCACCCAGGGGTATCTGAATCTGGCCCCGGAGCTCCGCCTGCCCTGTGGGGAGGAGGAGCGGGAGTATTTCCTGGAGTACCTCTATATGGGCGGCACCGGGGTCATCCACCGTTGGGTGCAGAACGGCTGCGATCTGCCGCCGGAGCAGGTGGCGGGACTGATTGGCGCCCTGATCCAGCGGGCGGTGGACAGGTAGCCAACAAATAAGCCCGTAAATTTTATAAACGCCCCCTGAACCACGAAAAGGCTGTGGTTCGGGGGCCGTCTTGTATTACTTCATTGCCGGTGCCGCTGCCTTGTCCGCATATGATGCACGGTACTTGCAGCGCAGCACGTGGGTCCCCTCCGTCAGAATATCCTCTGTGCCGTCTGGGAGGAGGGTCTCGCAGGAGGTTCCGGCCGGAACCTCCACCGTCAGTTCAAAGGCGTTTCCTTCTATCTTCCAGTGAGCGCGTGCCGTGCCATAGGGGGTCTGGGTGTGGGCCTGCGCCCAGGTAAGTCCGCCGCCGGGGTGGGGGTTGACCCGGAACCGCTTCCAGCCAGGCTCCAGCGCCTCCAGTCCGGCGATCCGCCGGTACAGCCAGTCGCCTACAGCACCATAGGCATAGTGGTTGAAGCTGGTCATGCTGGGGGCAGACTGATCCTCAGGGTCGAAATCCGCACTGCTGGCAGCGCCGCCGTTTGCCTGATCGCTGGACAGATTTACGCTTCCATCGGGAAGCAGTGCATCCCACCGCTCCCAAATGGTGGTCGCCCCGCTTTTTACCGCATACAGCCAGCCGGGGCACTCCTGGTTCAGCAGTACCCGGAATGCCGTATCCGTATGTCCGGTGTCCGACAGAGCAAAAAGCAGGTACGGGGTTCCCAAAAAGCCGGTGGAGATTTTGTAATCATTTTCCTCTGCCATCCGGGCAAGCCGGCCTCCCATTTTGCTCCGTTCTTCCGAAGTGAACATTCCAAAGTGAATGGGGAGGATACCCCGCGATGTAACGAGTGGCTGGATTATCCCTATTTCATTCTTTTTCCAGTCATCAGTATAACATACCCAGGCAGGCAAGTCAACACATTAAAGTGCTAAATTAGAATCTGTTTCAAGCAGTCCTCCAAAGACACGCCGTTGTCGGCAAACTGCGCCCGGACGGTGAATTTGCCGCACTTGAAACAGTAGGGATTTTTGATCTGCCGGAGAAATTCGGCAATCCGTTCCTCCTTGGGGAGCTTCGGGTCTACGGACACATCCCGGATATCTGCCAAGGGAATATCCGCAGGGGAAAGAATTGTATGATCCATGTCTATGCCTCCTTGCAAAACAGGGGCCACAGACTTTCCCCAGTCTGTGGCCCCTGCCAGTTGGTTTAAATGTAGTTTCAATATAAGATGACAGGCTCTGCGCCTGATTCTGTCATATGACTTTGGCCGTTAAAATAGCTGCCGTCCGAAATTGTAAAGGAGCGCATCGTTACATCACCCGTAATGCTCCCTGTCATTTCCAGATGCAAACTCGTTTTTGCCGTGATATCGCCGACAACACATCCAGAAACATAGACCACATCCGCTGCGATGGGGCCTCTCACCGCACCTGATCTTGCCACGGTCACGGTGCCATCCAGCCTTATCCCGCCAATGACAGTCCCCTCCACCAAGACATTTCCCGTACCATGCAAATCGCCAGATAAGGTTATGTCCTTGGCAATGATCGTAGTGTCTGCGCTGTCAGGCCCGGTGGATGCAGCGTAGGCTGATTCATTTTGAGAGCTGATGGGCCGCTTTGCATCATCGATCATTTTCTCCATCTCCTCAACTGCCATAACTGCATCATACTATAAAAAGCAAGCAATTTCAACAGGCAGAGATGCTATCTGCGATTGAGGGCCGATGTACCTTTAACCCCTAAAGCGGTACTATCGTTTTGACGGGCAGGGAGCGGAAGGGATCACCTCCTTTCCTCCGGCCCTGCTCCGCAGGCAGTCTTGGCGATTGGGTGGACTGTGTGGGACGCACACTTACATATTGACTATGAACGGGAGCTTGTCCCGTTGTTTTTCAAAGTGCGGGTTATGCGTCAGGGAGCAAATTGGACGAGGATGCTGTTGATCGTGTCTAGGTCGTCACCCTGAAGCTGTTTCCTCAGCCTCCGAAGAAGCGAGGTCTGCTTTGGGGTGAGGGATTTGCGGCCCGAGGTTTTTTGATAGCAGTAATAGCCATCCAAAACTCTGACACCGCCACCGAACCGACCACGGACAGTTTCAATTGGGTAAGAACACATGAGAACCACAATATCATGCCGAATTGTTTCTCTTGAAACACCGAACTCACACGCCAAGTTGTAGTATGTATCCTGCCGTCTAAAGCACAATACTTCTAATAATCGCTGGCGGCGTTCGGCGGCACCCATATGTTTTACCCTCCTTCCATTGCTCTCTAGGATAACCGTAGCAGTTAAAGGGCAAGCACAACTTGTCCTTTAGAAAAATGTTATAAAAATTTCAACTATTCTAGGCGCTGTTTGAAAATTGGGAATATGCCCAGCAGTAAGAGATTTTTTCGTCAGACGAAGCCAATTTGACGCAGGAATACTTGGCGTATTCCAAGGAAAACTGGAAAAGTACGGCGGAAAAAGAGCCTCAGCTTGGGTATGTTAATAATTTTCAAATAAGCCCTAATGTAGGAAATATAAAGGTGCATTTGTTGGCGTTTATGAAAAAGCCGCTGTTCCAATTCGGAACAACGGCATTTCCTCTATCTTTTTTACTATCTAAAATTAAGCTAAAGTAGAGTTAATTGCTGTGAGATCCTAAGCTTAGTATTCACCAAAGTTTGCTATTTGCTGAAAATGGAAACCAGAGCCTGTTAAAAAAACATTGGGATAGCCAAACAAGGGAACATACCAGACAGACTACAATATTAAAATAAAGGGCTTTTCCTAGTATCTGCTCACAAAATAGCGATTGCTTTACGTTTAATAAATATATTTCACAAACTGACGCTCTTTGTATGTGTGCCAGTCCATATGTTGAGGAAGCCTTGTATTAATGCAGCTGAAAATGACTAGGCTCCATCTCGTTCTTTTACCCTGATGGAAAAAATTTTTGTCGCCATGTTTCTTGTCGTCCAAAATCAACCTACCATCCAGGTCAAATGGCTCAGGAAATGTATGTGCTATGCAAATGTCATGGTAATTCTAATTTAGTTGACAATATAGGTTATCAAGCATTATAATAGCTATAAAGTTAGAGAAGAGTGTCACAGGAAAAAGTAAAGCTGTTCAAAAGTAATACCCAAACACTGGATACACTTTGCTCCCCCTTTAAACGACTTCAGTCTATCTTGAGTGATCTAGTAAGCTGTGCAGCTATTATAAATAGGAGGAAAAATTTTGATGAAACATAACACTCACATGGTCAAGGTAGCTAACCAGTTGCTATGGATAGCTTTACTCATCATTTTTATGATGATTTCTGTCACGGCTTGTTCTTTTACTCAATCAACAGAACTGAATGACCCTCTATCTATAAGTGATAGTGAGCTTCAAGAACCTGTTTCTACCTCTGATTCAAATCATTCTGATGCAGGCAGCGACGATAGTCCAAGCGGCTTCTTTACAATGGATGATGGTGTTGCAATGGAGGCATATAAGGCGGTGGTTTGTGGGGATACAACATTTCGTGACACAGGCACAGGGAAAGATTTAAACATCACTCACATTTGTGAGGTGTTTAATCCCGAGATTTCTTGGGTATCTATATACTTTACAATCATTGATTTAGATGGTGACGGTATTCGAGAAGTAATTCTTATGCTGGATTCTAACGCTCGATACGGATATGAAATATTGCATTATCAAGACGGAACTATTTATGGATACTATGTCGTGCCTAGAGGCTTTGAAGAATTGAAAATTGATAGTACTTATCAGGGATCAAGTAGTGCTTTCAGTGGAAATATAGCGAAAATTAAAAGTTTTTCTGAGAATGGTTTTACCGAACAAATTATGGTTCAATATGATTATCACACGTATGATTATCTGGACGAAAATGAATTGCACACGTATTTTATGATTAATGGAAAAAAATCTTCAAGTGCCCAAATTGAGTCACTACTAGACCAACAGAGCGCCAAGGAATCTGTCAAATGGTATGATATTGCTGAAAAAAGTATTGAGGATTTTCTTTAAAAAACACGTATATATGCCTCTTGCTATTCACTGCTTAATATTGTTGTTGATTTAAACCACTTTAACAGAGGAATAAGGCTCAACATCCGTTTCAACTAAAATCCAACACGTCATTTCAGAAAAGCACAGCCGACCAAGCGTTTCACCTGGGTCGGCTG
>OFFK01001057.1_pt1 | contig 21139 bp, 20 predicted proteins | sample 1521361 | NCBI WGS metagenome assembly OFFK01 (sample SAMEA3504096, study PRJEB24116) | mouse gut metagenome | biome: mouse gut; feature: mouse-associated habitat; material: faeces | place: Denmark | collected 2011 | reverse complement strand
TCAGTTGTCAATTTTCAGTTAGAATCACATTCATTGAGATTCCGAGAAGTTATATTCCGGTTCTGCCATTTCCCACGGATCCCTTTTTTCCGGATCCCGGCAGGATATCCGCTGTTTTCCGGTTCCGCCATTTCCTGCGGGCTCCCTTTTTTTCCGGATCCCGGCGGGGTATCCGCTGTTTTTTGCAGGCCCGTGCACAGGCCAAGCAGCGGCGAGTAGGGATAAAATCTCCCCTACTCGATTTCCATCCCGTATTGTCCCAGAAAATCCTCCTCGGAGAGAACCGGGATCCCCAGTTCCCGCGCCTTTTTATTTTTGGAAGAGGTGGATGCCACGTCATTGTTGATCAGGCAGGTGGTTTTTCCCGTGACACTTCCCGTCACCTTCCCGCCTCTCTGTTCAATGGCCTCCTTCAGGTCGCTGCGGCTGGCATATTTGTTCAGGGAACCCGTTATGACAAAGCTCAGTCCCGCCAGATTCTGGCTCTGCGCATCTATCCGGGGAATCTCGATCCGCAGTTCCTCCATCAGATTCTCTATCTTTCGCAGATTGTCCCCATCCCTCATATAATTCACAAACGCAGTGGCGATAACTTCCCCCACCCCCTCTATGGCGCTCAGGGTCTCCACATCTGCCTCCTGCATCCGTTTCAGGTCATGGTCAAAATAGCGGCACAGCATTTTTGCATTGGCCACACCGATATTCGCAATCCCCAGCCCATATACCACCCTGGGCAAAATGGTATTCCTGGCCCGGTCTATACTTTCCATAAGATTGCGGTAAGATTTTTCTCCGAACCCTTCCATTTCCACAATTTTATCCTGATATCTGTCCAGATGAAATAAATCCGCAAACTCATGGATAAAACCGGAATCGATAAATTTCTCCAGGGTGGCTTCCGACAGTCCGTCAATGTTCATGGCGTCCCGGCTCACAAACAGAGTGAATGCCTTTACCTGCTTGGCAGCGCATTTCTCATTGGTACAGTAAAGCGATTTTACGTCATTTACCTGACGCACTTCCGTCTTTCTGCCGCATACCGGGCAGCATGCGGGGATTTCCACCAGATGCGCGTCTCCTTCCTCCCCTGCAGGGCTTTTTCCCATTGCCTCCGCTTCCTTTGCCGTCAGATTCTCCGCGATCTGGGGGATGATCATATTGGCCTTATACACGGTGATCCGGTCCCCAATGCCCAGCTGCAGCGACCGCAGGATACTGATATTGTGAACGGAGGCCCGGCTCACCGTGGTGCCCTCCAGTTCCACCGGCTCGAAAATGGCCACCGGATTGATCAGCCCGGTCCGGCTGGCGCTCCACTCGATTTCCTTCAGGGTTGTCTCCCGCAGCTCATCCGCCCACTTGAAAGCGATGGAATGTCTGGGAAATTTCGCAGTCCGCCCCAGGGACTGTCCGTACGCGATATCATCATAGGTCAGCACCAGTCCATCGGAGGGAATATCGTTTGTTTCCACCTTTTTTTCAAAAAAGTCAATTCTGTCCAGAATATCCCCCCCGCTGACCGGATAGTGCTCCACTGTCTCAAAGCCCTGCTCCATCAGGAAACGGAACTGTTCATCTATGGAATTGCGGAAATATTCCGTCCGCACGCCTTCCTCCTCCCCGGCGCTGACCAGTGTAAAAGCATAAAACCTGACCCTTCTTCCGGCAGTGATTTCACTGTTCAGCTGGCGGACGGAACCGCTGCAGAGATTTCTGGGGTTTTTGTATTTTGCCGCCTCCTCCGCTATGCCCTTATTGATCTCCTCAAAGTCGGAATAGCTGATCACCGCCTCCCCCCGCAGCACCAGCTCTCCCCGGAAAGGAATCCCCAGGGGCAGATTGACAAAAGTTCTGGCATTGTTGGTAATGACCTCCCCGATCTCGCCGTTGCCCCTGGTAACCGCTTTTTCCAGCTTTCCGTTCCGGTATGTCAGAACAATGGTCAGGCCGTCCAGCTTCCAGCTCAAAACGCCCTTCTGCTCCTGCAGCCAGTCCCGGAGGTCTTCCCGGCTCTTGGTCTTGTCCAGGGACAGCATGGGTGTCTCATGCCTCTCTTTCGGCAGTTCCTCCACGGCCTCATAGCCCACATTCACCGTCGGACTGTTGGCCAGCACAATGCCTGTTTCCTTCTCCAGCTCCTGCAGTTCATCATACAGGCTGTCATATTCCCGGTTGCTCATGATTTCCTTGTCCTCGGCATAATACGCCCTGGAGGCCTGATTCAAAATGCCCACCAGATATTTGATCCGTTCCACTCTCTCAGACTGCATCTTTCCCAAAACTCCTTCTCCCGTTCCGCAGGATTCCTTCCTTAATTTATAGTCTCTTCAATTTATAATCTCTTCAGATCATCATTCCCGTCCGGCATTTACAATCATCCCCGGAATGCCCAGGCGACTTTGTCCTATCATGCCGCACCGGACATCTTTGCACGGACACTGCCCGGATATTTTTTGCCGGCTCTCCTCAGTTTGGTGCCAAAAGCCCGCAGTCCCGGTAAAGGCGGTCTATATCCTCCTGTCCCAGTTCCCGGTATTCTCCCGGCTTCAGGTCTCCCAGTCCCACATGCATGACTCTGACCCGCTTCAGACTTTTCACCCGGCAGCCGAAAGCCCCGCACATCCTTTTGATCTGCCGGTTCAGTCCCTGGGTCAGCACAATCCGGAACATGTCTTTCCCGGTTCTCTCCACCCTGCACGGCCTTGTGGTCACATCCAGCTCCTCCAGATATACTCCCCGGGACATTTTTGCCAGAAAATCATCCGTAATTTTCTGATCCACCTTCACCAGGTACTCTTTCTCGTGACAGTTCGCCCCCTTCATCATGGCCTGTATCAGATCCCCGTCATTGGAAAGCAGCAGCAGTCCTTCCGAGTCTTTATCCAGCCGGCCCGCGTAGGTGACTCTCACGGGATACTGAATCAGGTCGGACAAAATGGTCTCCGCATGAGGGTCCCTCTCTGTACAAGTTACCCCGAAAGGCTTATAAAATGCAAGCACCACCGTTTTTCCATCGGTCTTTATTCTTTTTCCCGACACGACTATCTCATCCTGTGCGCAGACCTGCATCCCGGAATGGGCCTGCCTGCCGTTCACCAGCACTTCCCCCTGCTCAATCAGTCTGTCCGCATCCCTCCGTGAACACACACCATTGTGGGCAAGAAACTTATTAATTCTCATCTGTTCCATAATTTCCACCATTTCTGCGCTGCTTTTGCGCATAACGAGTTTGTGGCAAGCCATGTATGGCTTTGCAGCGCGCAGACACAAATCCCGCGATTGAAAATTTTAATTTTCAATCTTATCCCTCTTCCCTAATCCTGCCCGGTTAGCAATTCCCATCCGTTTTTTCAGGCTTACCGCTCCCGGCCCTGGCTGACCGGCATTTTTATTCGGACACTTTCTGTTCTGCAGCGTTGCAAGTTTGATACCCCCTTGCCTGCAGCGGGGTCTTTGATTCTGACAGCAGCTCCTCCACAGCGCATATTTTCGGAACACCGTTTCCTTCCCGGAGTCCCTTCTTGGCCGTCTGGTCCGCCAGTTCATTATAATATACATTTGAATGTGCCGCTACCTTGGTAAAACAAATATTTATCTTTTTCCCCCACTGGCGCATGGAACCGGCATATTTCTGTGTCAGTTCCGTCCTGGAACGCCATGCTCCCGTGACCCATTTTTCAATTCCCTCATAATCATACCGTATTTCTATATTCGAAAAACCGCTCACCATGCCCACCCTCACCGCGTACATGGCTCCCAGCATCTCCCCGGTCACATTGCGGTGCTGCAGGGACTGTTCGTTATCCCCGTTGCCGTACCGTGTAAAAATCCGGCCGTCCGGCAGAATAAAAACACAGCCAAAGGCATATTTTTTCAGGGAATGATCATAACTGCCATCCACATAGGCAAGCAGGGTTCCCTCCTCCGGACAGTCTTCCGGAGCCGCCGGTCCCTGTGCCCCTTCTTCCTTCCGGCCTTCGTCCTGTCCGGTCTGCGTTTCTCCCAGATACTCCCGGGCCTCATCCAGGGATGCAAAACCCTTGTACTCCGCCCCCGGATATCCTTCCACAACCGCCCTGCAGGCCTCCCAGGAATGGAAGATGCCTGTGTCTTTCCCCTTTTTTACCGCATAATACTTTTTCGCCGCCATACACATGCTCCTCCCGCCATACCCCGCAGCCGTCTTTGCGTGCATGGCAACCTGATTTTTATACCATTATAACAACTTCCCCGCAAAAATTCCACCTGGAAAATATATCCTGAATAAATCCGCAAAAAATATTCAGAAAAGACTTGCAAAAAATCCAAAATTCCGTATGATGGAATAAGAATGTCTATTCTAAAGAAAGATGAGAGGTAGATATATGGCTATTAAGAAAAAGAAAGCGGTGCTGATGAAAGCCATCTCCGAGTTACAAGCCGCCGATTATTCCCAGGAGCCGGAACTGAACGGTATTTATCAGAGGTTGCTGCAGGGCAGAAAGAATTTTGCTGAAATATTTGAGAAGAACATAAATGCCGTCATGCAGATTAGTTCCCTGGATCTGGCGATGCAGCACCAGACAGAACGAATTGTTGACATTTCCCAGAAAATAAGCAATGCCACCGAAACCATTTTCGGCGGTTCCATGGGAAATACCAACAGCCAGCATGATGAGCTCACCAACACCATTGTCCAGGTGTCCGGTGCCACAGATGAAGTATACCGGAAGATTGAATCCGGTCAGAAGGAACTGACTGACATCAAAGAACTCTCCGAACAGACAATATCCGCTTCCCGGGAAATGCAGAACGACATGGATGAGCTGGTAAACATTATCAATCATATCAGCAATGTCATTGCAGGAATCGGCTCCATCTCCATGCAGACCAATCTGCTGGCGCTGAATGCTTCCGTGGAAGCTGCCAGGGCCGGGGAAGCCGGAAAAGGATTTGCCGTGGTGGCAAATGAGATCCGGGAACTGTCCCAGGAAACCCAGAACCTGACCTCCAATATGGAATCCTTCGTGAAAAACATGAAGACGGCTTCCCGGAAAAGCGTCCAGAGCTCTTCCAACACCATAAATGCCCTTGCCTCCATGACAGACAAGATCAAAAACGTGTGGGAGTTAAATAACGAAAGCCAGGAATATGTCTCCAAGGTCAATGAATCCATGAACTCCATAGCTGCCGTCAGCGAGGAAATCAGCAGCTCCATGACCGAGATGCAGAACCAGCTTCGGGACAGCAGTGATTTTATGCGCAACATAAGCGATGACCTGGCCCAGGCCGCAAAACCGGTGGTGGATATCGAAAAGACGCTTGACCAAAGTATCAAGCAGATGGGCGATATGACCAAAGACGCTTTTTTCCATCTGGAAAAACCGGAATTTGCAAAATACATGACCAATGCCATCTCGTCCCACCAGGCCTGGATAGGCAATCTGCGCAAAATGGTGGATGCACGGTCCATTATCCCCCTGCAGCTGGATTCCTCCAAATGCGGTTTCGGACATTTCTACTATGCCATGACGCCGGATATTCCTTCGATACTCCCCATATGGGAGGGGCTGGGACCCAAGCACCAGAGATTCCACAAGTACGGCGCATCTGTCATCAGCGCCATCAACAACGGGAAATATTCGGATGCGGAACAAATCTACTATCAGGCAGAGAATTACTCCCGGGAACTGATCGCGGACATGAAAAGAATTCTGGAACTGATCGGAGAGTCGTCTACATAAGAAAAATCAAGTAGGAGAACGCCCTTCTCCTCTACTCGCCGCGCGGGGCACATGTTGCGTCAGCAGCAATTTTCCTTATGCGCCGCTGTGCAATCGAGTCGGGAAGGTTCAGCTTCCCGACTCGCCGTGCGGCCCGTACGCCGCTTTTGCGGCATAATTCTTCTGTGCGGGCCTGCACAGAAAAAACAGGCAGGGGAAATCTCCCCTGCCTGTCACATTTATACAACTCCCTGTGCGGTCATGGCTTCCGCCACCTTCAAAAATCCCGCAATGTTGGCACCTGCCACATAGTTGCCCTCGCATCCGAATTTCTTCGCGGCATCATCCAGACTGTGGAAAATATTCACCATGATGTTCTGCAGCTTGGAATCCACTTCCTCAAATGTCCAGCTTAAACGCTCACTGTTCTGGCTCATCTCCAGGGCTGAAGTCGCAACACCGCCTGCATTGGATGCCTTTCCGGGGCAGAACAGCACCTTGTTCGCCTGGAAATATTCCGTGGCCTCCATGGTGGTAGGCATATTGGCGCCTTCCGCCACGGCAAAGCAGCCGTTTGCCACAAGTGTTTTCGCATCCTCAAGGTTCAGCTCATTCTGGGTTGCGCAGGGAAGGGCAATGTCACATTTCACGGTCCATACATTGCTGCCCGGAGCGCATTCATGATACTGGGCGCCGGGTCTGGCCGCCGCATACTCCGTCAGCCTTGCCCTCTTCACTTCCTTCACTTCCTTCAGGAGAGCCACGTCAATTCCTTCCGGATCGTAAATCCAGCCCGTGGAATCAGAGCAGGTCACCGGTTTTGCGCCCAGCTGCCATGCCTTCTGGATGGCATAGATGGCCACATTGCCGGCGCCGGACACTACCACAGTCTTATCTTTCATCTCCCTGCCGTTGCATTTCAGCATTTCCGCAGTCAGATACAGCAGACCATAGCCCGTGGCTTCCGTCCTGGCCAGGGAACCGCCGTAAGTAAGTCCTTTTCCGGTAAGGACGCCCTCGTACAGCCCAGTGAGCCTCTTATACTGTCCGTACATATAGCCGATCTCCCTGGCCCCTGTTCCGATATCACCTGCCGGAACATCTGTATCAGCTCCGATGTACTTATGCAGTTCCGTGATGAAACTCTGGCAGAATGCCATCACTTCCCTGTCAGATTTTCCCTTGGGATCAAAATCGGACCCGCCCTTGCCGCCGCCGATGGGAAGGCCTGTCAGGGAATTTTTGAAAATCTGTTCAAAACCCAGGAACTTGATAATACCCAGGTTCACACTGGGATGCAGACGAAGGCCTCCCTTGTAAGGCCCTATGGCAGAATTGAACTGCACGCGGAATCCGTTGTTCACCTGTACCTGTCCCTTGTCATCCACCCAGGGAACGCGGAAAATAAGCTGTCTCTCCGGCGTTACAATTCTCTCCAGCAGGGCGTCCCTGCGGTACTTCTCCTCATTGGCCTCAATCACCACCCGGAGGGATTCCAGAACCTCCTTCACAGCCTGGTGAAATTCGGGCTGCGCGGGATTCTTTGCAACTACCAGTTCAAATACCTCATCAACATATGACATGATCATGTCCTCCTGTTTTCATATCTGGAACGAATCCCTTCCCAGGGATTTCGTGCCGCAAACGCGCCTCTCTCACGACAAATTTCCCCTGCGCCTGCCGGCGGGGCGGCTCACCCCGGACCGGCTGAAGTTCCTGGCGGGCGCCCTGCCGGTATCGCATATCCACAGCGGTGATTTATCAGTCAGGCCGGATTCTGTCCTTTTCCTGCATGATAAAAGGGCATAGAAGTCCCACCCCTATGCCCTGTGACGCCGTTGTCCATGTCCTATTATACTCCAAAATCAGGAAATCCACAACACGCTTTCATTCACTAAACTGTCAAAGTTTTTCGTCATTTTTTGGTGGACTTGCACAAAAACACCCTCTCCCGGTCTACAGATACCCTTTCAGACACTCAATATTTCTCTCCTCAAAGTCGATGAGCTGCTGCGCCAGGGCCACCGGTTTTGCCCCCACATTTTCATTATGTTTCAAAACCTTCTCCAGCTCCAGAATGCCATTGTTGTTTCCGCGGATCATCATCTCCGCAATATGTCCGGTGCTGGTGTTGAGCATGGTATTGTAATGAATCCCCGTTTTCAGAAGGGCATCCGACAAGGCCGTACTCTGGTAAGGCTCCGCCTTTGCCTCCAGCAGCTGGCGGGAGGCCTCGTTGTGAATCTCGGAATACTTCAGGGACTGCCTGGAAATCTGCAGCGCAAAATCATCATCATACACCTTTCCGGACAGTGTATCGATGGTTTTTATGGCATTTTCCGCATTTTTCTGAATTTCCCTGTAAATTAACGCCTCTTGTGATTTCATTCTCATACCCCCAGTCAAAAAATTTCATGATAAACCTGTCAGCCGGCAGACACCGCTTTCCGCCCGACTCTCCTATATGATAAAAGCCCTTTATGGAGAACTTATTTTCTCCATAAAAGGCTTCCCGAATTCTGATGTTTTATTCTGGTCGTACCGCCAAAAAATTTGTTTTTTCAGTCTTATCATCAATAAAAGTGGTTCACATAATATACGGAATGCTTTTTCAGTTCCGAATTCAGGTTCTCAAAACCGCCCATTTCCTCCATCAGGGTATCCCGCGCTGAAAACAAATTGGTCCCCAGCCCCAGACGGTCGCCCTCTATCCGAAATCCCATTGCACTTAAAACGGTAGGAAACATATCCATTGGCGCAAAGTCCCTGTTCCGGGTCCGCAGCATTTCCGCGTCATCCACATCTGCGTTGATAAATGCATTGTAAACCGTTCTGCTCTCCCGTTCCGCTTCCTCCGGTACCAGGCAGGTATCCATTCTCGGGTGATCACCCGAAATCACAATGACGGTATCTTCGTAGAAATCCTGCCCTTTGCACCACTCCACAAAATCCCGGAGAAGAGAATCCGCACAGACAAGAACATTCGCCAGCTGATCCTGATACACATTCCCGCATAAATCACAGACATATCCCCCAACATGGTGTGTATCTACCGTAAGCATTGTAAAATTAAAAGGTGCGTGGTCTGCGGCCAGCCTTGTCAGCTCGTCTTTTGCAATATCATACAGAATACTGTCCTCAAACCCCCACCAGACCTTATAGTCCGGCGCTATGTACCCTTCCTCTATGGCAGTGGAATAATCGAAAATCCTATAATTTCCATGCTGCTGAAAGTAGTCTGCCCTTCCTGCAAAATTTCCATCGGATCCGCACAGAAACTCCTGCGTATAACCGCATTCCTCCAGCAAATCCCCCAAATTGGTAACACCGGGCGCAAAAACACTTCTCTCTCCCATGGTATTGCCCTTTATGGGAAAGGCAAACGGGATACCGGCAGTGGTGCTGAACAATGCTCCCATGGTCCACGTACTTCCGTCAACGGCCCGCCAGCCTCCCAGTCCGGAACCGTCGGAAAAGCTGATATTCTCATTGGCTATGGCAGTGAGCCCGGGAATGTAATCCGTCTCCTGGTATCCGCCTGCTGCCGCCGAAGCGCAGGCTGTCTCCATACTTTCCAGGTAAATGTATATCAGATTCTTTATACTGCCGGAAGAAGTGATCTCCGTCTCCAGGGGATCTGTATAATAATTTTCATATATTTCTGTCCGCTCTGCCCGTTTTTCCAGGTAATCGCTGATTTTCAGAATCTCATCCAGGTAATTGTAAGCCCCGTGCAGCGATAACAGCGCCGCCCCCAGCGCCATACAATAGCAGACCGGACGGACATTGATGTCATGCCATTTTTTCAGCCTTATTTTGATACAGATTCTCAGTCTGCCGAAAATCAGTCTGTCACAAATTACCCCCCCAGCCAGAAGAACCAGGAAAAGAACGGCATCCGGTTTCGCCTCCAGAAGCGCCCCTTTCAAAAATCCCGTGTCAGCCCCCTTCATGGGAGACTTTACCGTAAACAAAATTTCCTGAATGGTAACTCCGAAATTCTCTTTTGTCCAGTCAGTCACCGGCCTTGCGGTAAATGCCACCAGCCCAATTACGGCAAATACCATGTAAAACAAGACAATGGCTGTTTTTTTCAAGACTCCGGCAACTGCATTTCCTTCCCCTTTTTTCACCTGCCGCGCCCCCTGTATTTCCCGGAAAGACTTCATTTCTCTTTCACGGACAATCCGATACGGAATCTCACAATCCGGTACAAAAACGCGATAGCACAGGACGACGCAAGCGCAAGCAAAGTATATTCCGGTTCCCAGTCGGCCATCTCAATCTGAAACAGACGGTATATCACTGCCATGCCCATATGGCTGGCCACAATCACCAGTACGGTCACACAAGCATACTGCATCAAAAGCTCCAGGCTGGGCTTAAATCCGTCTTCCTTTTGTTTCTGCAGCATATATACTGCTATGATTGGCACGAAAAAGAGATTGATGAATCGCAGCATAATCGCTTTTTCCTTTCGTCTCATCTAAATTTACCACAGCCCGGGCAGTCAGTTTCCTTCCTCTCCGGAAGTCTGTCACTGTGTCACATAATCCGATTTCACATATCCTACCTTGCCATCAAACCTCACCTTACACCAGCCGTTCTCGGTGCCCAGAAGCTCAAGGCTGTCTCCTCCCACCATAAGGCCCAGCTGCTCCGCGTCCTCGCTGGCGGCGGCACGTATCTTCACATTCTCCTTGGCAGTCACCGTCCCCACAACCTCCTGGCCGGAAGCGCTTTCCTCCATCTGCAGGAACTCGGATTTGATATATCCGTCACCGCCCTCAAATACGATCTTTGTCCAGCCGTTTACCCGGACTTCCTTCACCTCCACTTTTTCCCCTCCGGGAACCTTGCCCAGCTTGTCGGCCTGCTCGCTGTCGGAGCTTCTCACATTGACAGTGGTAGTGGCGGTGGCGTACTGGGTAACGGCATCCGCAGGAGCCTGGGATTCCTCAGCCGGAGGTTCCGTCCCCTCAGCAGGCGCTTCTTCTCCCTCCGGAGCCTGGCTCTCCCCGCTGCCCTGGGCTTCTCCTTCTTCCGGGGCGCTTTCTTCCGGAGAGCCCTCGGTGGAGGTATTCTGCTCTGCCATCCGGATGCCCACGGTGGCGTTTACCTGCTTCTCAAATTCCGCCATATATTTCAGAAGTTCCTGGTTCCCTTCCATAAGTTCGTTGAACGCCACGGAAACCCGGTTGTTCAGTTCCACCACATCATCCTGGGCGGAAATCTTCACCACATATTCCTTTTCCTCTTCGGTGAAATTCTTTTCATTCTTAATGTAAAGCGCTCCCTGCTCGTTCCGGCACACATAGAAGGTCTGCCAGCCGGGCACTTCTTCCTCATGATTTTCAAAGCAAAGTCCGTAAGCCACATAAACAACCGTGATTCCCTCTGCCAGACCCGGTTTGGTATATATTTCGGACACCGTAATCTTCTCCAGGTACTTTGCCATCTCCTCGTACCGCAGCAGGTCGTTCTCCGAGACCTCATCATAAAGGGCAGCCATGGCTGCGCTGTCCCCGGAGGACATGGCCGTATAGTAGCTGTTCACTATGGTCTGTATGGCTTCATCCTCGTTGGAAGCCAGCGCCACATCCTGGGGTTCGGAGGGTTCCTCCGTGGCCTCCGGTTCCGGACTTACCGATACAGGTGTAATATCCGCCAGCGGATCCGGAGTGTCCTCACTGTCCCCGGAATGACTCATATTCAGGGCAATGGACACTGTGATGGCCACCACCGCAATCAGAATCACCGGAAACAAAAACTTGGAATTTTTAACTATATAATCACGAACAGTTGACAACTTATCTTTTCCCATGGAAACTCCTTTCTCCAAAACAGATTTCTCGCTGGTCCTGCCTTTCACCCCGGCCTCCATGTGGTACCCCCATGGATCCGGATGAAAATGTCACATTCACACATCATCCCGGCTTTTTTCCTTTTTGACGGGAAAGAACTGTCATAAAATTACTTTACCGCCGGAATCCCCTTCGTAAAGTGATTTTTAAACAGTTCCCATCTCATAAAAAGGCATTATTAAAGCCAAAGTGATGTAAATGCATCCGACAGGAATCGAACCTGCATTAAAGGCGTCGGAGGCCTTCGTTCTATCCATTAGACTACGGATGCAATTATTACAAAATTGTTACATCACTTTGACTATAATATCACAAAAGTATTAAATTGTCTACCATAAATTTATGGAATTTTTTAGAAAATAATTTTAACCTTTCCCTCACGTGGATCATAGCGGTAGAGACTGTCCGAAAGAACCTCCTCCGGCGCAACCTGGGTGCCGTTGATCTCCACAATCATTTTCTTGAGTTCCCAGGCGTCTTCCACGCTTCCCTCCCCCAGAAGTATCACTTCGTGGACGGAACTCGGCAGAATGTAAAAACAGCCCAGGCCTCTCTCTGCCAGCTTGTCCAGCACTCCCGGATAGAGCAGGCATGTGGCGCCGAATATTCTCTTTTCGTTGCTCAGCACCTTCAGGGGAAATTCCTGCCCGCTCTCGGGCATTTCCGTTTTCCCTGATTCCATTATTTCATCCAGAACCTCCTCCAGGGTACTGCAGACCCACGGATACAGTCTCTGGGTATTTCTCTTTGCTGCCTCGTACAGCTGCGCCGTACTCGCCTTCCACATTTCCATATGGGAATTATGTACCAAAATCATCCCCTGACCCAGCACGTCTCCCTGATAGGCATAATAAAAACAGATTGCCAGATCCAGAAATGCAATGTGCGGCACATCCCGGAGCAGTTCCTCATTCTTTTTCCAGCTCACCAGACGGTAGCAGATCCGGTCCTGCACTTTGTCATAGCAACGGAAAAACTCCATATCTATACTGTCTTTCGGCGCATCCTCCCCATAGATTGCAAGCAACCTGCGAATCAGGGCCGCAAAGGAAGTTCCCGCCTCATAGGCCTCCAGAAACGCATCCAGGTAAATGGTGGGAGCCACATTCTGTATACCGGACAAAATGACCAGTCCATGGAGCACGACGCCGTTATTCTTCCTCACCTGTTTCAGTTCCACCCGGTACCCCTCACCGAGTTCTTTTCCCACTGCCTTACAGATCTTTTGTGCAAATTCATTGATTCCCATAAGCCTCCTCTTTCCGCGCTGTCCAAAATCATTTTCATGGACGCACGCAACAGCGCCTGCGCACTTGCGACAGAGAAGACACTGGCATCCGGATGCATGGTATGGGAAATGCAGTTTTCAGTTTTATTCCGTCACGGAACCCTTGGATCCCGTATATCGGTCAGACTCTGGAAAGATATTCTCCCGTACGGGTGTCAATCTTGATCTTGTCCCCCTGGTTGACAAACAAGGGTACATATACCTGGGCACCGGTCTCAACGATGGCAGGCTTGGAAGCGCCTGTAGCGGTATCTCCCTTGAAGCCGGGCTCTGTGTCCGTGATATCAAGTTCCACAAACAAAGGAGGCTCCACGGAAAACACGCTGCCATTGTGGGAACAGATCTTGCACATTTCATTTTCCTTCACAAACTTCAGCGCATCGCCCACGGTCTCATTGTTCAGCGCGATCTGCTCATAATTTTCCGTGTCCATAAAGTAATACAAATCACCATCGGCATAAAGATACTGCATATCTTTTCTATCAATACGCGCCTGGGGACATTTCTCCGTAGGGCGGAAGGTCTTCTCCACAACACCGCCGCTCTTCACGTTCTTCAGCTTCGTCCTCACGAAAGCCGCGCCCTTTCCAGGCTTTACATGCTGGAATTCAATAATCTGATATACGTTGTTATCATACTCAATTGTAATACCATTTCTGAAATCACCTGCAGAAATCATATGATATTCCTCCTAATTTTCGATCACAAATATAATTCCAGACTAGTTTAATATAAATAAGTACAAATTTCAACTGTTTTTGAAAAAAATTTGAAAAAAATTTCCCGCACGGCCTAATCCCTGTCCAGGATAAAATCCACGGCCTGCAGATAGCCCTCAAGGCCCTGCCCGTAAATCTGCCTGTCACAGACCGGTGCCGTCACGGATATTTTCCGGAAAGGCTCCCTGTTTGTGATATCCGAAATATGAATCTCCACCTTCGGCACAGTGATGCTGGCCAGGGCATCCCGTATGGCATAACTGTAATGGGTATACGCACCCGGATTGATTACAATTCCCTCCGTCCCGTCAGAATATGCCTCCTGAATCCGGTCGATGATGGCGCCCTCATGATTGCTCTGGAACACGGTAATGTCACTTTCCGTCTCCTGGGCCTTTTTCTGTATCATGTCAAGAAGATACTGGTAATCCCGGGTTCCGTATACGCTTTTCTCCCGGATTCCCAGAAAATTAATGTTTGGTCCGTTGATCACTAAAATTTTCATGTATTCTCCTTATTCCCGGCCTGCAGCTCCCTTCCGGAAGGTTTTCCATTTCACCGGCACTGCGTTATGCCCGGCCTGCCTCCGGCGGGACATTTTCCCGGAACGCCGCCCACTCTGCCAGGGTCTCCGCGATTTCGTCCGCGCTTTTGTCATCCACGTCCAGAATCAGGTCGGCCAAGGATTCATACGCCTCCCTCCTGGCCTCCAGCAGTTCCCTGACGCGCTCCTGCGGATTCCCGCACATAAGCAGCGGCCTGCCTGTATCCCCTTTCAGGCGCCTGCACACAGTCTCCGGACGCACCCGCAGAAACACCACCTGCCCCAGCTGTCTGATCAGTTCCCGGTTCTCCTGCCGGACCGGCGTGCCTCCTCCCAGGGCGATAATCATTTTCTGTTTCCGCTCCAGAAGTTCTCCCAGAACAGCCGTCTCCAGCCTGCGGAAATATTCTTCCCCTTTTTCCGCAAAAATCCCGCTGACCGCGCATCCTTCCCTGCGTTCGATCAGCCGGTCCGTGTCTTCCATGGTTCTGCGGAGCTTATAGGAAAGTTTCAGTCCCAGTGTGGTCTTTCCGCTGCCCATAAACCCTGTCAATACCAGATTATCCCGTTTCATCTCATCTCTCCCGGTTGGTTATAAACAGTAGTTTCCGGCCCCTCATTCCAGATGCATGGCCCGTTTCATCTCCGTGAACGCTTTCTCCGCCAGCGCCTCGTCCACACTGGCCCCCGTCCATAATTCATGGGCAATGATTCCCTGGTAGAGAAGCATTTTCAACCCGTTAAACGCTCTGCCGCCGTTTTCTCTCACCAATGTCATAAATCTGGTCTCCGGAGGATTGAAGATCAGGTCATATCCCGTATGTATTTTCCGGTACAGACCGGGATCTTCTATCACCGCCTCCTCCGTCCTGGGAAACATTCCCACATTGGTGGCCTGAATGGCAAGAAATTTTTCTTCTCCCGGCAGCAGGGACGCATATGCGCCGGCACCCAGGGCTTGTGCCAGCCCCGGGCCAAAAGTCCGGTTCACTTCCTCTGCCACCTTCTGCGCCTTTTCCAGGGTACGGTTCAGAATCACGATTCTGGCCGCCCCGTACCGGGCCGCCAGAATTGCCACGGCCCTGGCCACACCTCCTGCCCCCAGGATCAGCACATTCTCCCCTTCTATCCCCACGCCGTCCCCGCACATGGCGCGGTAGAGCCCGTGCATATCCGTATTATAACCTTTATACCCCTCCGGCTCCCGGACCAGGGTGTTTACCGCCCCGATCTGCGCCGCCAGGGGATCCAGCTCCTTCAAAAAGGGAATCACTTCACTTTTATAGGGCACCGTCACATTCAGTCCCAGAATATTCAGGGCAAACGCCCCCCTGACGGCATCCCCCACTCCTGCCGCCGGCACCCGGAAAGGCACATAAACCAGATTCTCCCCCAGTTCTCCCGCCAGGGTATTGTGTATCGCCGGCGACATTGTGTGCTCCACCGGATTTCCTATCAGTCCGCAGGTACGCGTATAACCATCCATTCTCCTGTCTCCCCGGCCGGGCAGATTTCCCTTCCGGGCCCGGCTTTCCACGCTTTCTTTTACGGTCCGGCCTCAGGACATTTCCCCGCCGCCAAATGACTTCCCTTTTTCTCTCTTTTTATACAAAAACCGTTTTTCGTTCCGGCAAACCTGTCCTGACTACTGTCCGGCTTTTTTCTGTCTGTGATAAAAATAAAGCACAATCCGCTCCAGGCGGCGTTTCAGCACAATCTGAATCTCTTCCTTCGGATGAATGGGCTTCACCAGAAAAGTCAGGATACCCGCCTTTTTTGCACCCCACACATCCGTAAAAAGCTGGTCCCCGATAAAAAGTGTGGTTTCCGGCACGGTTCCCAGTCTCTCCATGGCCTTCCTATAGCCCTTTCCTCCGGGCTTTCCCGCCTTGAAAATGTATTGTGCCCCCACATCATCCGCAAAGGATTTCACCCTGGGTTCCTTATTGTTGGAAAGGAGAAGGGTTCCGAAACCCATCTCCCGCAGGCCTGCAAAAAACTCCCTGGCCGCTTTGTCCGCCGGGGCGCCGTGGGGAACAAGCGTATTGTCAATATCAAATATCAGTCCCCGGAATCCCCTCTCATAAAAACCCCTGTAATCGATTCCATAAGCGCTGTCTGCCTCATGATCCGGGTAAAATCTCTCCAGCATAAACGTCCTCCCCAGCTGTCACATCAAAATCCCGCAATCAGCACTTGATCTCCAGATATCCCAGAAGCTTTGACATATCATATTCTTCCAGCACGCCTAAGTTGGAATCATAATATTTTCCGTCAAAATGAACCAGATAATGGCAGTAACGTCCCATTTTCTCCATGAGGATGCAGCACCTGGGCAGCACCGTGTCACGTCCTTCCGTATAATGAATCACGTCTGAATGATCAATCCCATAGTAATTCAGCGCGGAGATCATGCGTCCCATGGTGGCCTGCCACTCCCTGCAGTCCATGACGCTGATCACTTCCGCTATGGTAATGCCCGCCAGCATGGCCACACAGGCCTGTCCACAGAGGCCGTCCTCCGACTGGATAATCACATTCATGCTGTCAATCTTACGGATGGGATTTTCAAAACTGTATGGGCTGTTCTGGTCCATGCGGATCAGGGACCCCGTAATATGCAGCAGGATCTTGTGAACCACACCCAGTTCCACATTGACGGCCACCCCGTCCGGGATATGGATTTCATAATTTCCTTTTTCTATCGGAAGCAGCTCACATTCTATGACCTGGTTGTCCAGCACCACCTCGGCCTGGATGACGTCACGCTGTTTACAAACCTCCCACACATTGAAGGGAATCTGAATCATGTATCCTTTTTCCTTTTTTTCCACAACCGATTCAAAAAAATATCTCATCTTTTACCTCCATCCCGGGGGTTGCCCGTTTTTCCTCAATGACTTCCGCATCACAGCCATATGACTGAAAGCAAAGGCTATGAGCCGCTTTGTGAACTTTATGACCTCAGGTTATATTGTACCAAATTCCATCCTGTTTGAAAACATATTTACCATAAAAAGAGTTCTTCCGTCAGGAATTACGCCTTACCTGGGAAGGCGATACCCCATAACGCTTTTTGAACAGTTTGCTGAAATGATAGGCATCATCATATCCCACCATGGCCGCCACTTCCTGGATACTGCCCTGATACCCGCCCTCCAGCAGTTCCTTTGCTTTTTCAAGACGGATATTAATCAGACGCCTTATGGGCGCGCTTCCGGTCTCACTCTTGAAAATCCTGGAAATATAAAAGGGACTCAGGTACATATTCTCCGCGATCTGATCCAGTGAAATCTTCTCGTTGTAGTGATCTTCAATATACTCCACGATCTTATCCACAACATATTTCCTATTGGCAGTCTCAAAGTCACATCCCCTGGGTCTCTCCATGGGTTCGCACTGCTCCCGGATGACCAGAAGAAGCATCTGAATCAGGTAAGATTTCAGCATAAAGTAGCGTCCCTGCCTGCGGACCGCATTCTCTGCCTCCATGGAGGAGCAGAGCCGGAACAGCCTCTGGCTCAGTTCCCCCGTGGTGTGCAGCACGCATTCCCCGTTGGGCAGGGGCATATAATTGGCCGGGCATCCCGATATCCGGATATTGGAAAATCCCACGAAAAACTCCGTGGTGGGAACTTCCACCTGGGGGCAGAACAGCGCCTGATGCATGACACCGGAATTAATGATCACCAGGTCTCCCTCCCGGACATCATAAATTCTGTCGTCGATACGGTATTTTCCCTCCCCCGACAAAACATAGGCTATCTCCAGGAAATCATGGCTCCGGTATTCTTTTATCCATTTTTCCTTGTCCCGGGTTCCCTTCCATATAAACAAGAACGTAGGATCCATCTCATCTACGGCTATATCGGCATTGCGTTTTTCTTCCATACGCATCCTCCCAACCGTGTTGCACGGTTTTACGCCCTTTATTTTTGCACTTAAGCTATTTTACCCGTTTTCGTCCGAAAAGTAAAATGAATTTTAAATTTTTTTCACGTTTCCCCGGATAACACCAAATCCAGGATGTGGGCCAGGGGATCGCAGGCATTCATGGCCTCCTCCAGGGTATTGTTCTGGGCGCCAAGTTCCACCAGCAGGCTTCTGGGACACAGATGCATGTTGTAGCGGTATCCTTTCAGATAAATTTTCCTGGTAAGATTCGGATAATATTCCACGGCCTTCAGCTGCATCTGGAAAGAAAAGGCCAGATTGTCCTCCAGATTTTCATTATACAGATAAGCGATATTTCCCGTCTTTTTCGTCCTGGAAAGACCGTTGAAGAACATGAACCTGGCGGTGGGCCTGCCGTCCAGGTCCATAACCAGCCTTGTGGTCTCGGGCATCTCATCCCTATGTAGGTCGATTACAACCTGAATCGACGGATTATTCTTCAGGACTTCCTCCAGATCCGTCAGCGCCGCGGAATAGGAGTCATTCCGTGATTCCGTATCGTATTGTCCGAGATGATGCAGTACCTCATATCCGTATTCCTCCCGGAGAATTTCTGCCAGATGCTCCCCCACGCCCATGATGGTCCCCGCCGGGTCTCCCGGCACGGAGTCGGAAAAAGCCTCCTGGGAATGGGTGTGATAGATAAGAATCTGCGGCCCCTCTCCTTCCCTGGAGATACGCATGTCCTTTTCCAGCAATTTGTCCACATTCAGTTCATCGCTTCCCGCAGTGGTATTTCCGTCCACGGTATAAAAACGCTGTATCAGAGTCTCGTAGTTTTTCAGGGGCTCCAGATCTACCTGGTTCATTTTCGTATGAGGGATAAAAGAAGAGGAATACTGCTGCATTTCCAGGGCCGCTTCGTTTTCCGCCCGGAGCAAATCTCCCAGCGACTCCCCGGCCGCTTCCCCGTCTTCCTCCTTTTCCACACCTTCCGGCAGGTTTTCCTCCTCCGGAAAACCTGCGCCTTCTTCCGCCTCCGCCAGCATAATGGTGCGCAGATTCTGTGCCTCCCCCTCCTCCCGGTCCGTATTTGCTGCCAGATATCCGTACAAAGGAAGCAGTGTATCCATTTGCCCCTGCCAAAACCAGTGGGTATTCTGTTCTCCCTGGGATGCAAACGCAATAACGGGCATAAACTGACTGTAGAGCATGTTTTCCATCCCATCGGCCAGGCCTTTCATCACAGCCGCAGCTATGGAATCCTGTCCTTCCGCGCCTTCCCGGGCGGATGCCCCGCAGCCTTTCAGGATAATCTGCAGCCCCAGAAGCAAAATCACCGCAAAAAACAGTCTTTTTACAATTTTTTCTGCAAAAGCTTTCCCCTTTACAGCAGATGCACTTCCTTTCCCATCATGAAATATCCTATTTAATATATGCCTGCCGGAACCATTCCATGATTGGATATGCCGCCCTTCCCCTTTGGGATCAAAACAGGCTTTCTTATTATCAAGTAGGGGAACGCTTTTCTACTCTACTCGCCGCGCGGCCCGCAGGCTGCTTTTGCGGCATAACGCCTCTGTGCGGGCCTACGCATAAATATAAAAGCTTTCTTTTATATAAAAGCTTCCCCGATGGCAATATTGATTCCCTCGGACACCGTGAAACTGATTCTCTTTATGACGGCATCAATGTCTTTTCCCGTCATGTACATATTGCTCAGTTCCGCAAAATTCAGCTTCTGTTTTTCCTTATACCTGACACAGTCCAGGTCTTTTTCCTCCTCCAGAAGCTTTTCCAGGGCATCCCCCACTATGGTTGCCGCATCCACCACCGTGGGGATGCCTATGGCGATCACAGGCACACCCAGACTCTCTTTGGTCAGGGCATTTCTGTGATTGCCCACCCCGGAGCCGGGCTGAATGCCCGTATTGGTGATCTGTACCGTACGGTTCAGGCGCCTTGTGCTCCGGGCCGCCAGGGCGTCTATGACAATCAGGGCATCCGGGCCGGTCTGTTCCACAACACCTTTGACAATCTCCGCGGTCTCCATGCCGGTTTTGGCCATGACGCCCGGTTCCAGGGCACTGATCTGGTTCATTTTTTCACAGTTATATGCCGCCTTGCCATATTCTTTCATAATATGCCTGGTGATAAACAGATTATCCACCACCTGGGGCCCCAGGGCGTCTGCCGTCACTTCCCGGTTCCCCAGGCCCACCACCAGAATGGACTGTTCCTTCCAGGCCTCCGGCAGCAGTTCCCGGATTTCTTCTGCCAGCACCCCGGATATCTCCCTGTGATAGTCCTCATCCGGCTCTATCATGGCAGGCGCTTCCATGGTCACATATGTCCCCACCGGCTTACCCATGGCTTTGGCTGCGTTCTGGGTATCAATATACACTTTTGTGACGCGGATATCTTCTTCCTCATGATAACATTCCTCCACCCTGACTCCCCTCAGTTCACTCTCTGCCTCGCTGATGCTCTCATGTGCCTCCAGTGCCAGGTCCGTCCTCATCTGAAAGTTTACACTCTCCATTTTTTCGCTCGCTCCCTCATGACTTTTTTTCTCGATTATTTAGTATTTTGTTCATTTTTTCGCGGAATATGTCTTGACAAAGTTTCTATTATTTACTAAACTAGTTTCATGCGTTTATCCCGGCTCTCCGTGTCTGGCCGGATAAAACCAGTTCAAACAAAACTTTGTATACAAATTGGAGGTGTACGACTTGGCTAATATCAAATCCGCAAAAAAGAGAATCTTGGTAAACCGCACTCATGCCGAAAGAAATAAGGCTATCAGGTCCGGTGTAAAGACTGCTGTTAAGAAAGTATATGCCGCAATTGCAGCCGGAGACAAGACAGCTGCAACCGCAGAGCTGGCTGCCGCCACCAAGGTGATCGAGATGGCCGGGAGCAAGGGTGTTTATCACAAGAACAATGTGGCCCACAAGGTTTCCCGTATCAGCAAAGCTGTAAATGAAATGGCATAATTGATTATAAAGTGAATGCAAAAAACACCCATAACCGTCATATGGGTGTTTTTTTGTTGCGCAGTCCCTTCTTCCTTAATGCCGGTGACTCCCGCCCCCGTGGCTGGCCCCGCTGCTGCTGTGATGATGCCC
>OFFK01001054.1_pt1 | contig 21192 bp, 31 predicted proteins | sample 1521361 | NCBI WGS metagenome assembly OFFK01 (sample SAMEA3504096, study PRJEB24116) | mouse gut metagenome | biome: mouse gut; feature: mouse-associated habitat; material: faeces | place: Denmark | collected 2011 | reverse complement strand
TATTACCTCGGGATGAATTAATGTAGTTGGAATTTCTCCCGGGAACTATAGATTATTGCCAAAGTGCGCGAGATTACCAAAGATGCGGAGGTGCCGGTCGCGGGTTTGGACGATCTGAAAAGGATATTTAACATTCTTTTGGATCCGGCAATCGCTTTAGGCGCGTGTGTGGTTACTAATCAGGACGGCTATAACTGGCTTGACACCTTAAAGGATAAGGACGGCAAGTATATTATGCAGCCGGATCCGACAAAGCCCATGAGTACACTTTTATTCGGCAAATATCCGGTAAAAAAGGTAAGCAACCGGACAATGCCGAGCATTGCGGCAGAGGGCGGCTATAAGGTGCCGATCGTGTGCGGCGATCTGAAAGAGGCAATCACAATTTTTGACCGCGAAACGCTGACAATCGACATTTCAAGCGTGGCGGGCGAGTTGTGGAAAACCGATCAGACCGGCATCAAGGTAAGGGAGCGTTTAGACATTCAGAGCGTGGACGAGGAGGCGATCGTCATGGCAGAGCATTTCATAGCATCGGACAGCGGCGCAGCCGTGGCAAGCATAGAGCCGGAAGAAAAAAAGACCTATACGCAGGCAGAAATTGAAAAACTGTCACGCGAAAAGATCATTGCATTAGGAACCCAATTAGGGTACACAATGACAGCAACGGCAGCAGACGAGAAGGCGGCGGTTGTGGCTGATTTCATGGCGCAGCAGGCGGCAGCGCAGGGCGAGTAAGGCAGCACAAGGAAATAAACAAAGATAACGGCGGCGGGGGTTCCCGCCGCTTATGAAGGCGGGGTGCGGTATGGCAATAATAACGCTGAATGAGGTAAAAGAGTATGCAAGGATTGATATTGACGAGGACGATCAGTTATTGGAAACAATAATTGTTTCGGCGGAGGAATATTTGAAAAATGCAACCGGCAAAGAATACCCCGAAACAGACGAAACCGGCAGCAAGATAAATTATGTACTTGAAAAAATCTATCTGCAATTACTTGCAGCTTATTGGTATGAAAAGAGGACACCTGCGGGGGGAGTAGGGGAAGATTTTAGTTTTATGACAAAATCGTTGATGCTGCAATTACAAAATAAGTAGGTGCATTATGGATATAGGACGAACAAACAAGCGGATCACGTTCTGCAGGTATGAGGAAAAAGAAAACGCATTATCACAGACAGAGCAGACATTAACAGAGGTAAAAACGGTATGGGCGAGCGTGGAACCGACAAGGGGCAGGGAGTACCAAGAGGCGCAGCGGGTAAGACCGGAATTGACATATAAAATAACAACGCGATACCACAAAGAAGTTACGCCGGATATGTTTATTAAATTCAAAGGACGCTATTTCAATATCGTTTCCATTATCAACGTGAAAGAAAAAAATGAGATGTTAGAAATTATTTGTACTGAAAATTTGCAAAAAATAACTTTCAATGCGAATAAAAGGGAGGTATAATATAGAAAAACATTTAGGAGGATCACGCTATGAATGATTTCATTATTACCTTGCTTTTTGGGTGGTTGGGCGTACATAAGTTTATGCAGAAAAAGTACGGTTTAGGCATCTTGTATTTTTTCACATTGGGCTTGTGCGGCATCGGTTGGGCGGTTGATACAATCGCGGCATTTATGAGAATGACAACCGGAAAGCAACCGGCACCGGCAACGCAAAACCCGAACACATTTTCGGGGGGGGTACGAGCCTCCGGCAAACAGCTTATTAAAAGTTTTGATACGGTGATCGTTGGAACTTTTGCAAAATGCGATTTAGATCCGGAAAGCAAAAGAGAGGATCTAATATTTTGCGTAAAGCCAAATTGGGAATTATCGTTAAAACATTGGGAATACAAAGGAAACCCCGCGTATTATGTGTTGCACCCAAACGGCGCAGATTTGGGAAATATAAGAGAGGGGTTAGCGAAGATCCTCTATGATGAATACAGAGATTGCGAGTTTAAAGTATACGCGATAAAAAAAGGCTATGACGATGTACACGATTGCGCGACATATAACATCAGAATAGATATATACAGATAGTACAAGGGGGCTGCATTGGCGCAGCCTCTTTTTTTGATTGGAGGCGAACGCATGGCGGCGGGCATGAATTTTGAAATTGAGGGTTTGGAAGAACTGGAAAGAGATTTAACGGCAGCAGTAAGGGCGGCACCGGAAAAGGCAAAGGAAACCCTGCGGGATATAAGCAAAGACTTTAAAAAGTCTGCAAAGAAAAGGGCAAATTCTGAATTAAAGCCGCATGAGAGAGCGGGCAGCGAGAAAAACAAGGCAATCAAAAGAAAATTCGGATCAAAAGTGATTGAGGAAGGCATAGGCGCAACGGCTTTAGTATGGAATAGCGCAAGGCATTTTCATTTAATTGAAAACGGTCACAACCTTGTGAGGGGCGGCAGAGTTGTGGGGTTTGTAGAAGGCAGGCATATCATGGAAAAGACGCGAAATGAATATGAAAGCGTTGTGCCGGAACGGTTTGAAAACATGGTAGATGATATTTTAAAGGAGCGTGATTTGGATTAAATTTGTAGAAATTAAAAAGGCAGTCAATGAATTGCTAAAAGGGAGATACCCGCCGCCGCAATATAAAATCTATGGGAAAGAGATCAAGGAGGGGTATGATGCACCTTGCTTTTTCACAGAGATTTTAGACCGAGGCGGCAAAGGAGAAACAAAGAATTTCGCAAAGGGCGGCTTTACAATCAAAATAACATATTTCCAAGCAGAGAAAAACGAATTAGATCAGCTTGAAAAGGTGGACGAAATAAAAGACCTTTTCGGGCTGATTTTTTGTGTTGGAGATCGAAAGCTGACAATAGGCGATTTCTCACATGATTACATCGGGGAGTATCAAGACATTTTGCAGATCAGCATTGAAATTGATTACAAGGAAAACACGCAAAAGGAAGATACGGCACCGGTAGCAAGGGAAATAGGCGTAGAGGTTACGCAAGGTTAAAAAGGAGGCTGAAAGAATGGGCGCACCAAGTATTGACATTAGTTTTATTGAAAAAGGCATATCGGCAATCAAGAGAGGCGAGCGGGGGATCGTCATGTTGTGGGTAAAGGACACGTTACCGGCACCCGCGATCAATCCGGTAACGGTAGTAACTGAAAACGACATACCGGCAGGCTTGTCAGATGCAACGGTGGAGCAGGTAAAACTGGCAATGATCGGCTATACAAATGCACCTAAGAAGGTACTTGTGTATAGCATGGGGATCGCGGAAGATGCAGAGGAGGCAGCAGTTGACACCGGATATAAAAAGGCAATGACGGCAGCGGAAACGATCCGTTTTGATTATTTGGCAATCCCGACAGTGGAAACGGACGGCAAGGGGGAAGATATTGCAACATGGGTTAAAACCATGAGGGAAACCAAGAAAAAGAAGATCAAGGCGGTTTTGCCGAACGTGGCGGCAGACAACGAAGGGATCATCAATTTCACAACCGAAAAGAGCATCAAGACGGAAACCGCAACCGGAAAGGACGGCAAGAAAACAACCGTAGATATTATTTATACGGCTGAACAGTATTGCGCGAGAATTGCCGGACTGATCGCGGGTACGCCTATGACGATCGCCTGCACCTATGCGCCGTTGCCGGAATTATCGGATTGTACGAGATTAACGGACAATGACACGCCGGTAGACAAGGGCGAGTTTATTATTTTCTATGACGGCGAGAAGGTAAAGGTGGTAAGAGGCGTTAATAGCTTTATTACAACGATTGACGGCAAGGGCGACAGCTTTAAAAAGATCAAGATCGTTGAGGCTATGGACATGATAAATGATGATATTGTCAAGACGGCGCAGGATAGTTATTTAGGCAAGTATGCAAATACCTATTCCAACAAATGCCTGCTGATAACGGCAATCAGTAGTTACTTTGCACAGTTAAAGCGCGATGATATTGTAAGCAGCTATTCGGTTGGACTGGACGCGGAGGCAATACGGATCTATCTGAAAGGGCGCGGGCTGCAGGCAACGCTTGACGATGGAACAATAAAAGATGTTGACGAGTGCAGCGATGAAGAAATCATAACCGCAGATACCGGCGCAAGCGTGTTTCTGACCGGTAATGTAAAGATTTTAGATGCAATCGAAGATATTAAAATGCCTATTTACATTTAAGAAAGAGAGGTAAAAGAGTATGCCGAAAGAATTTAAACCGGAGCAGGTTATAAATGGAACATGGGGCGAGGCGTGGCTTGACGGCGAATATTTGGCGCAGGTAACGGCGTTAAAAGCAGAGGTTACGCCGAAGAAAACCGCGATCGCAATGGTACAGAGGTTAAACGAGGGGCAGAAAATGACCGGACTGGAATTAAAGGGAGAGATCAAGCTGCATAAGATCAACAGTACCATTATGCGGAAAATGAGCGAGTATTTTAAGCGGGGTAAGATGATGACCTGCACGATCGTTTCCAACGTAAAGGATCCGGACGCTTTAGGCGCGGAGCGCGTGGCGTTATACAACTGCCTTTTCGACAAACTGATCCTTGCAGATTGGGAGGCGGGGAAAATGGGAGAGGAAAGTTATAGTTTCACATTTGAGAATTGGGAGATATTGCAGGCAATCTAAGCAAGAAAACCATGAGGCAGAGGGCGCGGGGTGCGCCCTTATTTTTATGTAAAGGAGAATAGAAAAAATGAATTTGGTTGAAAAGCTGTTAGCAGTAGACAAAAAGGAATTTGACAAGATCGAGCGCAAGGAGATACCGAGCAGGCAGTTATCCAAACTTTTGGGAACCGATGCAAAAGTAACAATACAGGCGGTGGAAGGCGATCTTTTCGGTGGATTGTCTGCAAGCGGGTTAGACGATAAAGGGGAGGTTGATTATGGCAGGGCATTTTCAACCAACGCCAAAATCGCGGCGGCGGGTATCGTGGATCCGGATCTGAAAGACGAGGCTTTATTAAAGCATTTAGGCGTTGCGACACCGGCAGACGCGGCAAAGAAGATTTTCAAGGGCGAGATCAATAAAATCTCAACGGAGATCGCAAAGTTGAGCGGTTTCAACGATGAAGAAACAACGGATAAAGAAGTAAAAAACTAATTGAAAGCGATAGGGAGGTAAACATGGATTATCTTCACTATCGCTTTAAAAATTGGAAACCGTTTGAATACATGAGCCTGCCGGAAGGACAAAAGCGCATAGCGCGGGCATATATGCGGCAGGAAATGAGGGATAAAGCGGAAGAAAACAAAGAAATACAAAAAGCGATCGGAGGTGGTTGATGTGGGCAGGGTTATCAGTACGGCGATACAGTTTATTGACGGTTTCACAAGACCTTCAAGGGAAGTCATACAGAGTATGCGCCAAATGGGAAATGAGGCGATAAAAGCCGGAAAGCAGATCCAAAACGCCGGTAAGACAATAGCAAATGCCGGTGCCACATTGACAAAGGCAGTAACCCTCCCGATCGCGGGAGTAGCAACAGCAGCTATAAAAATGAGCAATGATTTTGAAAATGCTATGGCAAAAGTAGGAACTATTGCAGATACAACCAACACGCCTATGACGGCATTGAAAGAGCAGGTTATTGATCTTTCAAATGCCGTAGGCGTAGGGGTTACAGACATAGCGGAGGCGCAGTATCAAGCAATATCGGCGGGAGTTGATACGGCGGCGAGTGTTGATTTTGTAAGCACAGCAGTAAAAGCCGCAAAAGGCGGTTTTACAGATACCACAACAGCGGTAGACGGATTAACAACGGTATTAAATGCCTATGGTTTTGAGGCAAGCAAGGCGGCAGAGATTAGCGATCAGATGCTACTTGCACAAAATTTTGGTAAAACATCTTTCGGAGATATGGCAAGCAGCATGGGAAAAGTAATCCCGATTGCGTCAAGCCTTAATGTATCAACAGAAGAATTATTTGGCAGTATTGCGGTACTTACAAAAAACGGTATTGCAACAAGCGAGGCAGTAACCGGATTAAAGGCGGCGTATAGCAATATTCTAAAACCTTCAGCAGATGCAAGCAAAACAGCGCAGCAACTAGGGTTAGATTTTTCATCAGCACACCTGCAAAGCGTAGGTTGGGCTAAATTCCTAGATGAAATAAAAGAAAAGACTGGCGGGAACGCCGAAACAATGGCAAAGCTGTTTGGATCAACAGAGGCATTAAACAGTGTTACGGTACTTGCGGGAAAAGGATCAGCAGACTTTACTAAAGTATTGGGGCAAATGGGCGATGCGGCAGGAATGACACAAACAGCATACGAAAAAATGTTGACACCAACGGAACGAATGAACATATCGTTCAATAAAATAAAAAATTCACTAATACAGTTTGGCGCGGCATTAACACCGGCATTTGATAAGGTTGCAGGAATTATTGGTAAAGTTGGCGACAAACTAAATAATTTGAGCGAAGGGCAGGTCAATGCTATTGTAAAATTTGCGGCGATTGCGGCGGCGATCGGTCCGGTGGTAATGGTTTTTGGAAAAGTTGTTACAGCGGTAGGAACCGCGCAGCGGATATTTGGAACGATCACAAAGACAATAGCGAATTTTGGCGGCATCATGGGCGTTATTACAAGTCCTGCGGGAATAGTGATCGGCGTACTGGCTGCAATCGCATTAGCGGCGTTTCTGATAATAAAGAATTGGGATAAAGTCAAGGGCTTTTTGCAGGGCGTTGGCAGTTGGTTTAAAAATGCGTTTGAAAAGGCGGGATTTTCGGTTGAGGGATTTAAAAGAAAGTTTACATCAATCGGGAACACGATCGGCAGCATAGCGGGGAAGATAGGCGGCTTTTGTAAGGCAGTAGCCGGAATATTCAAGAAAGAATTTGCGGGCGATATAAAGGCGGGCACAGCAGAGGCGGGCGGCATACTGGAAACGCTTGTAGGCGGCACAGTGGCAGCTTTTGACGGCATTGTAACAGCGGTTGACAAAGGGCTGCAGGTATTCGATGCGCTGTTAAGTTTCTTTACTGGTGCATTTGCCGGTAATTGGGATAATGCGGCGCAGGGCTTTAGAAACAGCCTAAAGAACATTTTCCCGCCCGACATAGCGGAAGGGCTGACAAAGGCTTTTGATACCGTATTGCCGGTAATAAAGGCGGCAGTATCGGGAGTAAAGGCAATGTTTGGCGGGCTTGTGCAAGATGTAAAGAAAATATTCGGGGGCATAGGGGCGGTATTTAAGGGCATCGGCACAATGTTAAAGGGAATATTTAGCGGCGATGCAGAAACCGCACTAAAAGGGTTTCAGACGGCAGCAGGCGGCATTGTAGACACCATAGGCAATATATTTAAGGCAAAGATAAACGCTATCAAAAATTTTGTTGTGGGCGCGTTCTCTACTTTCCTGCCGGAAAGCGTTGTTAAAAAAATCGCAGGCGTGTTCGATGCGGTGGCGAGCGCGTGGGATATTGCGATCGGTGCCGCGAAGGGTTACATTAGCGGTTTTGTGCAGGCAATAAAGCCGCTGATCGAAAACATAAAGACAATTTTTAAAGGCGTGGCGCAGTTTGTAAAGGGTGTGTTTACCGGAGATTGGAAGGGCGCATTGAATGGGCTGAAAACCATAGCAAGCGGCGCATTATCCGGTTTAGTAAACATCATAAAGGCACCGTTTAAACTGATAGCAAATACCGTAAAAGGCGCGGTAAATTCCTTTAAAAATCTGAACATCGTAAAAAGCATTTTTACGGCTTTAGGCAATGCGATCAAGAATGTGCTAACCAAGTGCGGCGTTGATATGAAGAAATTTAGCGCAACGATCAACAATATCAAAACGCGGGTAGGCAGCATCATAAACGGCTTAAAAACCATATTCAGCACCGTATTTAATGCGATCGGGAAAGTGGTTAAGGCACTGGCAACCGTAATAGCAAATATTTTCGGTAAAAAGGTAAGCAGCACTTGCAGCGCGGCGGGCGCGGTCATTACGGCGTTTAAGGCGGTGGCAAGTGCGGCATTTAACTTTATTGCCGGAGCCATAAAAAAAGCAATGAATATCATTGTACCGGTGGTAAAGGTTGCGTTTGGGGCAATCAAAGGCGCAATTTCGGCAGCAGTAAACACCATTACATCAATCATAAGCGGGGTATTAACTGTTTTCGATGGATTGATAACCTTTATTTCGGGCGTATTTACTGGAAATTGGCGGCAGGCGTGGGAAGGTGTAAAGAGCATTTTCAAGGGCATTTTTGACACGTTCGCGGCTATCTGCAAGGCACCGATCAACGCGGTTATAGGCATCATAAACGGCGCAATTTCCGCTTTAAACAAAATCAATGTTACAATACCGGATTGGGTGCCGGGGTTGGGCGGGAAATCGTTCGGGATCAACATACCGACAATACCGCAGTTATACAAAGGTACAGATAATTGGAAAGGCGGCGCGGCTATTATCCATGACCGAGGCGGGGAGATCGTAGACCTGCCAAAAGGATCAAGAGTTTATCCACATGATAAAAGCGTGGAAATGGCGCGGAAAGAGGGCGCGAGAAACGGATCCGGATCTATACAAATTACTATTCAGAAGTTGGCAGACAAAATAGAAGTACGCAGCGATGAAGATATAGACCGCATAGCGGAGGCGTTGGCATACAAGTTAAAGAAAATAGCATTTAACACCGGCACAGCATAAAGGAGGCGGCAAAATTGGAAATTTGGTTAAAGCAGGGCAAGACGAATTTTAGATTTGCGGTTTTGCCGTCTGAATACGAATTGACGAGCGAAAGCAACAATACGCAGGTAGTTGTCAATTCATTAGGCGAAATAAATTTGTTGGGGAAAAGGAAATTGAAAAACATTTCCTTTTCCTCTTTTTTTCCGAAACAGAAATACAGCTTTTGCGAATACACGACATTCCCGACACCAAAAGAAAGTGTAAAGCTGATCGAGAAAATGAAAAATAACGGCGTGTTGCGTCTTACAATGACCGGTGCGCCGGTTAGTATGGATTGCACGATAGAAAGTTTCACATGGGGCGAGAATGACGGAACCAAAGACATAAATTTTACGTTGGAGTTTAAAGAGTATCGGAAAGTAAAGGTAAAGACCACAAAGAAAAAAGAAAAGGTTACAAAAAAGGTAACGCCTGCGGCGACAGAGCGGGCGGCAAAGGAAGTAAAAAGCACCACATACACCGTAGTAAAGGGCGACAACCTAAGTAAGATCGCAAAGAACCTAACCGGCAGCAGCGCGAACTGGCAGGCGATCTACAATCAAAATAAGGGGGTAATAGGCGGCAATCCAAACTTAATATACCCCGGTCAACAGTTGGTGATTAACGTATGAAAATAAAATGGATTAGGCATAAAAACGGCTATGTATATACAAGCGACATAACGCAGGCAGTATCAAGCGTTTCATGGAGCGGATCCGTATCGCAGGCGGCGCGTACCGCAGAAATAGCGGTTATCAATGCGCCAAATGATAAGAATGTAAAAAATTTAAAGCTGAACATCGGCGCGGGGCAGGTAATAAAGCTATACGAGGGCGGCGATCTGATTTTTTTCGGAGAGGTACAGAGCGCAAGGAAAACGAGCGAAACCGGCACCGTAACATATACCTGCTATGATCTGTTAAATCATTTGCTGAAAAGTACCGGCGTTTATAACTTTTCCGACACAACGGCAGAACGGATCACAAAAAAGGTATGCGCCGATTTGGAGATTAAGACCGGCAGCATAGCGGCGACAAAGGCGACAATTAAAAAAATGATTATAGACGGCGATACATTCTATGACATTATTATGAAAGCCTACACGAAAGCGGCAAAGCAGACCGGAAAGAAATATATTTGCCGTATGGACGGATCCAAATTGTCGGTTGAGGTAAAAGGGAAGAAAGTTAAAAATTTCGTACTGGCAGAGGAATACAATATCACAAACGCCGAGTACGAGGAAACAATAGAAAACATGGTAAATGTGGTAAAGATTTACGATGAAAAAGGGGCGCAGGTTGGGGAAGTAAAGAAGGATAAATGGGTAGAGAAATACGGCATCTATCAGCAGATTTATAAAAAAGAAAAGGGGATAAACGAGCAGGCAGCGGCTAAAAGTATGCTGCAGGGCGTGGAAAAGCGGGTAACGGTTGAGGGGATAAACGGCGATCTAAAGTGCATCGCGGGTAACGGCGTAGAGGTTTACGACAAAGCAACCGGATTAAATGGGCTGTTTTGGATTGACAGCGATACCCACACATGGGAGAACGGCACACACATAATGAGTTTGGAGTTAAATTTTAAAAATATCATGGATAGTAAGGAATACGAGGAAAACGAGGAATAGAGAGGGGGCGCGGGAATGAGTAACCCATACGAGGAAATTTTAGGCATAATGAGGAATGAGGGGAAAAAGGACAATACCGCGCCGATCCAAATAGGCGTAATGACCGGCGAGGCAAGCTGCAAGATTGGCAAGCTGACATTATCGGGCGGCGATCTGCTGATAGCAGAACACCTAAAAACCGGCTATCATTGCGCGGTTTATGATGATACACCGTCAAAAAAAGATAAGAATACATTCGTTGCGCCACTAAAAAGCGGCGATAAAGTGGCGGTTTACCGGATCAGCGATGAATTGTATATTATTTTGGAAAGGTTGGTGTAGCGCATGAATTTGTTACCGGCATATATCGAGGACGAGGACGAAATAGAAGAACTGGAGGAAGAAATAAAGCCTCCGAGGGAATACAGCATAGACTTTAAAACCGGACAGCTAACCGGCGAAATAGTGGAAGGGAAAGAGGCTATAAAAGTTTGGATATGGCTTGTTCTGCAAACGCCGCGTTACCGGTACTATATCTATACATGGGATTACGGAAACGAATTTGAGGATCTCATAGGAAAAGGATATACAGAGGAATACATAGAGGCAGAGGCGCAGCGCATGACGGAGGATTGCCTGCTTGTAAATGAGAATATACAGAGCATAACAGAATTTAGCGTAAATATGGAGGGCGACACCTTAACCGTATCATTTACGGCAAACACCATATACGGCGAAATAGAATTTAAGGACGAGGCGATCGCAAGACCGGCAGCGTAAGGGGGCGATAAAATGTTATTTGATGATAAGACGCAAAACAATATTATGATCGACTTGAAAGAGGCGACAGATCCGGACACGAACACAGAGGAAGGAACACTGATAGATCATTCCTTTAGGGGAGCCGCCGCCGAGTTTGAGCAGGCATATATTGAATTGGGTTTGATAGACCAAAACGGATATGCGGAAACGGCAGACAGAGAACATTTAATATTAAGGGCAAAGGAAAGGGGAATAGAACCGTTTCCGGCATCTAACGCCGTTTGGAAGGCTGAATTTAATATTGATGTGGAATTAAACACCCGCTTTTCGGCGGGGGAATTAACCTATATATGCGTTGAAAAAATAGAGCCGAGGAAATACCGGCTTATGTGCGAGCAGACCGGCACAAGGGGAAATATAAAGCAGGAAGAACTGGCACCGATTGAATATATAGACGGTTTCGACAATGGGGAATTAACGGAACTTTTGAAACCGGCGCGAGATGATGAAGAAACGGAGGCTTTTCGGGCGCGGTACATTTCCATTGTTTCGGCGGCGCAGGCATTTGGCGGCAACCGCGCACAGTACAAAGCGATGATGCACGAAATAGAAGGGGTTGGAGCCTGCAAAATATACCGCGTAACGCAAAAAGAAAAGCGGATAAAGATTTATTTTCTTGACAGCACCTATAAAACGCCCAATAATGCCCTTGTATCAGATGTGCAGGAAATCATAGATCCGATTGGCAAGCAGGGCGAGGGAGAGGGAGAGGCGACAATATTTCATGTGGTGGATATATACCCCTGCATATCGGAAACGGTAAAAATCGAGGCAGAAATAACGATAGATACCGGCTATGTATGGGAGGACTTGTTACCGAGCATACAAGAGCGGATAGACGGCTATTTTTTGGAGTTGGCGAAAGGTTGGGAGAACGAGGAACATATAACCGTAAGAATATTAAAGGTAAATGCGGCAATCGCAAGCGTGGAGGGTATCGTAGATGTGCAGGACACAGCTTTAAACGGCAAAGAGGAAAACCTGCTTTTGGATCCGAACGCAATACCGGTTAGGGGCGTGATTTTATGCAGACCTTAATATTAAACCATTATCCTCCAGTGATAAAGCAGATCAAGGAAATGCAGCAGATCGCAAAGGCAGAGGATATAGAATTTTCAAAGCTGAATGTATCAATCAATGAAGTTATACGAAATATGTTTGTGTTTACGGCAGACGAAACCGGCGTTATTCGGTTTGAAAAGCTGTTAGGCATAAAGCCAAAGGCGGCGCAGAGTTTGGACGATCGGAAAATATACATTCTTTCCATGATGAACCGGCGCAAAATGAGCCTGTCCGAACTAATGGCGATGTTATCCAATTATTCGGAGGGCATCACGTTATTAAACGACATTACAAACATGGAAATGATCGTAGAAATAAACACCGATGCGGGCAGTTTGGATACGTTAAACAGCATCATTGACGAGATCCTGCCATTAAATATTTATTTCATGTTTGCGATGCAGCGGGAAACCGTCATAAAGTACAGATTAGAGGATCTGATCTTTATGGCGTTTGAACCGGCAGCAGCCGACACAGAATATTGCAATTTTGACAACAACATAACAGAGAGGAAGGAAACCGGCTACATTCAGAATGTGGGCGGCTTTTCTTTTGTGCATGAGGATAACCCGATCAGCGGGCAGGCGGTTTGCGGCGTTGAATGTTGTTTAGGATTGCAGGCACCGTTTGAGATGCAGGAAGGGGCAATAACCATAGGAACGGCGGCAGAGAGCATAGAAACGCCGGTTATGCCTTGCAGCGATGATCTAACGGTTATCGGGGAATATGCGCCATTTGAAACGCGGGAAAGCGTTATAAGCATAGAAACAGCGGGAAACGGCACCATAACGCCGGTTGCAGCCTGCGGCGACAATACCGCAGCCGTGGGAACCGATCCGCCGTTTGAGATGCAGGAGAGCGCGGCAGCGTTGCAAATGAACACAGAGGCGGCAACAAATGGTTTGATGATGTGCGGCACAGATTACGCGAGAGAGGAGGGCTAAAATGTTAAAGGAAAGGCTTTTACAGTATGCAGAAAGCATAGTGAAAAGGGCGACATACACCATTAACGGCGTAGTGAAAGAAGGAGCCATTGGCAAGGTTACGCGATCCGGCGACAGCATCACATTTTATATTTATATTGATGATGAAACAAACGGAACGATCACAAACGCCAAATTATACGATGTCAATAACGAACTTTTGGAAAGCAAGGATTACAACACCAAGAAGGACACACTGGCAACCGCGACTATTGGCATCAGAATAACCATAAGGAAAGAGTAAGGAGGGCAAAGCGGAATGTATGATCTGATTTTATGGAAAAACCGCCGTACTGAAAAGAGTAACACATACACGATCACAGAAAACATTGATCCGAAAACAAAGCAGCCGGACGGCACCTATACATTAACGCCGGTTGTCGGGGAAGTGATCGAGGCAGGCACAAGTTTTAATCAGCAGAACATGAACCACATGGATAACGGCATCAACGAGGCTATGATAATTGCCAACATGGGAATTATTCAGTTGAGGCAGCACCAAAGGGAATTAGAGAACACCTATTTTGAAACCGGAACCGTCAATATAAGCAGCAATGAAAACTATCCATTCAACAAAGAAAGCGTAACGGTTGCAATGGATAAAGCCCGCAACACGTTAGATTATATCGTGATTGCGTTTTGTGACGATTTGCAGCAGGGGCGGGCGATCCGGATCAAGGATAAGCAGTTAAACGGCTTTAAAATCGAGGTTGAGGACTGCCCGAAAACGCCGGTAACTATAAAATATTTCATTTTAGGAGGTATGATGTAATGGCAAAGACGATCAAGGTTATCGAAAAGAACGCCGGAAAAAAGATCGGCTATGAGTTGGACGGTAACACACTATGGATCGGCGATGCGATCGCTATGAAGTTGCAGCGGTTACAGACCGATGATGTGGTAAAAAAGGACATTTGCGCGGACAAAGACGGAAATTTGGTTTTTGGTTTGGGCGAAAATTATGTCGCACAGGTTGAGATCCCGCCCCGCGAATATGATTATATCGCAGGGGAGCCGGACGGCGAGGGCAAGCCGACAACGGAAAAGGTACAGAAAAGTTTTGATGTTTCCAAGTGTACACTGACATTATGGAGTATTGAGGAGGTATATATCAATGAGTAGTTATGAAGATTTGAGAGGCGCAGCAGCAAATGACGAGATCATTTTGGACGATATGGGGATCCCTTCGGTTATGGTAAAAGTGCCGCTTGTGTATTTGGACGAATTGGGGATTGGATCCGCCCATACGCCGCACCCTGCATTTATCATCAATGATAAAGTGGTGCCGTATATTTATGTTTCCAAGTACATCAATGTAGTTAAGAACAACCGCGCCTATTCCCTGCCTAATCAGGATCCGGCAAACTGTATCACGTTCGATCGGGCGGTTGAGGTTTGCTATAACAAGGGCGCAGGGTGGCATCTTATGACGGCGGCAGAATGGGGCGTATTGCATAATCTCATTACGGCAGCAGGATTAGAGCCGCGCGGAAATACGGCGCAGGGAAAGTCACATATAAAGGCGTATGAAAGGGGCGTATTAAGCCCGCAGAACCCCGCCAACGTATACCGGACATTGACCGGCACCGGAGGCAAGAACTGGGAGGCGTTGGGTGTAAATGATATTGTCGGAAACGTGCATAAATGGGTTGTGGCGCGTTTGGTAAATGGGGAAATTCAGATCGTGCCGAACAATAACGCGGCAATCCATAATACCGATTTGGGCGTAAATAGCGCGGCATGGCGGGCAATCCTGCCGAACGGTACATTGGTTGCGCCGGGGACAGCAGGCACATTGAAATTTGACTATACCGGCAATCCTGCCAACAGTACGGCGGCATTTCATATCACAACCACATTAGAGCATCAGCAGGCAGACGATAACGCAGGGTACGGCGCAAAAGATTTTGGAACGCTGACAGCAAAAAGCGGCGTAACGATCCCCGATCTGTTAAAGGCATTAGCACTTTTCCCGAACAGCGACAAGACCGGCAGAGGGTTTATATATTTCCGCAACAATGGGGAACGGTTGCTTATTCGTGGCGGGCATTATGGTGATGGCGGCCGCGCAGGAGAGGCTTACGGCGATTTCTACAACCCGCGTTCTCACTCCCCTGTGGATGTGGGGCTGTTTTCCGCTTTTGTGGATCCTGCGCTCTATGCTTGATCCTTGTGGCGTATGCGGCAGCATACGCCTTATTTTTGAGAGGCTAAAAAGATGCAGAGAAATTTTAGGGCAACGGCAAAACCGCCCGAACCGAAGGCGGATCTGCTAATTCTAAAGAAAGCGCGGGAAATGATTGCATACGGCAATGATTGTCTGTATAACAAACAATTCCCGCGCAAGTATCGCGTTGGAAACGCGATCGGAGCGCAGATCGAAAAGGCGATGTATGACATTTTGGACGGACTGACCGAGGCAGTAACAAAGGAACATAAGAAAACAGCATTAACGCAGGTAGATCACAAAATACTGTATTTGCGGCAGCTTTTAATAACGGCGGTAGATCCCAAAATGAATACAACCGCCGTTCTGATACCGCTTGACAGTCAAAGAAAGTGGTGCGAGATGTTGGAGGAAATGGGTAAAATTTTAGGTAGTTGGCTTAAAAAGCTAAATTCATAAAGCAAACTATGGGGAATATGCCGTAACGGTTGCTTATTCGTGGCGGTAATTATGGTAATGGCGGCAACGCAGGAGAGGCTAACGGCAATTTCAACAACCCGCGTTCTAACTCCAATGTGAATGTGGGGCTGTTTTCCGCTTTTCTCATATAGTCAGATTGCGCCGCAACACGCGGGCGGCGCAGCGTACAGAGAGAAGAAAAGGGGCATATTTCCCTGCCTGCAGGGGTGCGGGCAAAACAAAAATTTCCATGAATACGGTTAGTAGCAAAAGCGAAAGGCGTAACGCATGGAGTATTAAGGCAATAAAAGTATGAAAAAATTTAATGTAACCTATGAACAGATTACAAGCTATACAAATATTTATGCAGCTTATTTAGATGCACGAAAAGGAAAAAGTGAACGCAATGAAATTATGCGCTTTTCAGTAGAACTTGACAGCAATTTAAACAGCTTATACAAGGAACTGGAGGAAGGGCGTTACAAAGTAGGCGGGTACAGAATTATTTATATTTATGTGCCAAAGAAACGGCTTATTATGGCGTTGCAGTTTCGGGATCGTGTTCTGCAATGGGCTATTTATAGGGTACTCAATCCACTTTATGAGAAAACCTACATAAAAGACAGTTACGCTTGTATCAAGGACAGAGGCAGAGAAAAGGCGGCGGCAAGGCTGCAATATTGGTTACGGCAGGTAAGCAGAAAGCCGGAACAATACTATTACTTGAAACTTGACATATCGAAATTCTTTTACCGAGTGGATCACGAAATACTGTTAGAGATTTTGAAACGCCGGATCAAGGATCCGAGGTTGATAAACTTATTCAGAATTATTATAAATTCGGAGAAAAGAGCCTTCGGGTTGCCGTTGGGCGTGGATCCTTGTGAGGTAGATCCGCGCGAAATGCTATTTGATAAGGGTATGCCGATCGGCAATCTGACAAGTCAGATGTTTGCAAATATCTACATGAACGAACTGGATCAGTACATCAAGCACGAATTACACATAAAGCATTTGATCCGGTATGCAGATGATACGGTTATTTTGGTGGAGAGTAAAGAAAAGGCGCATTGGGCGTTGGGGAAAATAGAAACTTTCCTGCTTGAAAAATTGCGCTTAAATCTGAATAGCAAAACCGCCATAAGACCGGCAAGCTGCAATGTTGATTTTGTGGGATATGTGATAAACGAGAAAGAAATACGATTAAGATCCGCGACAGTTAAAAGAATGAGATCCCGCATAAAGTACATTGTGAAAGCATACGAGCGCGGCGAAATGACTTTAAAGGAAGTGAACGCAACCATGCAAAGCTATTTCGGATTGCTAAAGCACTGTACAAATGCGGGGCTGAAAGAAAACATTATAAACGGTTTTGTGCTGCATTGTACCGATGCGGCGCGGGCTAAAGCACTGGAAAGCCGATAGGCTTTATTTTTTTGCAAAGAAAAGGAGGCAGACAATGAAAGAATTTTTTGTAGCAATGAAAACACCGGACGCGGCAGGTTTGAGCGTATCGGCAATTTTTACGGCAGTAGCGGCGGCGTTGGGAAAAATACCGGTCATTCTGATCTTATTCATGGCGGCGGTTGTGATTGATTATGTGACCGGCTGGATCAAGGCAAAGTATTTTTTGCATGATTGGAACTCTAAAACCGGATTGCAGGGCATCATCAAGAAAGTTATGTATTTCGTGATGATCGGAACCGCCTTTTTAATCGGGTGGGGCATTAAGGAAATGGGAGCGGGCGCAGGGCTGAATTTGGAATTTGCCCTGCTGATCGGTTGGTACGTTACCGCTGTTATGCTTGTGAATGAGTTTACAAGCATTTTAGAAAACCTTTATGTAATCATGCCGGAGAAGGTGCCGGTTTGGTTGATAAAAACATTAAAGATTGCAGATGAAAAGATCGAGGGCAAGATCAATGATTTGGTTTGCAAAAATCAGAATTGCGAAACCTGCGAATTAAAAGATCGCTGCAATCTGAAAAAAGAGGGAGGCACAAATGGAAATTAAGGAACTGGCAGTAACGGCGGCGGGCATCATTTTTGACAATGAAGGCAGCTATGGCAGCGTAAATAAAAATGATAATGGGGCGGTTTCTATCGGCAAGCTGCAATGGCACGCGGATAGAGCCGCCTCCCTGCTTAGAGGGATCATTAAAGCGGAGCCGAGCGCAAAGAACATTTTAGGCGATGCGCTTTACAAGGAAATTACCGGAGGCGCGAGTTGGGCGGCGCGTATCGTTACCGCAGCAGAGGCGGCAAAGCTGAAAGCAATTTTAACAACCGGTGCAGGAAAGGCGGCACAAGACGAGCAGGCGATCGCAGATGTAACAACCTACATTAAAAAGGGGCAAAGTTACGGCTTGACCGATGCGGGCGCACTGATCTATTTCGCGGACGGCGTAAACCAGTACGGAACCGCCTCCGCATTATGGAAAATGATCGCGGCAGAGGCGTTAAAGGGCGCGGGCGATGTGCGGGCAATGTATGAGGCAACCACGAAACACACAAATAAATATCTGACACGCCGCAAAAAGGTATATGAAAAAGTTGCGGCGATGGAGAAGAAGGAGGACACTATGACGGAAAAACAGTTAAGGGAAAAGGCAGTAAATACCGCGAAAGCATGGGCGGGCTGCAAAGAAAGCAACGGAATGCATAAAAAGATTATTGACCTTTATAATTCAGTAAAGCCCCTGCCGCGCGGGTATGCGGTAAAGTACAATGATGCGTGGTGCGCGACATTCGTTAGCGCGGTAGGCATCGCGGCGGGGTTATCAAAGATTATCCTGCGTGAATGTGGGTGCGGTGCAATGATCGATCTCTACAAGGCGGCGGGGCGTTGGCAGGAAAATGATGCTTATGTGCCGAGCGCGGGCGATGTTGTTTTTTATGACTGGCAGGACACCGGAAAGGGCGACAATACCGGCTATCCGGATCACGTTGGTTTGGTGTGCGGCGTTTCCGGCAGCACTATTAAAGTGATCGAGGGAAATAAAAATGATGCGGTGGAATACCGCGATCTGCAGGTAAACGGCAGGTACATCAGGGGTTACGGTTTGCCGGACTATAAGAGCATGGCAACGGCGGCAGAACCGGAGAAACCGGCAGCACCGGAGAAAAAGAGCGTTGCAGAAGTGGCGCGGGAAGTAAAAGACGGTAAATGGGGCAACAATCCCGAAAGAAAGAAACGGTTAGAGGCGGCGGGCTACAATTACGCCGAAGTGCAGGCGGCGGTTAATGCCCTTATGAATGGATCCGGATCGGCACCGGCAATATATACCGTAAAGCGGGGCGATACGTTGAGCGCGATCGCAAGGAAACATAATACAACGGTTGCCGCCCTTGCAAAGCTGAATAACATTAAAAATGTGAATGTTATCAATGTGGGGCAGGTTTTAAAGTTGAGATAAGGAGGCACACATGGCAGAAAACAAGGCAAGCAAGGCGGCAGGAGAGGCGCAGGAGCCGCTTAAAAAGGAAAAGACATATAAAGTTACCTGCGGTACATTTAAAGCCCGAAATGAGGCGTTACAGAGGGCAGCAGAGGCGAGAAGGGCGGGCGTTCATGTATCGCTGATAATCTGCAAGACGGAGTACAGCCTGCTTTATGCCGAGGGCATGACGAAAGCAGAGGCAGAGGCGGCAAAAAAGGCAATCGAGGCGAAAAAAGTAAATGCTGAGGTTTCCGAGCAGTAAAGAAAATGTAATTGCAATATTGGGGTATGGCGCGGGCTATACCCCTTTATTTTTGTGAGCGGAAATATTTTTAAAATATTACGCAATATGTATTGACATATTGCGTAATATGTAATATAATAAATATATCAAATGAAAGAGAGGTAAAACACCATGAAAGAATTATTAGAGAGATTAAAAGAGGCAGAGAAAAAAGCAGATGCAGCCGATCGGGAATATGAAAACGATCCGGAAAACGAGGAAAAAGAAAAGGCTTTCGATTTGGCATATAGCGAGGAATACAAAGCGTTTGAGGCGTTGGCAAGGGAAATAGTAAAGGCGACAGCGGGAAAGATTGATACACAGACAGCGGCGGCGATGATTAGAGGCAGGCGGCAGCAGTTGGAAACCATTTTAGAAATGATGTAGGAGGCGGGGAAATGGCAGAGTATAGCGTATTGGTGCAAACGGCAATCAGAGAGGCACAGCAGACAGCGGCAGAGCAAAGGAAGAAAGCCACAGTTTCGGAGATATACGAAGGGCAGTTATTGGAAACGGAATACATAAAGCGCGGCGGCGCGATTTGGCAGCAAATAAGGGTTGACGGAAAAGTGACGAGTGAAAACAGAGTATATAAAGTAAATTCTGATAAACCATATACAAGGGGGTTCGGGCGGTACTGGTATTTGGACGATGAGGCAAAAGAGGCGATGCGGGCAGCTTTATAAAATTTAGAGATATTACGCAATATGTATTGACATATTGCGTAATATGCGTTATAATATTCATGTAAACAGTTAAGGGGCAGCACAAAGGAAAGGAAACAAGCCCCATGATAAAGTTAATAGAAGTTTTGGCAGAAATAGCAATAGTAACAGTCATTGTCTTAGAGATAATCGAGGACATAAAAAATAGGGTTGACAGCGACCAAACCGACAACCCCAAAGACGATAAAGAGCAGTAGTAACTAAGTAACCAAAGCCCCTTAACTGATTTACATTATATCATGGGAGCCGGAAAAGTCAAGAAGGGAGGGCTGAAATTGCGATCTAACAATGAGTTTAACCAAATTGCATACCAAAACGACTATATCAAGGAAAAGTACGATCGGATCAATTTAACGGTGCCAAAGGGCAGAAAGGAGGAAATAAAGAAAAAGGCAGCAGCAGCAGGAAAGAGCGTGAACGAATATATTAACAGCTTAATTGATAATGACATGAATTAAAAAAGTTTGGCGCGTGTAAAGGGCGGCAGGTAGACTATTACCCGCCGCCCTTCGGCGTGTGCAGAAAGGAAGATGATACAATTTTATGAAATTATTCAAACAATTTACATATAATGACCGGTTGCGGTTGGAGGTATTGGTTAAGGCAAAGCATACACCAAAGGAGATCGCGGAAATTCTACATTTCCATATAAGCACGATTTACAGAGAATTAAACCGAGGACAGTTTGAGGCGTTAAATTCGGATCTCACAAAAGAAATGAAAATGTCAACATTAAATGCGAAAGTTTTTTTGATTTTTTCGCTTTCAGCAATATGCACAATAAATAGAGCTGTTTTATTGTGCAACTTTCACATAATACAAGTTTTGGTTTTGGAGTGATGCAGATCCGGATCCGGATCTGTTGGCGCGATGCTGAAAAAAGGGCGCACTAAATAAAAGGTGCCATACAATCAAACATTCGTTCTATGCCGCAATCTTTTCCAGTTCCTTATTATATAATTCCTCTGCCGTCTTGTATTCATGCAGGCGGCGCGGGTAG
>OFFK01001053.1_pt1 | contig 21194 bp, 26 predicted proteins | sample 1521361 | NCBI WGS metagenome assembly OFFK01 (sample SAMEA3504096, study PRJEB24116) | mouse gut metagenome | biome: mouse gut; feature: mouse-associated habitat; material: faeces | place: Denmark | collected 2011 | reverse complement strand
GCCGATGGATCCCCGCTGCCTGTGGGAAGGGAATATGCGGGCCCACCGGCGCGTGAGCCGGGGCCTGTACCAGATTATTTTTGACCGAGAGGTGGTGGTGATGCCTAATGAGCAGAATCTTATCCCGATGGATCAGAGAAGCAAGAGCGAAGCGAGAGAATTTGGCCGTACGGGCGGCATTGCCTCCGGGGCGGCCCGGCGCAGGAAAAGGAGCCTGCGGGAGGCGGCGGATCTGTACCTCTCCCTGCCGCCTGCTGATAAGCGGCGATGGAACAAACTGGCCAAGAAAGGCTTGGCGCCGGACGAGATCGACAATCAGATGGCAATGGTTGTGGGACTGGCGGAGCAGGCCGCCCTGGGCGACGCCCGGGCGGCAAAGGTGCTGATTGACCTGCTGGGGGACGCGCCGGCGGAAGAGAGCGATGGAGGTGTGCAAATCATTGACGACCTGTAGACTGTCAGAGCTGATCTCCCCGGCATTCCGGGAATCTCATCAGGCGGTGAAGTCCGGCGGGATCAACGAGCTGGTGGAGAAGGGCGGGCGGGGGTCCTGCAAGTCCAGCTACATATCCGTAGAGCTGGTCCTGCTGCTCCTGCGCCACCCGGACTGCCACGCCGTTGCGCTGCGCAAGGTGGGGAATACGCTCCGTACCTCCGTGTATGCGCAAGTTTGCTGGGCCATTGCGGAATTGGGATTATCCAGAAAATTCAAATGCACGGTCAGCCCCATGGAGTGCACGTACTTAGAAACGGGGCAGAAGATTCTCTTCTTCGGTTTGGACGATCCTGGTAAGCTGAAATCCATCAAGCTCCCGTTTGGGTATATCGGCATCGGCTGGTTTGAGGAGCTGGACCAGTTTGACGGACCGGAGCAGGTGCGCAGCGTGGAGCAGTCCGTATTTCGCGGCGGTCCCTACTCTTTCTGCTTCAAGAGCTTCAACCCGCCCGCCATGGCCCGGAACTGGGCCAACAAGTATGTGCTGGAATCCAAGGCGGGCCGAATGGTTCACCATAGCGCCTATCTGACCACGCCGGAGGCGTGGCTGGGAGAGCGGTTTTTGAGCGACGCCAGGCACCTTCGGGAGACGAACGAGACGGCCTACCGCCATGAGTATCTGGGCGAGGTGGTTGGAAGCGGCTCGGCGGTGTTTGAGAATTTGCGGATAGAGCCCATTACGGACCGGCAGATCGCGTCCTTCGACTATCGATACTTCGGCCAGGACTGGGGCTGGTACCCGGACCCCAACCATTTTGTCGGCTGCGCCTATGACAGCGGCATCCAGACGCTGTATATCTACGAGGAATTTCGCGGCAACCGGCAGTCCAACGCGGTTTGGGCGGAGAAGATCCGACACCATATGGACGACCTGATCCTGGCTGACCCCGGAAGCGGAGGCGACCGGAATGTGGGGGATTTCCGGGCATACGGGTTCCGGATGCGGGAGGCCCAAAAAGGACCGGGCAGCGTGGATTACGGCATCAAGTGGCTGCAATCGCTGCGGTCCATCGTCATCGACCCGGACCGGTGTCCGGAGACGGCGAAGGAATTTTCAGAGTACGAGTATGAGCGCGATCCCAAGACCAACGAGGTGCTGGAGGGGTATCCCGACGCGGCAAACCACAGTATCGATGCCGTGCGGTACGCGCTGGAGCCGGTGTGGAAGAGGAGGGGACGATGAGGCGTTTTCGAACGTGGCTTCTGGAGCGGTTTCTGCCCGCATGGGCAAAGGATTCGATCTATCGGGAAAACATGGACCTGCACAAGCGGCTGGAAAAGCAGGCGCAGGAAATCAGGGAATTGAACGCCTATGTTGACGGCGTGGAAATGGCCCTGCGGCGGCAGAGGATCGTGATCCAGACGGGAGGCGGCGCATGAGCATATGGAACGCGCTGAACAGCGCATACAGCTATGAGGACGCCTTCCAGGCCAAAGACATCACGTCCAAGGCCATGCTGGATGCGGTAAAGGAATGGTTTCATCTATACTACCAGCGGGCTCCCACAGAGGAGAGCGACCCATGCCAGCGTATTGCGTATACGATTGTGAACAAGCTGACGAAGACCGCTTTTGGGGAGTACGCCGCTGAAAGCGAGGATGAATTTGCCCAAATGGTCCTCACTGCCTTGAACGCAGTGAAGGAAACGGCCATGCAAAAGGCTCTGATCGGCGGAGAGGCGTGGCTGAAGCCGGTGCCCGGAAAGAATGGATTCACATTGTCCGTGGTCAGCCGGGACAATGTGCTGATCTTTGGCCGGGACGGGCAAGGCGCGCCCACCGACATCGGCACGGCGGAGTATAGCGCGGAGGGACGAAGCTGGTATACTTTGCTGGAACGCCGTACGGTGGACGAAAGCGGGTATCTGACGATCCGCAACATGCTCTACTGCTCGGAGATTCCGGAGACGCTTGGGCGTCGGGTTCCGCTGTCGGAGCTTGCCCGGTATGCGGCGCTGCCGGAGGAATACACCTTCCGGGAGCCCTTGGGCGGTCTTGGTATGGCGAGGATGAAAACGCCCATGGAGAACTGTGTGGACGGAAGCAAGGACGGCGTCAGCGTCTATGCGCCGGCGGTGGATCTGATCCGCAACATCGACCGCAACGAGGCCCTTCTCAACGGAGAGTTTGACCGGGGTCAGTCCCGCGTATTCGCCTCAGCTGACCTGCTGCGGAAGGGCAGGGACGGGAAACGGAGGCTGGAGGACAATCTGTTTGTCGGGATTGATGATGACCCGGAGGCGGTTGGGCTGACCATCTTCTCTCCTGCGCTGCGGGAAGCGTCCTTCCTGGCCCGGAAACAGGAATATCTCCGGAATGTGGAGAGCATGATCGGGCTCAAACGGGGCCTGCTCAGCGAGGTGGAGGCGGAAGAGCGTACCGCAACGGAGATCACATCCTCCGCCGGGGATTACAACCTCAGCATGATTGATTTCCAGTCCATGTGGGCGGAGGCGGCGAAGGATGCCGTACGGCTGTGCGGGATATTAGGCCGATTGTACCATGTGCCGGGAGCGCATGAGGCAGACCCGAAAAATGTCTCCATCGACTGGGGCAACGGCATCCTTTACGATGAAGAAAAGGCTTGGGCCGAATATCTGGACATGGTTTCCCGCGGCATGCTCAAACCGGAGATTGCCCTGGGCTGGCGTTTTGGAATGCCAACAGAGAAGGAAACGGACCTGGCGGCCATCCGCGCCAAGTACATGCCGGAGATACGGCATATGGCGGAGGATGAGGCGTAATGCTCACCGCTGACCAAATTGACGCTTTACAGGAGAGCGCCAGAAAGATCACGGACCCCATCACGGAATATCTTCTGCGTGATATTGTGCGGCGAATCGTCCAGGCCGGGGAACTCACCAGCACGGCGGCTTATCAGATTTGGCGGGCACAGCAGCTGGGCGTATCCCAAAGAGAGGTCAAGCAGGAGCTGCGCCGTCTGCTGAAGCTGTCACACCAGGAGATACGCCGAATCATGTATCAGTCCGCCCAGTCGGGATACAGCCTGGATGTCAGCCGTTTTCCCTATGCCCAGGCGCTGCCGTTTGAGCAAAACGCCATCCTTCAGCAAATCGTATCCGCCGCCGTAGAGCTGGCCCAGGAGGATTTTACCAATATCACCCAGACAATAGGCATGGCGGGCCCATCCGGCAATGCGATGCCGCTCCAGGACGCTTACCGCGCCTATACGGATTTCGCCTTCAAGCAGGTTATCACCGGCGCGGCCAGCTACACAGAGGCCATCCGGCAGGCGACGAAGAACCTGGCGGATAAGGGCGTCCGGGTCATCGACTACGAGAGCGGGGTCCACACGAGCCTGGAGGCTGCGGTCCGGCGGAACGTGATGGGCGGCCTTGGCCTGATGCAGGAGCGGATCAGTCAGACAGTACATAACCAGCTGGGGTGTGATGGCTGGGAGATCACCGCCCACGCCATGAGCGCGCCGGACCATGAACCCATCCAGGGGAAGCAGTACAGCGACGCGGACTATACCGCCTTAAACAACTCCCTCCGCCGGCGGATCGGTACGCTCAACTGCGGACATGCGGCGTTCCCTATCCTTCTTGGCGTCAATTCCCCGCAGTATACGCCGGAGGAACTGGAGAAGTTCTGGGCAGACAATGAAAAGGGCGTCACGGTGGATGGGGCGCATTACACGGGATACGAGGCGACCCAGATGCAGCGGCGGTTGGAGCGGGCCATCCGGCGGCAGAAAAACCGGATTATGGTGGATGAGGCCGCTGGGGATCAAGAGAAGCTGGCGCAGGACAAGACCAAGCTGACCATCCTGCGTCAGAGGTATCGGGAGTTCTCTAAGGCTGCCGGACTGCGGACGCAGTATGAGCGGACAGAGGTGGCCGGGTTCGGAGGGAAGGGGCCGCCTGTTGGTCCGGCAGCCAGATTTGATGCAGAGCATTTAGCACAGACACCACAAGAGCTGCTGCCAAACCATAGTGCGGCGCAAATCCCCGATCAAAAGATTTCTGGGTATTCTCTGAATTTAGAACACCCAAGTGGGCATGACAAAGCTGTTGCTTTTGAGAAAGCTTTGGGGTATACTAGAGAAAACAAGGATATGCTGCTTGAACAAGTACGCCGGGGACTCATGAAGTACAAAGCTGTTAAGAGAGCAGCCACAGAACACGGCCAGCCATTCGGAGTACCAATGATGATTCGGGGAGCAAACGGCAAATTTGCTAAAATCCAAACTGGATGGATAATTGATTCAGGTGCGTCTGTACCCAGACTTGTAACGATATATGTGGATGAGTAGGGGGCGGGTTCAATGACCGCAAAAGAATTGGATATAGTCAAGCTAACGGATGGACGAAGCGCAACTATATTGGAAGTGTTTAACCATGGCGCTGCTTATCTGGTTGAAATTGCTGACAAAACCGGCAAAATGCTGGATATGCCTGTTATTGCGCCAGGAGAAATTGCGGAGGTCATATGGAGATCATAACAAAGAAAGCCATTGAGGCCGTCGAGTCCATACTCAAACGGGGCAATGACGCGGAAATCCGACAAAAGGGCGGTAGGATTATCGTCCTGGAGGTCAAAAAGGCAATCAAACACAGCACGTAGCGGATTGGCGTTACGGAGGGCCATTGGGGTCAGTTATCGGGAATTTTCCCGGTAATTGGCTCTTTTTATTTTTAAGATCAGAAAGGAGCACGCAATGAAAGCAGAATTTTTGCAGAACTTCAAGGTGGGGGATGCGCCTTTGCCCAAGGAAATCATCGACGCTATCATGGCGGAGAATGACCGTGACGTAGCGGCTGCGGTAAAGCCATACGCGGACTATGAGGCCGTCAAGGAGCAGCTGACCGCCGCCAAGGAGGGGCTGAAAGCCTTTGACGGCGTGGATGTGAAGGACCTCCAGGGCCAGGTGGCGAAGCTCACCAAGGACATGTCCGACAAGGAGGCGGAGCACCAGGCGAAGCTGGCGGAGCTGGAATTTGACGGCGCGCTGAAGGATGCCATCACCGCCGCCAAGGGCCGTAGTGTGAAGGCCGTCCGGGCCATGCTGGATGTGGATCTGCTCAGAGCCAGCAAAAACCGAGAGACGGACATCAGGACCGCTCTGGAGGGACTGAAACAGGAAAACGGCTACCTCTTCGAGAGCGAAGAAACCCCGCCCCCCTACGCCGCAGGAACCGGCACGCAGCAGCATCCGTCCGGAACTGCCTTCAACTTTGGCTTTACCGGGGTAAGAGCCCCGGCGGCCGCCGGCAAGTAAGAAAAGGAGAGATCAATTATGCCAGCACTGAACTATGCACAGGCCTATTCCCAGGCCCTCGCCCAGGCGTATCCCTACGTCCTGCACTTCGCCGCTCTGCGCAGTGCGGAGAATGATTCCCGCTACCGGTGGACAGGGGCCAACACCATCCAAATCCCCAGCCTGACCACCACCGGCCGGGTAGACGCGGACCGCGACACCATCGGCGTGGCAAAGCGCAATTACAACAACGCCTGGGAGCCCAAGACCCTGGCAAATCACCGCAAGTGGTCCACCCTGGTCCACCCCCTGGACATCGACGAGACAAATCAGGTTGCCTCCATCCAGAACATCACCAAGGTGTTCAACGAGGAGCAGAAATTCCCGGAAATGGACGCGTACCTCATTTCCAAGCTGTACGCCGAGTGGAATGACGCAGGCGGCGCGGCGGATACCACCGCCCTGACGGCTGAAAACATCCTCTCTGTGTTCGACGGCTACATGGTGGCTATGGATGAAGCGAACGTCCCCCAGGTGGGCCGTATCCTGTACACGACGCCTGTCATCCGCTCCATGCTTAAGAACGCCAAGGAGCTGACCCGGTTCATCCAGAACGGAGACGCGGCCATCCAGCGGGCTGTGTCCTCCCTGGAGGAGGTTCGCATTGAGGATGTTCCCTCCGCCCTGATGAAAACCAAGTATGACTTCACAGAGGGCTGGAAGCCGGGCGAGAATGCCCAGCAGATCAACATGCTCCTGGTCCATCCCTCTGCGGTCATTACCCCGGAGAAGTACACCTTTGCCCAGCTGGACAGCCCCAGCGCGGGGTCCGAGGGCAAGTGGATTTACTTCGAGGAGGCGTACGGAGACGTATTCATCCTCAACAAGCGGAAGGATGCAATCAAGTTCCATATTTCGTCCGCTGCCGCCGCATCCGTTTCCGCCGCGAAGATGAAGTAATGGGCGCGGAAATTCCTTATGAGGTCTATTTGAATACCTACCACGGGAACTATGTGCCTTCCGAGGAGTGGTCGGCGTACGCCGCCCGGGGAGCGGAGCATCTTGCCAGGTACAAGAGGACATACATAGTAACCGTACCGGAGGACCAGCCGGACGGGGAAGCAATGGCGGTCTGCGCTATGGCGGAGGCCCTGTATGGATTTGACCTCCTGGCCGGCGGAGAGGGCGGCCCCGTACAGGCCGCATCCATCGGCAGCGTATCCGTCAGCTATGCCGGCGCCGCCGCCCAGATGGCGGACCTGAGCCCAAAGGGGCAGGCCCAGGAGCTGTACCGCTGCGCCTGCCGGTATCTGGATATCTATCGGGGGGTGGGCGGATGCGGATAAAGCGCCGCGCAGCCCCGGTAGATTACCGGCTGTGCAATCAGACCGTCACCCTCTACCGCTGGGACGGAAAGGACGCCGTCACACGCCGGGTGATCGAGAAGGGCGCATTCCTGGACTTTAAAAAGGTGCAGGGAATTTCCAAAACCGGCAGCAAGGAGGTCAACAGCTTCCTGCTGGTAATCCCGTGTGAAGAGAGCCCGGTGGCGGTGGGGGACAAGGTTTTCCACGGCGAGGGTCCGGAAATCGCCGCGGCGGCGGAGTGGCGTAAATTCATTCCGTCCCTTGTACCCGGCCTGCATGTTGTGGAGTGGGTAGATCCCAAGTATTGGAAGGACCGGCTGGTTCATGTAGAAGCGGGAGGATAGTATGAATGTTGCAGGTCATATCAAAGTCAACATGGTTCCGGTTCAGAAGATTTTGGACGGCCTGGGCGTGACCGCCCGAGGGGACGTGCAGAGGTTCCATACCGCCAACGTCCGCCGGCGTATCCAGAAGTATATGCCCTACAGGTCCGGGGCCGCTATCAAGCTGATGATTGTCCAGAGCCCGGTAGACAATCCATTTATACATGTAGATGCGCCATTTGCCAGGATGCTCTATCACGGCAAGGTCATGGTGGACCCGAAAACAAAAGCGGCTGGCTTTTTGACGGAGAATGGATGGCGCTCCCGCAAAAACGTGAAAAAGGTGGTTAGCAGCCGGGATATTGCGTACGACAAGACCAAGAATCCACAGGCCGGCCCCCTCTGGGACCGCCGTCTCGTCGCTGCCGAGGGCGCCGCCATGCAACAGGACCTCCAGAACTATGTTGACAGGAGGGCCGGGAAATGACCGCGCTGGAGAAAATCACCGATTTCATTAAGAGCTATCCCGGCGCGGACATCCTCCGGGAGTTTCAGATCGACTTTACAGACCAGATACCGGCCAACGGAGGGATTTTTCCCTCCGGCCTGGTGGAGGTCAGCCGGAATGCCGACCTTTGCGGCAACGCGGCCGTGACCAATCAGTACAATTTCGCCCTGTACTATGTATTCGAAAAAGCGCCGGGAGACAGCGCCGGCGCGGCGGTCAACGCCGATTGGCTGATGGACTTCCAGGAGTGGGTCCAGGCCCAATCCGTTCTGGGGAAAGCGCCGGTCTTTGGCGATGATCCCCGGAAGGAAAAAATCACCGCTCAAAACGGCGTGCTCTACGAAGCGGAGGCGGAGGGGCTTGCCGCCTACATGGTGCAAGTATCCGTCCAATTCATCAAATATTTTCCAACCACGGACCCGTGGTTTATGTAAGAAGGAGGCAGTCATATGTCTAAAAAGTTTACATTCAGCACCCCCGCCGGCCAGGTAGCCGACCGGAAATTATATCTCTGCTGCGGCAATTATGGCACCGCCGAAGCTCCGCAATGGGGCAAGCTTGGCAAGCGCGTCGAGGACAGCTCCGCCGAAATGGATTGGCAGGAGGATACCAAAAAGGATATTCTTGGCGACACCTGGACTACGATGAAAACCCCGATCATCACCCAGACATTTGACCCCTGCGAGGTGGATTCTGCCGACAAATATCAGCAGCATGTGGCGAACCTCGCCATTGTGGATCAGGATGCGCCTGCGCTGTGCAATCAGGATTTGCTCCGCATCCATATGTACCTGGTGGATGAAGATAAAAAGCCCTTTGCGGAACGCTTCCACAGCTCCATGGTAAAACCCACCGGCCTGGGCGGCGAGGGCGGCGGCAGTCTGACGATGCCCATTGACATCACCTTTGGCGGCGAAAGGGAAACGGGAACCGCGTCCGTGGGCGCGGATGGGACGATTACCTTTACCCCCGACACAGCCTCCGCCCCGGCTTCTGTGGAAGGAGATAGAACCGTATGAAAGAACTGAATTTCTCCACCGGCGTTGTGGAAATGTCGGTGAACGGCGGCCGCGTGATCCGGTTCAATCCGGCTGACATCGGCTTTCTGGAGACGCTGTATGGTTTGGTTGCGAAGCTGGACGATATTGACAGCGAAACCAGCAAGAAAAAGGACAAGACGGACGATCTTGCGAAAGGCTTTGATTATTCCAAGGCCGCCGACAAGCGGAAGAGAGAGGCTGTAGACGCGGTGTTCGGGGAAGGATTCTGCGCCGACGTATTTCAGGAACTCCGTCTCGATGCGCTGGCGGACGGCTTGAAAGTCGTTGAGAACTTTATTTTCTCCGTTGTCGACGAAATGGATGAATCTATCCAAGACAACCTGGCGAAGCGGGAGGGCCGGATCGCGAAGTACACAGCCAAGTATGCGAAGTACAAGAAATGAACTGGAGCCTGCCGGACAGCGTTGAAATCCAGAATACAGTCTACCCCATACGGACGGACTACCGCTGTATCCTGGACATCCTGACGGATATTACCGACCCGGAGGCGGATGGGCAGGATCGGGCGATAGCGCTGCTTATCGGCCTGTATCCCGGCTTTGCCGACATGCCGCCAGAGAACTACGATGAGGCGATTCGCGCCGGCATGCGTTTTATCAACTGCGATGCAGATGACGCGCCGCACAGGGCCCCGCGCCTGGTGGACTGGGAGCAGGACTACAGCCTGATCATCGCGCCGGTCAACCGTGCCATAGGAGCGGAAATCCGGGCAATGGAGTACGTTCACTGGTGGACTTTCCTTGCGGCATACCAGGAGATTGGAGACTCTACCTTTGCGCAGGTGGTCCGGATCAGGGACCGCCTGCGCCGCGGGAAGATGGACAAGGCGGACTGGGAGTGGTACCGGCGCAACCGGCAGCTTGTGGATTTTCGGCGGAAATATACCGAGGCTGAAAACGCGGAAGCGCAAAAGTGGGGGTTTTAAGCAGGCTTTCTGAAGAAGGTGACGTCCATGAAAGCAGGATCAATTACCTTTTCTACTGCTCTTGACAATGAGCAGCTGGAGAAGGATTTATCGTCTCTGACGAAGAAAATCGAAAAGAAGGAAAGGGAAATTGCCGATCTAGCCGTGCAGCGGGATGAGGCGAAGGGGAAAGGCGCGTTTGATGCTGCGGTCCTGGATGCAGAGAAGGCCAAGCTTCAAGAAATCAAAGACCGTCTGGCGGACATCCGGGCAAGGGCAAAGGATAAAACGCTCAGTTTGGAAAAGCGGGATGCCGCTAAGGAATTGATTCCATCCGTTAAGCAGGAGTACGATGACCAAAGGGTCCGCGTGCGTGGGCTGCAAACCGAATGGAACAAAACAGAAGCTGCAGTGGAGCGTTACGGCGCCCAGCTTTCCAAAGCTGAAGACGAGTTATCCCGCCAGAAGTCGGAGGCCGGATACATCGTCCGGAAGCTTGACGAGGCAAAGAAATCCGCCAGCAGGATGGCGGCGGAGGCTGGAATCGCGGATCAGCGTATCATTAACCTTAACCGCGAGCTTTCCGAATTGAATGCCAGACAAAAGGAATTGGAGAGCGCGGGAATCGGATATGGCTACGAGGAGTACGACCAAAACGCCGCCAGGATCGCGGAAATCAACCGAGAGCTGAAGGAGTACAAAAAATCCCTTACAGAAGTCGCCGCAGCTGAACAAGCGGCGGGCCAAGCCAGACAGCAGGCAGGTCAAACGGCGGGTTCTCAATCCCGCATCAATACATATCTTGAGAAAACCAGCTCTCTTTACCAGAAGCTCAACGGCATGATCGGAAAAACTACAAAGATGTCTGGTGTTTTGCGAGAAGCGGCGACATCGTCCACAGGGCAAATTGGTTCTGCAATTACCAGCATATTGGGCATTTTAGAAACCGTTCCTGGAATTGTTGGGGCCATAGCGGGTAAAATCGGCGCGATTATTGCCACGGCCCTACCGGAAATCAGAGTAATTGCCTATATCATTGTCATCGTTATCGAGCTGATAAAAAAACTTGGCGACCTGATTTCTCAAAAAATGCAGGCCATTAAGGACGACATCGTAAAAACGGCGGAGGCCTTTATCGTCTTTGGGAAGCTGGCTGCAAAAGGTATTTCTGCCGCGGCAAAGGGAACAGCAAAATTTGTCTCCTCCATAATAAAGGCCGTCAGCGGACTGAACGTTTTTTCGAAGCTGTCCGACAGTCTGAGCCAAAAATTAAAGCAGTTGGGCAGCGTCATCAAGCAAGCCCTGGTTTTTTCCGTGATTTACCAGGGACTGTCTATGGTCCGGCAGCAGATCGGCTCGTATCTCGTCGTAAATGCGCAGTTTACTACCGCCCTCCGGCGACTACAGGGGGCGCTCCTGACGGCCTTCCAGCCCATATATAAAGTCGTTGTCCCCGCGTTGACCGCACTCATCAATATCCTCTCCCGGGCCATTGCCACGGTGACACAGTTCTTTGCCTCCCTGTTTGGCAAGACCGCAAAGCAGGCCCAGAGCAATGCGGAAAACCTGTACGATCAGGCCAACGCCACCCAGGCCGCCGGAGACGCGGCGGAGGAAGCCTCCAAACAGCTGGCGGCATTCGATGAGATCAACAAGCTGGACGGAAAAAATTCCGCTGGGGGCGGCGGCTCCGCCGGCGCGGAAACCGGCCCGCTGTTCGACTTCGAGTATGAGGACACGCCGTTCGATTCCTGGGGCGAGGCGTTCAGCGCTTTTTTGGACAAGCTGCTGGGCGGAATTCCAAAGCTGAGGGATGCGTTCAAAAGTTTCGCGGACTGGCTAAATGATCTGACCGAAAATCTCTATGAAATGTTCACCTTTCCGGGCGTTCTGGAAAAGGTGAAGCAGCTTGGCCGGGAACTGGCGGACGCCCTCAACTACCTCACTGATTTGATCGAGTGGGAGCAGCTGGGGCGCGCCCTGGGCGCGGGGCTGAATCTTGCTCTGAATTTTCTTACCTCGTTTATCTACGAATACGACTGGATGAACCTCGGCCATCGTCTGGCGGAAATGGTCAACGGCCTTGTGGATGAAATTGATTGGAAGGAATTCGGCCGGCTGCTGTGGGCGGGATTCAAGATCGGCCTGGAGACGTTGGCGGGGTTCCTCCTCGGTCTGGATATGCCGCTGATGGCGCAGGCGGCCAGCGATATTGTCATCGGATTCTTCGATGAAATGACCAATACCATTCGCCGTATTCCGTGGGGGGACATCGGGCGCCAGATTGCCGATTTCCTGGTAAACCTGGATTGGCGCGGGATGCTGTCCAGCGTTACCTCCGCTATCGCGGCAGGGATTATGGCGGCGGTGGCCGGCATTCGCGGTTTCCTGGACCGCATCGTGCCGGAGCTGGACCGTATCGCCGGAGAGATCGTCCAGACGCTGATAGAGTTTTTCCGGGACAAGGTAAAGTGGGACGAACTTGCACGCACGATCGGAGATGGAATCGCGGCCGCGCTCCAGTTTATTTCTGACTTGTTTGATCCGGAATTGTTCTATGAAATCGGAAAGGCGATTGGAGATTTCTTTATCAACCTCCAGTGGGTCGAGATATTCGGCGGACTGACCGAGGCCCTGGCAAACGGCATCAATTCAGCGATTGCCGCGCTGAGAGGATTCCTTGACAGCGTGACGCCGGAAAAGCTGAAGGCAGTCGCCGACGGCATTGCCCAGAAAATCAACGAGTTTGTCGATAAAGTTGACTGGGCGGAACTGGGGCAGACCATCAGCGATGGCATTGAGGCGGCGCTGGATTTCATGATCGAGCTTATGGATAAGATCGACTGGGACGCTGTTGGTGCTGCTATCGTTGAATTTCTTGAAAATATTGACTGGGACACCCTTCTGTCAAAGTGGGGGACCCTGATGGGGCAATTTATTGACGCGAAACTCCGAGCGGTCGATCTCTCCGGCGCCCTGGATGTTGGCATGGAGATCGTGGCTGGTCTTGCCAAAGGTATGTGGAACAAATTTCTGGAGTCCGGCGGCGTCCTGGGGTGGCTGAAATCGCTTCTAGTCGATCCGATCATCAACGGCGTAAAGAGTCTTCTCGGTATTCATTCCCCGTCAACCGTCTTTGCAGAGCTCGGCGGTTTCCTGATCGCCGGACTTGCCCAGGGAATCTCCGACACCTGGCACACCATTACGGTTTTCTTCTCTGAAAAAATCAGCAGTCTAAAACAGGTTTTGATGGATGCCTGGGAGAATATCAAATCTACCGCCTCCTCCAAATGGAGCGAGATTAAGGCCGCTCTTGGAGCGAAGTGGGATGAGATCAAATCTTCCGCAAGCGAGACGTTCGAAAAGGTACGGCAGAAAATTGTCGATGCCTGGAATAACGTCAAAAACGATGCAATTGAGAAATGGGATGAGATTAAAGCAGGCATTGCCGACGCCTGGGAAAAAGTCAAGACGGCTGCCGGAGAAAAATTCGGGGAAATCAAGGACAAGATTATCAACACAATGGACGAGGTCAAGGATAAGGATTGGTTCAAAACCGGGAAAACAATTGTGGATGGAATCCTGTCCGGCCTGGAGAGCATCTGGAACAGCCTGACCAGCTGGGCGCGAAGTGTTAAGGATACCATTTCGGACGCGCTCAGCGGCGCATCCGGTTCCCGCGGCGGCGGATTCGGCACGGGGACCCGCGGCGGAGGCGGCTTCAACGCCCGTATAGCGGCGGCGTCTATTCCTGATATTACCGCCTTCAACATCCCAGCCCTCGCCGCCGGCGCGGTGATCCCGCCCAACCGGGAATTCCTAGCGGTGCTGGGGGACCAGCGCAGCGGAAACAACATTGAAACTCCCGAGGGCCTTCTGCGGGATATCTTCCGGCAGGAGAACGGCGCGATACTTGCGGTTCTGCGCGAAATCCTGTCCGCCATCCGGCAGGGGAAGGAAATGACGGTGGATGGGAATACATTTGCGAAGCTGGTCTACAACGGATATAACTCGGAGTCCAACCGTAAAGGCGTCAATCTGGTGGAGGTGCACGCATGAAAAGCTATGTATTCACAGTAGACGGCGTAGAATACCGCAGGATTCACGTTTTGTCGCTCAAGCGGTCCTTTGCGGTCCTGGACGGCGAAAACGCGGGGCGGACGATGGACGGGAAGATGCAGCGGGATGTGATCGGTACATATTACAACTATTCCCTGGTAATCGACCCGTCCGACAGCGACCCGGCGGAATATGACGCTCTTTCCGAATGCCTGTCCTCGCCGCAGGGCAGCCATAAGGTTTCCTTCCCGTACAACAGGGGGGAGCTCTCCTTCGAGGCTTATGTCGCCAACGGGGAGGATGAGCTGCTGGATATTTTTAACGGACAGAACCGATGGGACAACCTGACGATCAACTTCGTCTCAATGGAACCCCAAAGGAGGCCGGCGGAATGAGCGTACGCATTGTCTACCAGGACATCGCCGCCGGGGCGGAGGAAGACGCCCTCATAACCGCCCCCGGCGCGGCGGACTTCACGGCCCCGGCCATGCTGCCCTTCGGCGGCAGCGACGCGCCTATCGCCACCCTGGAGCCCTTCTCCTGGCTGCTGGACGGCTCACGGGAGCTGCTGGACCATCAGCCGCTGGCCTATTGGTCGGAGGCCATGAGCGGGCCGGACGGGCGGTTTGAAGCCCCGCCGGAAATCCGGATCGCCTTCGACCAGCGGTATACCTCCCCGGGCCTGTTCCTGACCTTCGACACCGCCGCGGGGGATTACTGCTCCCATGTGACGGCGGAGTGGTACCGGGGGGAGAACCTTCTGAAAAAGAAGGACTTTTTCCCGGACGGCCCGGAGTATTTCTGCCGGCAGACCGTGGAGGCGTGGGACGGGATTGTCCTGCGGCTGAACGCAACCAGCCTGCCATACCGCTATGCGAAGCTGCGGCGGATCGTGTTCGGCGTGGCCAGGACCTTCCTGCGGCAAGAGCTGCGCAATGTCCATGTTACCCAGGAGGCCAGCATCATTTCCTCGGAGGTGGCGGTGAATACCCTGGACTTCACCCTGGACAGCCGCGCGGACGTGGAGTATATGTTCCAGATGAAGCAGCCGGTATCCGCCTACGACGGGGACCGCCTGATCGGCGTGTTCTACATTGACGACTCCAAACATCGGGCGAAGGGCCTGTACGACGTGTCCTGCAAGGACGCGGTCGGGGTACTGGACGACGACCCCTATCCGGCAAGGATGCTGAACGGCGAGCCGGCGGGGACGCTGCTGGAGGACATCCTGGGCGGGCACTTCCGGCTGGAGCTGGACGCGGCCCTGGCGGCGGCGCCCGTTACCGGGTACCTGCCGGAGGGCTCCCGGCGGCAGGCCCTGCAGCAGGTTTCGTTTGCCCTCTGCGCAATGGTGGACACCAGCGGCACGGACGCCGTCCGGGTCTACAAAGACAAGGAGGACCAGCCCCGAAAGCTGCCGGCCGGTCGCATTTACACCGGCGGCAGCGTGGATACCTCCGCTATCGTTACGGAGGTCCAGGTGACGGCCCACAGCTACAGCCTCTCCGGCGGCGGGAACGATACGGTGGAGATCGGCGGCGAGGTCTGGTACCACACGGCGGAAACCGTCTCCATTGCCAACCCCGGCGTTACCGCCAGTGACAAGCGGAACGTGATAAAGGTGGACGCCGCCACCCTGGTAAACCCGGGGAATGCGGCGGCGGTGGCCCAGCACCTCTACAACTACTACATGAAGCGGCAAACCCAGAAAATACGCATCGTCATGAACGGCGAGCGGCCCGGGGACCATGTGGCCGCGCCCACGCCCTGGGATACGATGATGGATGGATTCATCACCTCCATGCAGATCGTCCTCAGCGGCATTGCGGCGGCGGAGTGTTCGGTGGTTGGCGTGGACGTGAAGGCCGTGGGCGGATCGGAAGAGATTGTCAGCGGCGAAGCGATGAGCGGAGAAGTGTAAGGTATGACGGAAAAACTGAGAAGCGTCCTGGTAACGGACCGGACCCAGTCGGACGTGAACGACCGGAATGAAAAGGGGACGTACAACGAGGCGGACTTGAACCGGGTCCTGCGGGCCTGCTCCTGGCTGGCGGGGAAGCTGGAGGGATACGGGTACAGTGCGGCGGGGGAATTCTTCCCGGCGGCGCTGGTCCATGTGACCGTGCGGCCTCCCGGCAGCGGCAGGGCGGAAAGCGTGCTGGCGTACCTGGGCGAGACTGCCGTGGTGCGGGCCGCGGGCGGGGGCGGATACGAGTTCAACCGCTGGGAGGAGAACGGGGAGACGGTCAGCCGGGAGGCGGAATACCGCTTCACGGCGGCGGGGGACCGGGAGCTGGCGGCGGTATTCGATGTGCCTCCGGAGGAGGAATCGGGCGTTGTGGGCCTTGCCGTGGCTGGCAGGGCGATTGTTGGAAAGGGGATCGGCTGATATGGCGTATACGCCTACGATTTGGAATGACGGCGATGTGATTACGGCGGAGGCTCTGAACAAGCTGGAGTGGGGCGTCGCCAATGAGCAGGTCGGGCCCCCGGGCCCTGCGGGGACGAACGGAAAAGACGGTAAGGATGGAGCGGACGGCCTCCCTGGGACTCCCGGCGCAGACGGCGCCCCTGGTCGTGACGGAGTGGATGGAGCGCCCGGTCCTGCCGGTGCAGATGGCTTTTCTCCTGCTGTCACCGTCACAGACATTCCGGGCGGTCACCGCGTGACCATTACGGACTCAAACGGGGATAAGTCCTTTGACGTGATGGACGGCAAGGATGAAACCGGCGGCGGTGCCGCTGGCGTGTCCAGCTTCAACGGGCGAACCGGTGCGGTAGCGCCCGGAGATAACGACTATACGGCGGCTATGGTGGGCGCAAGGGCGAACGATTGGATGCCAACAGCAGCGGACGTTGGGGCGGCGACCATGACGCAGGTCAACGCCGCCATCCAGGCCGCTGTGCTGGATAGCTGGGAGGGGAGCTACTGATGAGCAAGCAGCAGGAATATTTGACTGCTATCGCCAATGCGATCCGTACCAAAGAAAACAGTACGGCGGCTATCCCGGCCAAAGAATTTGCGCAAAGAATCCTGGACCTGCAAGCTTCCGGCGGAAGCGATACGCCTCCTGCCAATATGTACGAGATCAAGGTCCTCATCAATGATTTGAATGGCGGTAATGTCTCTGATGGCGGCATGATCTCGGAATCTCTTGCAAAAAGCGCTGTTGTAACAATATCGGCTTCCAAAAATTCAGGGTATAAGTTCAATGGCTGGTTTATGGTCCAAGATAATGGCGAAGAAATCCTGGTAACAAATGCCTTGCAGTATTCATTTACTCCTACCGGAAGCGTTACGTTCATTGCCAACTATAGCATCCAGGCCAACATTGCTGGTATATCGTGGAAATATATCGACAACTTCATGGGGATCGTTGATAGTGGGAGTTATAATGTGCAGCATTTTGAGAATATAGAGATCATAAACGGCTTTTATATAGCAAAGGGCCGTAATTGCCTTTACTACAGCGAAGACGGGCTTTCGTGGAAAACTACAGGTAATTGTATCACTCCGGCCAGTGGATATACAGCATCGAATGTGACGAATGTTGTTTATTGGAAAGGCTATTGGTATGCCCTAACATCCAGATATAATTCTACGAGCATTAATTACTATTTCAGCATTGGGCGTGCAAGCTCTTTGTCGGGGAGGTGGACTACTGTATACAATATTTCTGCACGTGTGCTTGGTACGGAATCATCTTCAACTCTAATATGCACAGACACACGATTGGTATGTATAATTAAACCATATACTTCGTCTGCGACATATTACTATTCTACTACTGGATCCTCTTGGAGTACTGCAACATTTCCGGAAAAAATCAGTGCTTATAACCTTTTCGGTTTTATGTTTAATGGGCGCTGCTATGTAAAGGTAGGTTCCGATCTATATGAAAGTACAGACGGATATACCTGGACAAAAATAACACCAGTTATATCTTTTACATGGTACGATGGCAACATAAAAACGCTTGGTTGGAACTATGCCATATATTTAGGCATAATCAACGGGAAAGTGTGGTTTGCGTCTCAATCCGGCGGATCCAACGTCACAGGTGTGTTGATCTGTACTAGCGATATGAACGAATTTGAAGTGCATTTAATTCCCGTTTACCAAAATTCTAACAGTACACTAATATACAATTCCGAAGATGACACCTATTTTTACTTCAATTCCTATCAAATTTTTGTAGAAGATGGGGATTTGCCTGTAAACAAAAACAATCCTTTAGTATATGCTGGAGCAGTATTCAGCCAAGATCTGGATCACTGGGAGGCGGTGGAGTGGCCTGAAGATATGGCGGATAATTTGAGAAAAACGGCAGCCTCTGGAAGTATTACATATAGGGCTATGGATGTTTACGGGATAGGATTTATAAACGGGAAAATGTATTGCTATGCTACTGGGCATTATGGTTCCGATATTTATGATACGTTCCAATACAAACTGCTCGAAAGCAGCGCAGAGTAATCAGCACGGTCCCGCCGTCTGACCCTGCAAAAAATCCGCCCCCAGGCGGAGGCGGTGAAGAGAGCTCAAAATAAATCGCTGTGTGTACCCGTTCGTACAAGATATAAAAGCAGTTCGTCCTCAACGTGCCGATACACCAACAGCAAATCTGGTTCAACATGGCACTCGCGGCAGTGGGAATAATTTCCAGAGAGAGGATGGTCCTTGTATTTTGGCTCCAGAATTCCTCCGGCTGCCAGAATATTGATGACATCCGCAATGGCCTGGATATTGCCGCCGCGCTTTTGCACACGCTTCAAATCCTTTTTAAACCGAGTGGATGGAATGATCCTGTATTGCATCAAGAAAGCAGCTCCTTCATCATTTCATCCACATTAGCGTAGCTTTTAAGCTTCCGGCTTGTCAAATCCTTTTCCGTTTCCTCGATCGCCGCCCGGGTATCTTGGTTGGGCGCGGCCGTAATCTCAAAGGGGATTCGCTGTTCCCGTATAACGGTCTTGACGAACAGGTTGACAGCCACCGAGGCATTCATACCGACCTCCGCACAAAAGCTGTCAAAACGCCGCTTTAGGTCCTCGTCCATACGGACATTAAGAGTTGTCTGTCCCATATACACCGCTCCTTTGCAAATTATATTGCTATTGTATCATCAGGTACATACGTTGTCAACACAGAATGGAGGTTTTGCCATGCCCATGACCACCACCCCGCCCCGGATTTACACCATCCGGGACAAGCCCCGCCCGGCGGATATGGCGGACTACCTCGCCCGGGTCCGCGCGGTGCGGGACGCGCTGGCCGCGCTCCCCGGTACGCCGGAGGTCCCTGGGGACATGCAGTTCCTGACCTTCCAGGAGGCCAACGGCATTGAGCTGGCTCTGCTGGGGGCAGAGCGGGCGATCCACGCGATGGAAAAGAGCTGGATTTACTCCGGCGAAACGACTGCAGGAGGTTTTTGAAGATGAAAGACGGCGTTATTGCGGAAACCGGCAATTCCCGCAATCTGCGGACAGTTGCAGGCATCCGGCAGCTTGCCCCGACCTATGACGCTTTTTTGGAGCTGCTGGTCAAGGGGGAGTTCCCCATTGACTGGAACGGGAAGAACCCGGACGGCTGGGCGCAGCAGGGCACGGAGCTGAACAAGGCCAATCTGCTCACCGACGCCACGGCGGCGCTCATGGACCTGGGGGCGGAGGCCACGCCAAACGAAATGCTAGCGGCGTTGGCGAACAAGATTAACGCTTCCGGTACCAGCGTCACGCAGCTGACACAGAAGGTGAATGGGCTCATTACCTACGGCACGGCGGACCTGACGGCGGGCAGCTCCAATCTGCCGACCGGGACGATCTATGTGAAGTACGAGTAAGGGGGCGGGGTATGAGCACGAGGTATGTGTGGGAAGTATATAGTCCTGCCGTAACTAAATATATTGATGCTATTGACCATGATCCGAATCAACCTGGCTCAGGTATGGGTTTGGATATGGAGAGTATTCCTTTAAGTCAAGTTTGGAATTATTCTCTGGGTATGGGCTATATCAGGGCTGGTAATGATTATACTTTTGATGAGAATACCGGTTTATATACATTAACTGATACGTCCGACATGGGCAATAATGTCAACGGGTATGATTACCCTGACGGTGGTATTCCTGTTTGTTACTGGAATGTTTCAGGTACTCAGATTTTATATCGTTGCTGTTATGTACTTTCTTTAGACCGTAAAACCATATATACAGCTAGGCCCAATGAAATTAAAAAATTTTTTGCTCAAACATATAAAAACCCGGGGGATAGAGTCTGGTGGGGTATTGTAAGCGGCGCTTTAAAACTTCTATGGTACGATGAAAGCCAAAATAGTCCTACTACCAGTGGTCGTATTTCTACGATACTTATCGGTCGCAGAAGTGCTATAAATGCGTCTGTCGGAGAGCAGTTCAAGTACTATAAGACAACATCTACGAACTCCGCGCCTAGTGGAGGTTCTTATAGCGTTCGTTCTAAAGGCACGAATAATATTCAACCTACTAAGGTAACTATCTCAAAAAACGATAAGCGCGTAGTTACTGTGCAAATTACTGGTACATCAGGTATTTCAAACCTTACGGGGCAAAGTTTGAAATACTACGTACAATACCAGATAAATGGAGGAACTTGGCAAGATTATAATAGCGGTAACGCATATGATTTTACCTATAATTCTTCTAGTAAGACTATTACGACTATTGCGCAGGGCGATGACGTTGAGACTATAAGATTTCGTGTTAGAGCTATCGATGGCCTGGGTTATACTTCTGATTGGGTACAATCGTCTGTCCTTGATATGCAAACGTTAAAAGCATATATTGGCGTCAACGGCAAGGCCCGCAAGGGCGTGAAGCTGTACGTAGGCATCAACGGCAAAGCCCGGAAGGTCACGGCGGCATACATCGGGGTAAACGGAAAAGCGAGAAGGTTTTTGTAGCAAGAAACAGCAAAAAAACCGCCTCCGACGGAGGCGGCGGGAATCATCAAAATTTGACAAAACACGGTGCGTCATAGTATAATAAACACGCCCGCCAGCCAGGCGGGACGGAATGGCGCGCTGTTACATATGGCGGTTAGCTACTCCCCTCGAAAGGGGGTGAGGCTGATGTGGAGAAAGAAGCTGCTCAAGGCTGCTCTCACTGTGATTTTCATAGTGCTTGTAGCGGTAATGCTTACCACAAAAGCGTGCTGACTGCCCGGTGGCACGAGCAGTCAGCATTAGGAAACTAATGTGAATTGCGAGGGCTAACCG
>OFFK01001044.1_pt1 | contig 21317 bp, 15 predicted proteins | sample 1521361 | NCBI WGS metagenome assembly OFFK01 (sample SAMEA3504096, study PRJEB24116) | mouse gut metagenome | biome: mouse gut; feature: mouse-associated habitat; material: faeces | place: Denmark | collected 2011 | reverse complement strand
CTTAAGAGCCCCTAACCCCCATCACAAGGCCCCAACCGCACCCCCTTCCCTCTGGCTGACGGAACTTTACCAACATTGTTCGCTGTAGTAGGGATACCGTATAAGAAACTATTCACACAATTCCTTACGGAGATTTTCACAGTCCTGCGCCATTTCCTGCATATCCTCGTCGGGAACCATCTCGTGAAGGTCATAAGACAGAGGTTCTTTTACAAAGTGGGAAAGCGCCTTGTTTATAAGTATTTTTTCTTCTTCTGTAAAAGTAATGCGGACCGTATTTTCACTTTCATCATCCAGCAATATTCCCAAAGGCACGCTGCCGTTTACAGTACATTCTAACATCAAAGCAGCCAGATCCGTTATCAAATTAACGGCGTAATAAAAATCATGTTCTTCACCTTCTGAGTCGGTATAACCCAGGTTAGGTGAAGCGCAGAAGTCCCAATTCAGTTTGTCAAGGCCCGTATCTTCAAAAATTTCACTTAGGGCAATCTCTGTTTTTTGTTTATCAATTAAATATTCAAGCAGGGTTAAGCTGTCATCCGTTCCCCCAATGTAATTCCCCCAATATTTTTCAATATGCATGTTTATGTCCTCCTTATCATTTCCATTATTATAGCACAATTTTAAAAGTGTGGAAAGAGTGACATTTCGGAACGAAAATCAAATACATTTCCGTGCTGCATGAGACAAAAGCCTCCCTCTAAATGAAGCGCCCGTCTTGCACTTTAACCCAAATTGTTATATGATAAAACCACAATAAAACCGGCAAAGGAGTAACAGCATGTGCAGCATAAATGAACTCATTTTATACAGGGATTTCACCGGAAACCGTATATTTTTCAATCTGGCATGGCTGATTGAGCGCCACAGCGACAGCGATCTGCACAAAGACGACGCGATTGCACGGTACTGCGGCAGCCTGCAGGAGCTGGTCGAGCTGGCGGAAAGCCACGGCTTTTCCGGCAGCCTCTGGCACACGTTTCTGGCCTATCTTCTGGTAAACAACGAAAACGCGTACAGCAGGGCATGTGAAATTCGCGGGGAGGCAGACGGGACGGTAAGCCGGATTGCCCTGCATGATTTTGCCATTCTAAAAAAACTGTTTGATTTCGATTTTTCCGTGCTGGAACAAAGCATAGGCATAACAGGCGCCGCGTTCCTTACAGACTATCAGGCGGCGTCCGGACAAAACGGCGAACGGAAGCTGTTCCACGTCCGGATCCGCGACCGGATTTTGGAACTTGCAGCGCAGTTAAACGCCGCTTCGGACGCACGGGAATTTGGCCACGCCGTCACTGCGTTTTACCGGGATTTTGGCGTGGGCAAGCTGGGGCTTCACAAAGCGTTTCGGGTGGAGCATACAAAAAAAGGCGTGCAGATCGTCCCGGTGACCAACATCGCCCATGTGACGTTAGACGATCTGGTCGGGTACGAAACAGCCAAGCAAAAGCTGACTGCCAATACCGAAGCGTTTGTCAGGGGAAGGCAGGCAAACAACTGCCTGCTGTTTGGGGACGCGGGGACCGGCAAATCCACAAGCATCAAAGCAATCGCCAACCGGTACTATGCGGACGGGCTGCGCATGATCGAGGTGTACAAGCATCAGTTTGAGGATCTGCATGCGGTCATTGCTCAGATCAAAAACCGCAATTACAAGTTTATTATCTATATGGACGACCTTTCCTTCGAGGACTTTGAGGTCGAATATAAATACTTAAAAGCCGTAATTGAAGGCGGGCTTGAGAAAAAGCCGGAAAACGTGCTGATTTACGCGACGTCAAACCGCAGGCACTTAATCCGCGAAAAGTTTTCGGACAAGGCGCAGCTTGACGACGATCTGCACAACAACGATACGGTGCAGGAGAAGCTTTCCCTGGCGGCGCGGTTCGGCGTACAGATTTATTTCGGCGCGCCGGACAAGAAGGAATTTGAGCGGATTGTCACTACGCTTGCGGCGCAGAACGGGATTGCAATGGAAGAGAAGGAACTGCTTTTGGAAGCAAACAAATGGGAGTTGGGCCACGGCGGGCGTTCGGGACGTTCGGCGCAGCAGTTTATCAATTATTTATTGGGAAAATAGAAGAAAAGGGGGGATTTACCATGAAAATCACGACATTTGCCGCGATTTACATCGGCTCTTACGAGGTGAGCCTGAAAATTTTTGAAATTTCACCCAAAAAGGCGATCCGCGAAATTGACCATGTGCGGGCAAGGGTCGAAATCGGCAAAGACTGCTACCAGAAGGGAAATATCGGCTATGAATTAATGGACGAACTGGGGAACCTGCTGTTAGAATATAAAAAAATTATGGAAGGGTACCGGGTGGACGCGTACGAAGCCTATGCGGGCGGCGTGTTCCGCGATATCAAAAACGAACTGTTCGTATTGGATCAGCTTTTTATCCGCACCGGAATCCGCATCAAGGTGCCGAGCAATTCGGAGCATCGTTTTATCGGCTATAAGGCCGTGGCGTTTCGGCCGGAGTTTGACGAAATGACGAAGCAGGGCGCGGCCGTTGTCGACGTGGGCGGCGGCAACCTGCAGGTGACGGTTTTTTCCGGCGGGCGGGTGCTTTCGTCGCAGCATATGGTGTTAGGCATTATGCGTTTGCGGGAGCAGCTTTCCTCCATCCAGAACGCGGTCGCCCACTACGAAATCCCGATTGAAGAACTGGTGAATAAGGATTTGGAAGTGTTTAAGTCGCTGTATTTAAAAGACACGAAGATCAAATATATTATTTTTATGGGCGAATACGTGACGGATTTGATGAAGAAAACGGACAAAAAAGGCAGCCAGCTTGCAACGGTGGAGAAATTTGTCCGTTCCATGCGCAAATTTTACCGCAAAAACATCGACCAGATTTCGGCGGAACTGGAGCTTTTGCATGAAAACGATCCGCTTTTAGTGCCGTATATCGTCCTTTATACCCGGATTGCGGAAGAGCTTGACGCGGAGGAAATCTGGGCGCCGGGCGTCAATGTCAGCGACGGCATGGCGTATGATTATGCCGAACGCCACAAAATATTAAAGCCGCTGCACGATTTTGACGAAGACGTCATTTCGGCGGCCAGGCAGCTTTCGGACCGTTACGAGGGCTTTTCCCCGCATATTGACGCGCTCGTGGAAATGTCCGCGCTTGTATTTGACGCGATGAAAAAGGTGCACGGGATGGGAAAACGGGAACGACTGCTTTTGCAGACGGCGGCAATCCTGCACGACTGCGGAAAGTATGTCAGCATTGCGCACGGGGCAGAATGTGCGTATAACATTATTATGGAATCGGAAATTATCGGGCTTACGCACTTAGAGCGTGAAATTGTGGCAAGCGCGGTGCTGTACAATACATACCCGATGGGCGATTATGCAGAGCTTGCCGACCGGCTGGATCAGGAAAGCTATATGACGGTGGCAAAGCTGTCCGCTATTTTGCGCGTGTCAAACGCCATGGACCGCAGCCACAAGCAGAAGTTTAAAAACGTAAAAGCCGCGGTGCGCGACAAGCAGCTTGTGATTACCATTGAAACAGGAGACGATATCACGCTGGAAAAGGGGCTGTTTGCGGTTAAGGCGGAATATTTTGAACATGTATTTGGGATCAGGCCGGTCATTCGGGAAAAACGGGTCTATAAGTAGAGGTGAGGGCATGGATAAAGAAAAAACATTTACAAATCCGGAGCATTATGAAAACAGGGAATTAAGCTGGTTAAAATTCAACGGGCGCGTATTAAACGAAGCCCGCGATAAGGAGATACCGCTTCTGGAGCGGTTAAAATTTACAGGCATTACATCCTCGAACCTGGATGAATTTTTTATGGTGCGGGTGGCGTCTTTAAAGGATATGGTGCATGCGGGCTACAAGAAAAAAGATATTGCGGGCATGACGGCGTCCGAGCAGCTTGACGCGATTAATACGGCGACGCGCGCTCTGGTGGACATGCAGTATTCGACCTACAACCGTTCGCTTCTGCCCAAATTAAAAAACAGGAATATTGTGATTTTAGACGCATACGAAGATCTGAGCGAAGAGCAGGCGGCGTTTGCGGACGCGTATTTTATGGAGACGGTTTATCCGGTACTGACTCCCATGGCGTTAGACGCGTCCCGCCCGTTCCCGTTAATCCGCAATAAGACCTTAAATATCGGGGCGCTGATTAAGCGTAAGGGCGCGGAAAAGGAAATTGAGTTTGCCACCGTGCAGGTGCCTTCCGTTCTGCCGCGGATTGTGGAAATCCCGTCCGCTCAGGAGGACGGCAGGACGTTTCTGCTTCTGGAGCAGATGATCGAGCGCAATCTTTCCAAGCTGTTTTTAAACTACAAGGTGGTCTGCGCGCATCCGTACCGCATTATGCGCAACGCCGATCTGCCGATTGACGAGGACGAGGCGGCGGATCTGTTAAAGGAGATCCAAAAGCAGCTCAAAAAACGGCAGTGGGGCGAGGTAATCCGCTTAGAGGTGGAAGACAGGATGGACGAAAAGCTGCTTTCCATCCTGAAAAAAGAACTGCATGTTGCGGACGCGGATGTGTTCGAGATAAACGGGCCGCTGGATCTGACCTTTCTGATGAAGCTGTACGGCTTAAAAGGCTGCGACGATCTGCGCTATAAGCCCTATACGCCGCAGCGCGTCCCGCAGATTGAGCCGGGCGGCGATATTTTTGCGGCGATCCGCGGGGGCGATATTCTGATGCACCATCCGTACCAGACGTTTGATCCGGTTGTGGAATTTATCCGCCGGGCGTCCATCGATCCGGACGTGCTTGCCATCAAGCAGACGCTTTACCGCGTCAGCGGCAATTCCCCGATTATTGCGTCTTTAGCGCAGGCGGCGGAAAACGGCAAACAGGTGACGGTACTGGTGGAATTAAAGGCGCGTTTTGACGAGGAGCACAACATTGTCTGGGCGAAAAAGCTGGAGCAGGCGGGGTGCCATGTGATTTACGGGCTGGTGGGCTTAAAGACGCACAGCAAAATCGCGCTGGTGGTGCGCCGGGAGGAAGAGGGCATCCGCAGGTATGTGCACCTTGGCACCGGAAATTACAACGATTCTACGGCAAAGCTGTATACGGACTGCGGTATTTTTACCTGCTCGGAAGCGATTGGGGAGGACGCGACGGCCGTCTTTAATATGCTGTCCGGCTATTCCGAGCCGCTTTCGTGGAACCGTCTGGTTGTGGCTCCTATCTGGCTGCGCAAGAAGTTTTTAAAGCTGATTTCCCGGGAGACGAAGCATGCCAAAGAAGGCAGGGAAGGCCGGATTATTGCCAAAATGAACTCGCTTTGCGATAAGGATATTATTGCCGCGCTTTACGAAGCGTCGGCGGCGGGCGTGCAGATTGATTTGATTGTGCGCGGCATCTGCTGCTTAAAGGTCGGGATCCCCGGCATCAGCGAGAATATCCGGGTGCGTTCGATTGTCGGGAATTTTCTGGAGCACAGCCGTATTTTCTATTTCCAGAATGACGGGCAGCCGGAACTGTTTATGGGCAGCGCCGACTGGATGCCCCGCAACTTAGACCGCCGGGTGGAAATTTTGTTCCCGGTCGAAGACGAGGAGATCCAAAAGAATGTGTACCATATTTTGGAAGTGGAACTGGCGGATAATACAAAAGCGCATATTTTGAAAAAAGACGGCGTCTATGAAAAAATAGACCGGCGCGGCAAAACGCTGGTCAATTCGCAGGATCAGTTCTGCAAGGAAGCAAAGGTGAAGGAACCGAAGGACAAAGGATACCAGGAACGGGTGTTTATTCCGGCGGAACCGGCGCAGTAGGATATTGCAGGAGGAATGGATATGCCAGAGGGCAAGGTACTTTTTACGGATCTGGACGATACGCTTTTGTCGGACGACAAAACGGTTTCGCCCAAAAATAAAGCGGCCATACAGGAGGCGTTATCGCGCGGGCATTCGGTTGTCGTGACAACCGGAAGGCCGGTAAAAAGCGGGAAGAACGTGGTTAAAGAGTTAGGGCTTACGGCGCCGGGCTGTTATATGATTGCATTTAACGGCTCCGTGCTGTACGACTGCGCGGCGGATCGGATTTTAAAACAGAAAACGGCGCCGCTTGCTGCTGTCAAAACCCTGTTTGACGCGGCAAAGAAAGCGGGGATTTATATCCAGACGTATGATGAAGAGGATGTTCTAACGGAGCGGTATACAAAGGAGCTTTCGGTTTATATCGGGCAGACCGGGATGACGTACCGTCTGGTGCCGGATACGGGGAACGCGCTGCAAAAAGAGCCGTATAAGGCGCTTTTGATTTCGCTGGAAAACAGGCGCGTGCTGGAGCGGTTCCAGGAGGAACAAAAGGCGTGGAGCGCAGGGAAGCTAAACAGCTTTTTTTCAAGCAGCGCTTATCTGGAATACTGCCCGGCGGGCGTGGATAAGGGGGCCGCGCTCCTTGCGTTTTGCGATTATTTCGGCATTCCGAAGGAACGGACGGTTGCAGTGGGAGACGAGTGGAACGACGTGTCGATGCTAAAGGCCGCTCATATCGGGGCGGCGGTGCGAAACGCGGTGGATGCGGCGAAAGAAGCGGCGGATTATGTAACGGTGCGGGATCACAATGAAGATGCGGTGGCGGAGGTGATTGAACGGTTTTTGTAAAGCGGCCGATGCTTCCGGAAAAAGAACATGCCGCAGGCAATAAAAGAAAGGGTGCGGGGCCTGAAATAAGTGATTCAGGCTCTGTACCCTTTTTTTAATTTATAACCTCAGGCCCGGAATTTTTCCAGTAATTCATACGGAACGCTTAAACGTCCCGTTCCCGTCCCCAAACGGATATGCGGTTTATTGCTCCCATGGAAATCCGAACCGCCGGAAACCGCCAGGCCGTATTCATCCGCCAGCTTTCGGATATAACGTTCGTCTCCCGGCTGGTAGGTGGAATAAAGCGCTTCTATTCCGTCCAGTCCGCAGGCCAGGCAGTTGGTAATCAGTTCCCGCAGCCTGTCGTCGCTCATATGGTAAAGCACCGGATGCGCCAGCACAGCCTTGCCGTTTGCATGATGGATAAGTTCAATTCCCTCCTGCGGCGTAATTTTTTCCCTTGGTACATGGCAGCGGCATCCGTCGCCGATGTATTTTTCAAAAGCTTCTGAAATGGATTTGATATAGCCGTGTTCGAGCAGAAAGCGGGCCACATGCGCCCGGGTCAAAACGGCGTCTGGAAACATTTCGCGCAAACCTTCCTCTGAAATGGCAAATCCTTCTTCATTTAGTTTTTGGTACATTTTTTGGTTGCGGTTATCCCGGTTGTCCCGGAAGCGGGCTAAATGTGTAAGCAGACGAGGGTTTGTTTCGTCCAGATACAGGCCGACCATGTGGACTTCTTTGCCTTTGTAGTCACAGGAAAGCTCCACGCCTGGAATCAGTTCCACGGAAGCCGCTTTTGCTGCGGTTCTTGCCTCCGCGATACCGTCTACCGTGTCGTGATCGGTTAAGGCGAATGCGCAAAGCCCGGCTTCTTTTACGGCTACGGCTAATTCGGCAGGCGACATGGTGCCGTCGGAAGCAGTGGAGTGAACGTGCAAATCTATTTTTCGGGTGTCCATGATGTTTATCTCCTTCTTGTTTTTGACTATTATATCCGAAAAAAGAGGGGATTACAATAGTACGGCGGGAGATATGGTGCACAGATTTCACATATCGTTACTGTTCACACCCATGGTGTTCATAGTAACGAATCCGGCCTATTGAAAGTTGCCTTACGGCAAGAGGCCGGATTCTGGCCCCATTACTGTAGCTAGCATAACGGACCGCCATATCACCAGCGAACTGGCAATCCGTACATTGCAGAAAGTATTAGAATCCCAACGCCCGGCAAAAGACAGCCTGATGAAAGCGGAATCGTCAATTGTCTATTCAAGCGCGCTTTGCGTCCGTTCAGGAATAATCCATTGATTTTTACAAAAAAGTTTTTTACAGTATCCCAGAGCATGTTTGAAAAATACTTTTCGACAGATATATTCCACACTTAGCACCCAAAGGGTATGATATGCCGAATAAGGGAGACGCAGCGGGCTACGTTGACTGTATTTGGCGCAAATGTCACGCTAAGTGGGGGATGCAGTCCTTTACCACAGCTTTTTGTGTCGGCATTATACCGGAATGATTTATAGATATATCGTTCGCTGTAGTACCAGTACTAGAGGGACAAACAAAAATTTTTTAGAAATAAGGAGGAATCAGAATGACAGAACGGGAAAAAATGTTAGCGGGACAGTTGTATGACTGCGGGGATCCGGAATTACTGGACAGGTGGCATAAAGCCAAAGATCTGATGCGGGATTATAATTTGGCAAATTCTGCGGATGCGGCCGAAAAAGAGAGGATATTAAATGAACTGCTGGGAGGGAGAGGGAAAAACCTGTGGATTACCGCGCCGTTTTATGTGGATTATGGGAACAATATTTATTTTGGGAATAACTGTGAAGTGAATATGAACTGTACTTTTTTAGACGACAACAAAATTGTAATCGGAGACAATGCCCTGATAGCGCCGAATGTTCAGATTTATACTGCTTTTCATCCGGCAAATGCGGCGGACCGGTTCGGGGAATGCAAGGAGGACGGCTCTTTTGCGTTCTGCAAAACAATAACGGCTCCGGTTACTATCGGCGATAATGTGTGGATTGGAGGAGGCGCAATCCTTCTGCCCGGCGTCACCATCGGCGACAATGTTGTGATTGGAGCGGGGAGCGTTGTTGCAAAAGACATTCCTTCTAATGTGATCGCTTATGGAAATCCCTGCAGGGTTGTACGGGAAAACAGGTAATCAGTCCGCGGTTTATTTCTGTCCGGACGCAGTACTGGTCCACTGAGAGTATACTGGATATAAATCAGGATGCATGTTCACATTGGCATAAAAACAGACAAAAGAAACAGAAACGGAGTATATCATGTCATTCATCCATTTGCACGTCCATACCGAATACAGTCTTTTGGACGGCTCAAACAAAATTAACGAATATGTTGCCAGAGTAAAGGAACTGGGCATGAACGCTGCGGCTATTACCGATCATGGCGTAATGTACGGCGTGATCGACTTTTATAAAGCCGCCAAGGCCGCAGGGATCCGACCGATAATAGGCTGCGAAGTCTATGTCGCCCCCAATTCCCGCTTTGACAGGGAAACCTCGCACGGCGAAGACCGCTATTACCATCTGGTGCTCCTCGCCGAAAACAATCAGGGCTACGCCAACCTGGTCAAAATTGTATCCAAAGGCTTTGTCGACGGCTACTATTATAAACCGAGAGTGGATATGGAAACGCTGCGGCAATACCACGAAGGGATTATTGCGCTTAGCGCCTGCCTTGCCGGGGAAGTGCAGCGGTATCTGGTGCGCGGCCTGTACGAGGAAGCAAAAAAAACGGCTTATAAATACCGCGCCTGTTTTGGGGAAGGCAATTTCTTTTTGGAACTGCAGGATCACGGCATTCCCCAGCAGCAGACGGTTAACCAGCAGCTTTTGCGCCTGTCAAAGGATACCGGGATCGCCCTGGTGGCTACCAACGACGTACACTACACCTACGAAGCGGACGCCGAACCCCACGATATCCTGCTCTGTCTGCAGACCGGCAAAAAATTAAGCGACGAAAACAGGATGCGTTACGAAGGCGGCCAGTACTATGTCAAATCCGAAGAGGAGATGAAGGCGCTTTTTCCCTACGCCATAGAAGCAGTGGAAAATACCCAGAAAATAGCGGAACGCTGCCAGGTGGAAATTGAGTTTGGGAATACCAAGCTTCCGGATTTTCCCGTACCGGACGGATTTACAACGTTCGAATATTTACAGAAGCTGTGTTATGACGGCTTAAAGGAACGCTATCCTGACCGTGCGGATACCCTAAAGCCCCGTCTCGACGAAGAACTTGGCGTCATTAAAAATATGGGGTATGTTGAATATTTCCTGATTGTGTGGGATTATATCCGTTTTGCCAGGGAGCAGGGCATTATGGTAGGCCCGGGGCGCGGCAGCGCGGCGGGAAGCCTGGTTTCTTACACCACCGGGATTACAAATATTGACCCGATCCGCTACGGGCTGATTTTTGAGCGGTTCTTAAATCCGGAACGAATTTCCATGCCGGATATCGACGTGGATTTCTGCTTTGAGAGACGCCAGGAAGTCATAGACTATGTAGTGGAAAAATATGGGAAGGAATGTGTAACGCTGATTATTACGTTTGGTACGTTAGCGGCAAGGGGCGTAATCCGCGACGTAGGGCGCGTCATGGACTTGCCGTATGCGTTTGTGGATAACATTGCCAAAAGCATCCCGAATGAACCGGGGGCTTCCATTACGATTGACCGGGCGCTTAAGATGAATCCGGAACTGCGTTCCATGTATGAAAACGACGAACGCGTGACGCGTTTAATCGATATGTCAAAGCGCTTGGAAGGGCTGCCCAGGCATTCGTCCACCCACGCCGCAGGCGTCGTGATTTCACAGAAGCCGATGGAAGAATACGTTCCGCTTGCAAGAGGTACGGACGGTATGGTTACCACCCAGTTTACGATGACGACGATTGAGGAACTGGGACTTTTGAAAATGGATTTTCTGGGGCTTCGAACGCTGACTGTCATTCAAAACGCCGTACGGATGGCGGAGAAGAACCGCGGCGTATCCCTGGATATCGACCGGATTGATTTTGACGATAAGGACGTATTTGATTCCCTTGGGACGGGCAGGACGGAGGGCGTGTTCCAGCTTGAAAGCGCCGGGATGAAAAGCTTTATGAAGGAGTTAAAGCCGCAGAATATAGAGGACGTAATAGCGGGTATTTCACTGTACCGCCCGGGCCCTATGGATTTTATCCCGGCATATATACGCGGGAAAAACAACTCCGGGCAGATCACCTACGACTGTCCGCAGCTTGAGCCGATCTTGGAGCCGACCTACGGCTGTATTGTCTATCAGGAACAGGTTATGCAGATCGTCCGGGATTTGGCGGGCTATACCTGGGGCAGAAGCGACTTGGTGCGCCGCGCCATGTCCAAGAAAAAACAGTCCGTTATGGAACAGGAGCGCAGAAATTTTGTGTTCGGAAATCAGGACGAGCAGGTGGCGGGCTGTGTGGCAAACGGCATCGACGAAAAAATTGCCGATAAAATATTTGATGAAATGATTGATTTTGCCAAATATGCGTTTAACAAATCACACGCCGCGGCTTACGCTGTCGTGGCCTACCAGACCGCTTTTTTAAAATACTATTACCCTGAAGAATATATGGCTGCGCTGTTGACTTCCGTGCAGGATCATGTAACGAAGGTTTCCGAATATATTTTAACCTGCCGCCGGATGGGCATCGAAATTCTGCCGCCGGATATCAACGAGGGCGAGAGTGGTTTTTCCGTATCCGGGCGGCGGATCCGCTACGGGCTTTCCGCCATCAAAAGCGTGGGGCGCCCGGTAATCGCCGCTATTTTGGAAAACAGGCGCGCGCAGGGCAGGTTTTCTTCCTTAAAAGATTTCCTTACCCGTATGGACGGCAAGGAAGTCAACAAGCGTGCGGTGGAGAACTTTATCAAAGCGGGGGCGTTTGACGGGTTAGAAGGCTTTAGAAAGCAGAAAATGCTTGTATTTCCTTTGATCATGGATCATATCGTCCAAGAACGCAAAAACACCGTTGCCGGGCAAATAAGCCTGTTTGACCTGGTCAGTGAGGAAGAAAAAAAAGAATACGAAATTTCCATGCCAAACGTAGGCGAATATGAAAAAGAGGAACTGCTCGGTTTTGAAAAAGAAGTTTTGGGCATTTATGTCAGCGGTCATCCGCTGGAAGAATATGAGGAGCGCTGGCGCAAAAATATTACCGCTACCACGGCGGATTTTCTGCTGGACGAAGAGACGGGGGAAACCAAAGTAAAAGACGGCGAGTCTGTTATGGCGGGCGGGATGATTACCGGAAAAACGATTAAATACACCAAGACAAATCAGGTTATGGCGTTTATTACAATAGAGGATTTACTCGGTTCCGTGGAAGTCGTTGTGTTTCCAAGGGATTATGAAAAGAACCAGGCGCTGCTTTCCGAAGAGGCGAAAGTATTTGTGCGCGGCCGGGTAAACGCCGAGGAAGAAAAAAACGGCAAATTGATCTGTGAAAAAGTGTATTCTTTTGAAGACGCCAGGCGGGAGCTGTGGATCCAATTTGCGCAGAAAGCCGATTTTTGTGCAAATGAAGCGGCTCTTTACGAGATGCTTTCCGGCTCGGACGGGAAAGATACGGTGGTCGTCTATATCTCTTCTGAAAAGGCTATGAAACGGCTTCCGGCAAGCAGAAACGTGCTGGCTGACGACGCCCTTTTGGCGGCGCTTTCCGGGCGGTTTGGGGAAAATAATGTAAAAGTTGTGGAAAAGCCTATTGAAAAGCGGCGGTAAAGATATTAAAATAGAGTGAATGGAAAAAATGTGCAGCATATTATGATAAATTGAGGAGGAATGCGTGTTATGTCAAACGAAATGAAAACAATCGGCGTTTTAACCAGCGGCGGCGACGCCCCCGGGATGAATGCCGCCATTCGTGCGGTAGTCCGCGAGGCGCTGGGGAAGGGCGTTAAGGTAAAAGGGATCAAAAGGGGATACGCAGGGCTTTTGCAGGAAGAAATCATTGATATGGAAGCAAGGGACGTATCCGATACCATCCAGCGCGGCGGTACGATTTTACAGACGGCGCGCTGTAAGGAGTTTACCACTGCGGAAGGGCAGCAGCTTGGGGCTGAAATCTGCAGAAAGCACGGCATTGACGGCGTTATAGTAGTCGGCGGGGACGGTTCGTTCCGGGGCGCGCAGAAGCTGGCTTCACACGGCATCAATACCGTTGCGCTTCCGGGGACGATTGACTTAGACATTGCCTGTACGGAATATACGATCGGGTTTGATACGGCTGTCAATACGGCGATGGAAGCGATTGATAAAGTCCGCGATACTTCCACATCCCATGAACGCTGCAGTATCATCGAAGTTATGGGGCGCGGGGCAGGGTTTATTGCCCTTTGGACAGGAATTGCCAACGGGGCGGAGGATATTCTTTTGCCGGAACGGTATGATTACGACGAACAGAAGCTGGTGAACCATATTATAGAAAACCGCAAGCGCGGCAAACAGCATCATATTATCATCAATGCGGAAGGCATCGGTTATTCGCAGAGCATGGCAAAGCGGATTGAAGCGGCGACCGGGATTGAGACGAGGGCGACTATTTTGGGGCACATGCAGCGGGGAGGAAGCCCGACCTGTAAAGACCGCGTATATGCGTCCATTATGGGGGCTTATGCGGTAGACCTGCTCTGCGAGGGAAGGACGAACCGTGTTGTGGCATACCGTCACGGTGATTTTGTCGATTTTGATATTGACGAAGCGCTTTCCATGGAAAAGAGCATACCGGAATACCAGTTCGAAGTCTGCAGTAATCTTTCCATATAAAAATAGTATAATTTATTACTTGTTTTTTAAAAACGCATATGCTATAATAGCAAAATGACTGCGAGCGGTAAAAGTATGCCTTTTTTTGGGATATGCCGGAATCGGGCCGCAGGCAGTTTTGGTTTAAACGGGAATGGCCGCAGCCGGAAACGTGTCTGAACAGGGCGGGGCCGCGTACATCTATATATCAAGGAGGAAACAGCCAGCATGAGCGTACAGGTAGAAACTTTAGAGAAAAATATGGCAAAGCTTACGGTTGAAGTGTCTGAGGACAGGTTAGAGGAAGCGTTGCAGCAGGTATATTTGAAACAAAGGAATATGATAAGGGTTCCGGGATTTCGGAAGGGCAAAGTTCCAAGGATGATGATTGAACGGATGTATGGGCCGGAGATCTTTTATGAAGACGCGGCAAACCGCCTGATCCGGGAGAATTACGGCCCAGCGGCGGACGAGAGCGGCCTTGATATCGTATCCCGCGCAGAAATTGACGTAGTTCAGCTTGAGAAAGGCAAACCGTTTGTTTTTACGGCAGAAGTGGCGGTAAGGCCGGAAGTGAAGCTGGGCGAATACAAAGGCGTTCTGGTTTCTAAAGTGGATACGGCTGTAACCGAGGAAGAGATAGACGACGTAATCAGAAAAGAGCAGGAAAACAATGCGAGGATTATCACGGCGGAAGACCGCGTGATTGAGGAAGGCGATACGGCAGTCATTGATTATAAAGGTTTTGTGGACGGAGTGGCGTTTGAAGGCGGCAGCGACGAGAACCATGCGTTGGAAATCGGTTCCCATACGTTTATCGATACGTTTGAGGATCAGCTGATCGGCAAAAAAGGCGGCGATGAAGTAGAAGTAAACGTCGTTTTCCCGGAAGAATACCATGCGCAGGAACTGGCCGGCAAGCCCGCTGTATTCCAGGTGAAGATTCAGGAAGTCAGGATAAAAGAACTTCCGGAACTGGACGACGAATTTGCGCAGGATGTATCCGAGTTTGATACCATGCAGGAATACCGCGAAAATATCCGTAAAGATCTGGCAAAGTCAAAAGAAGCCGAAGCCAAATCCGCCAAAGAAAACGAAGCGGTTTCTAAAATCGTGGAAGCTTCTGAAATGGAACTTCCGGAACCGATGATTGAGATGCAGGTGGATATCATGCTTGACGAGTTTGCCCAGAGGATTAGATACCAGGGCCTGGAATTTGAGCAGTACCTGCAGATATCAGGTATTACAGAAGAGAAGTTAAAAGAGCAGATAAGGCCGGATGCCGTGAAACGTATTCAGAGCAGCCTGGTGCTCGAACAGATTGTAAAAGAAGAAAATATCCAGACGACAGATGAAGAACTTGAACAGGAAATTGAACGGATTGCCGGAATGTACCGGATGGAAGCAGATAAAGTAAAAGAGCAGATGGGCGAGGAAGAAGAGAAATCAATCCGTAAGGATTATGCAGTTCAGAAAGCCGTGGATTTTATTTTGGAACATGCGGTGGAAGAATAAGGATGACGAAGTAAACCACTGCCGGACAGGTCAGGGCCAGATGGGTTTTGGCCTGTTTTGGCATAATAAGCAGGAGGCAAAAATATATGAGTTTAGTACCTTATGTCATTGAACAGACCAGCAGGGGGGAACGCAGTTATGACATTTATTCCAGGTTATTAAAAGATAGGATTATTTTCCTGGGAGAAGAGGTGAATGAAACGACGGCAAGCCTGACGGTAGCGCAGCTTTTATTCTTGGAATCGGAAGATCCCGGCAAGGATATTCAGCTGTACATCAATTCTCCGGGCGGCGTGGTTACGGCGGGGCTTGCAATTTACGATACGATGCAGTACATCAAGTGCGATGTGTCTACGATTTGTATTGGGCTTGCGGCAAGCATGGGGGCATTTTTGCTGGCCGGCGGCACAAAAGGAAAACGGATGGCGCTTCCGAATGCGGAAATTATGATACATCAGCCTTCCGGCGGCGCAAAAGGCCAGGCAACCGAGATAGAAATTGCCGCCGAAAATATCTTAAAAACCAAACGGCGCTTAAATGAGATCCTTGCGGAAAATACGGGAAGACCCTATGAAATCATTGCTGCGGACACGGAACGGGATCATTATATGTCCGCACAGGAAGCAAAAGATTATGGAATCATTGATCTTGTGCTGACGAACCGGGAATAATTATATGGAGTGAAAATGAAGCTATGGCAGGAAGAAATATCATAGGCGGCGGGGAACGGATCCGCTGTTCCTTTTGCGGGAGGTCGCAGGAACAGGTCAGGAAACTGATTGCAGGGCCCGGCGGGGCATTTATCTGTGACGAATGCGTGGATATCTGCGCAGAAATAATCGAAGAAGAGATGGAAAAGGAAGAAGAAGCGTCTGTGGAAGCGTCTCCCCCGGCACAGGAGATCAACCTGATAAAGCCGGAAGAGATGAAAGCATTCCTGGACGAATATGTGATCGGGCAGGACAATGCCAAAAAAGTATTGTCGGTAGCGGTATATAACCACTATAAACGGATTCTGGCGGGAGCGGAACTGGATGTGGAGCTGCAGAAGAGCAATATTTTAATGTTAGGGCCTACGGGCTCCGGTAAAACCTATCTGGCACAGACTCTGGCGCGTATTTTAAATGTACCCTTTGCGATTGCGGACGCTACTACGCTGACAGAAGCAGGTTATGTAGGGGAAGACGTAGAGAATATTCTTTTGAAAATCATCCAGGCTGCCGATTACGACTTGGATCGCGCGCAGCATGGGATAATCTATATAGATGAAATCGACAAGATTACGAAGAAGTCTGAAAACGTATCTATTACCAGGGATGTATCCGGGGAAGGGGTACAGCAGGCTTTACTGAAAATATTAGAAGGGACGGTTGCTTCCGTGCCGCCCCAGGGAGGAAGGAAGCATCCGCAGCAGGAACTGATTCAGATTGATACAACGAATATCCTGTTTATCTGCGGCGGCGCTTTTGACGGCCTGGAGAAGATTATTGAAAGGCGCATGGATCAGAAGTCCATTGGATTTAACGCAACGGTCCGGGATAGGCGGGATATCAACGTAGGCGAGGCGTTTAAGCATGCCATGCCGCAGGATTTTATCAAATTCGGGTTAATCCCGGAGTTTATCGGCCGCGTACCGGTCACCGTATCGCTGGATTCGCTGGATCGCGAAGCGCTTGTGCGTATTTTGACAGAGCCCAAAAACTCGCTGGTAAAGCAGTACCAGGCGTTGTTTGAACTGGATGGGGTGGATTTGCATTTTGAGAAGGAAGCGATTGAAGCGATTGCCGAGAAGGCAATGGATCGGCAGACGGGCGCCAGGGGGCTGCGCGCCATTATGGAAAACGCCATGATGGATTTGATGTATACGATTCCGTCGGATGATTATATAACGGATTATACGGTTTGCAAAGAACTGGTAGAAGAAAAAGGATTTATTGATTCCATAGAAGAAGATGGACTTTTATTAGAATCAAAAAGTGCGTAGGCCGCACATTAGGAGGGGAGCTGTCGCAGTAATATTTACTGTCGGCAGCTCTGTCGTTATAAGCTGGCCGTATGAAGGGTTGTAACAGATTGGAAAGGGGACTTAAATTGAGCGACATAATGATGACGCTCCCGGCGGTGGCGCTGCGGGGTATGACGATTCTGCCCGGAATGATAGCGCATTTTGACGTGAGCAGAGGCAGATCCATCCGGGCCATAGAAGAAGCCATGATGGGAGAGCAGAATATATTCCTGGTGACGCAGCGGAATATCGAGGAAGACGATCCGCAGATTGAAGGGCTGTACCAGGTTGGGATAATTGCCAAAATCAAACAGGTGATTAAAATGCAGAACGGCATTGTGCGTATTCTCGTAGAAGGGGAACGACGTGCGGAACTGCTTGGCATTGTGGAACAGGCTGCATTTTTGGAAGTGGAAATCAGCTGTATGCAAGAGGAACATGACGTTTATCCTCCGGAGGCCAAAGAGGGGATGCGCCGCGCAATCCAGGAAGCATATGTGCGTTACGCGGCGTTAAACCCGAAGCTGGGCAAAGAGTTTCTGCGGCAGACTGCGGAAACAAAAGACGCTGAAAAGCTGATGGATTTGATAGCGAACAATATATCGGTTTATTATGAGGACAGGCAGAAGTACCTGGAAGCCATTACCTTAGAGGAACGGTACGAACGGCTGATGGAAATCCTGTTAAAAGAAATCAATGTTATTTCTATCAAAAATGAATTTCAGGTCAAAGTCAAAGAACGGGTTGACCAGAATCAGAAGGAATACCTGCTGCGGGAACAGATGAAAGTAATCCGGGAGGAACTTGGGGAAGATAATACCGCGTCCGATGCGGATCAGTTTTTTTTGGCGTTAAAAAAACTGAAAGCGAAAAAAGACGTCAAAGAGAAAATCCAAAAAGAAATCGAACGGTTTAAAAATATCAATTCCAACTCCTCAGAGAGTGCGGTAGCCAGGGGATATATTGAAACGATATTAGAGCTGCCATGGGACAAGGCGTCGAAGGATAACCGGGATTTGAAGAATGCGGCCAAAGTACTCGACGACGATCATTACGGCCTGGAAAAGGTCAAGGAGCGCATGCTGGAATTTTTGGCGGTGCGCAATCTTACAAGCAAAGGCGAAAGCCCGATTATCTGCCTGGTCGGCCCGCCCGGAACCGGAAAAACAAGCATTGCAAGGTCTGTCGCAAAAGCGCTCGATAAGAAATATGTGCGCATCTGCCTGGGCGGCGTCCGTGATGAAGCCGAAATCCGGGGACACAGGCGCACGTATGTGGGAGCTATGCCGGGAAGGATTGCCGCGGGGCTTCGTATGGCAGGGGTGAAAAACCCGCTGATGCTCTTAGATGAGATTGACAAGGTTAGCAGCGATTATAAAGGGGATACATCGTCCGCCCTGCTTGAAGTCCTGGATTCGGAACAAAACGATAAATTCCGCGATCACTATGTCGAAATCCCTCTGGATTTATCGGAAGTGCTTTTTATTGCAACGGCCAATTCCGCACAGGATATCCCAAGGCCGCTTTTGGATCGGATGGAGTTAATCGAGGTCACAAGCTATACGGAGAACGAAAAGATACACATTGCAAAGGAACACCTGGTGCGCAAGCAGCTTAAGAAAAACGGCCTGAAAAAAGGACAGCTTATTATCCGGGAGGAGGCGCTTTCCCAGGTGATCCGGGGGTATACCAAAGAGGCCGGCGTGCGCAGCCTGGAACGTAAAATTGGCGAAATCTGCCGGAAAGCCGCCAGGGAAATATACGAGGACAGCAAGAAAAAGGTCACGGTTACCAAAAAGAACCTGCCGCAATTTCTGGGCAAAGAAAAATATACGTTTGACAAAGCGGGCAAAACCGATGAAATCGGGATTGTAAGAGGTCTTGCCTGGACAAGCGTCGGCGGCGATACGCTTGAAATTGAAGTAAACGTTATGCCGGGCAAAGGGGAATTTCGCCTGACCGGGCAGCTTGGGGACGTTATGAAGGAATCGGCCCAGGCAGGTATCAGCTATATCCGTTCGGTCAGCGAGGAGTACAAAATCCCGAAAGCGTTTTTTAAAGAAAATGATATTCATATCCATATTCCGGAAGGAGCCGTTCCAAAAGACGGCCCGTCTGCGGGCATTACAATGGCGACCGCTATGATTTCCGCGATTACCGGGCAGAAGGTGAGGGCGGATGTGGCAATGACCGGGGAAATTACCCTGCGCGGGCGCGTGCTTGCGATTGGCGGCCTCAAAGAAAAGACTCTGGCGGCCAAAAACGCCGGGATAAAGACTATTTGTGTGCCCAAGAAAAACGAAAAGGATATGGATGAAATTACGGGAGAAATCAAACAGGGCCTTGAAATTGTATATGTGGAAACCATGCAGGACGTGTTAAAGACAGCTCTTGTAGAGCCCAAATAACAGCGTCAAAAACAAAGCGTCAGTAAGGGGGCAGTTATGGTAATCAAACAGGTGGAATTGGAAACGGTATGCGGTATTACAAGCGTTTTGCCGGAGAATACCCTGCCGGAAATTGCATTTTCCGGGAAATCCAACGTAGGGAAGTCGTCGTTAATTAACGGGCTTATGAACCGGAAAGCGCTGGCAAGGACGTCCTCCCAGCCGGGAAAAACGCAGACGATTAATTTTTATAATATCAACCAGGCTCTGTATTTTGTCGATCTGCCCGGATATGGTTTTGCAAAAGTTCCGGTGTCAGAAAAGCGCAAATGGGGCAAAATGATTGAACGCTACCTGCATAAGTCAAAGCAGCTTAAGGCAGTATTTCTTCTGGTTGATATCCGGCACGATCCTTCCGAAAACGACAGGACGATGTACGACTGGGTTGCCCACCAGGGGTATGCCCCTGTGATTATTGCAACAAAACTGGACAAGCTGAAAAGAAGCCAGGTACAAAAAAACATCAAAGCAATCAAAAACGGGCTGCATCTGCCGTCCGGCGCCAAAATTTTTCCGTACTCCGCCCTCACAAAACAGGGGCGGGACGAAATCTGGGAGTACATTGATTCTTTGGTGCTTTAAAGACAGGGAGGTGTTTTGTGAAAGCGAAATATCGTTTTACGGCCGTACTGCTTTTGTCCGTAGCGGCGTGCGCCGCGCTGTTCGTCCGGGTTTACGGGACGGGCAGGCAGGCGGAGCGGGCAGGAGGAGAAGGGATTTTGGCCGTGGCTTCTTTTTATCCGGTCTATGTTGCGGCGGAGCAGGTCGCGGGCGGCTGTGAGAATATCCGGATCGAATGCTTAAGCGAACCGCAGTCGGGCTGCCTGCACGATTTTGTGCTGACGCCGGAGGATATGCAGCTGCTTTCGTCCGCCGATTTGTTTTTAGTCAACGGCGGCGGTATGGAGACGTTTTTGGAGGAAGTCGCGGCGCAGTATCCGTCTCTTACGGTGGCAGAAACCGCGGACGGGCTTGTGTCGGAAGAAAACGCCCATGCCTGGATGGGGATTGCAAAGTACCGCGCGCAGGTGGACGCGGTTTTAAACGCCCTCTGTAAAGCGTCGGAAGATGACGCGCCGCAGCTAAAGGCAAACGCGGCCGCATACGACGCAAAGCTTATGACCCTTAAGGAGCAGCAGGAAGCGTTACGGGACGTCCTTGCGGGCAGCAAAGTGATTTCCTTTCATGAGGCATACGAATATCTGGCGGAGGATTACGGGCTTGAAATCGTATATACCCTGGATCTCGACGAGGAACGGCAGGTTTCCGCCGGAGAAGTGGCGGACGTCCTAAAGACAGTAAAAGAAGAGGGCGTGCGCGTTATCCTGGCGGAAGAGCTTTACGGGGCGGACATGGCGGAAACAATCCGGAAAGAAGCGGACGTGGCCGTATGCTTTCTGGATACGCTGGTGCGCGGCGATTACGGCGCAGACAGCTATATCGACGGGATGCAGCAAAATATCAATCTGCTGAAGGAAGCGTTTGGGGTAAACTGATATGAAAAAAATGATCCGGCCATGCGGCCTGCACTGTATCAAAGTCAACCATCTGGGCGTGCGGTTCGGGGAGCAGGTGATATTAGAGGATATCAACCTGCACATCCACTGCGGGAGCATCAACGCCATTATCGGCAAAAACGGCGCGGGAAAATCGACGCTGATACGCGCCATGTTAAACGATATCCCGCACACCGGCAAAATTGAATTTAAAGACCACGAAAACGGCAGGCTGCGCAAGTTAAAAATCGGCTATGTGCCGCAGAGCATCAATATCGAGAAAAATACGCCGGTCAGCGTATACGATTTGATTGCAGGCTACCAGTGCCGTTTTCCGGTATTTCTGGCCAAGAGCAGGAAAGTGGAAGAAAAAATCCGGCAGGCGCTGGACGTCTTTGAGGCCGGGGAATTTATGGACCGGCAGGTATGCAACCTTTCCGGCGGGCAGCT
>OFFK01001039.1_pt1 | contig 21359 bp, 17 predicted proteins | sample 1521361 | NCBI WGS metagenome assembly OFFK01 (sample SAMEA3504096, study PRJEB24116) | mouse gut metagenome | biome: mouse gut; feature: mouse-associated habitat; material: faeces | place: Denmark | collected 2011 | reverse complement strand
TGTAGGGGCTTTGGACCCTCACGCCGCCCATGGTCAGCATGGCCGTTTTAGTTGCCGGGCGGTGTTGGCCGCCCTGGGTGGTGCTTATTCCATAAAATCTAAAATTGTCATCTGCTCCGGCTCCGGGAAGTATTCATCTTCCCATTCCACTCCTATGTAGTCCAGTACACGGCCCCATCCGAACTTCCCCCCCGTCTTAGGGTCTGTGCAACATCTATACATCCAGAAATCCCACTCTTTGGGATTCCGTGCCCTTAGCAAGTCAAATCTATGTGGCCGTTTTTCCATATGTACCCCAAATCCGCACATACTGCACCCGGTACGTTGTGCCTTTGTTGTGTAAAGGGTTCCATCTGCCTTTCTTTCAATACTTCCGTATATTTCCGGCACTGGCACTTTCAAGTCAATGGCAAGCTGTAAAAGGTCTTGCCTTAAAAATGGGGCGAATGGTGCGGAACGGATGACATTTTTTCCAAAATAATTACATCCATGCTCCACAAGTGCATCCTCACGTTGTCCGCCCTCTGATGCCATAAGTCCCAGGAATGGCTTGCTATTGTGTTCCTTGGCCCATTTATCACAAGGCTGTTCTTTCATGTAAAGGCAGCATTTATTTGATACAAGAAACGGGGCAATCTTATAGTTTACGTCCTCATTTTCATTCTCATATCCTGCAAATAATTCAAGCCACTTTTGAGGTAATTTCATACGGCTGTTCTTTGCGAAATGTCCTTGTGCCCCACATTCCCCGGTTATTATTGCATGGCGTACCGTTTTATTTTTCTCCGTTGGATGCTGCAATGTTTCAATCTTCCCGGCTATCCTTTTACTGATTACAGGAAATCCAAACTCATTAAGAATCTGTGTTTTGCTTTTCCCTGGACTTAACGAAATGACCCCTATTTCCTTATGGATTTTTTGGATGCTCTTATCTTCCAGGCTCGAAACGGATATGGCCGGAACATTTATACCGATTGACCGCAAAAAATATAAAAGTGTAATACTGTCTAGGCCGCCAACTGACACATGAGCTTCCAATCCCATGCCGTCCAAAGTTGAAATAAATTCATGTGCCCGGATTTCCGCACGCCTAACCTTTATGTTGTAGGGTAAATTCTGCATGGCCGTCATCTGTGCCTTTTTCAGCTTCTTTTTTTCTTTAAATTCCTCGAACTCTCTTTCCCGTTCTGCTTCGTTCATTCTATTAAGTTCCTCGCTTTCTGTCCTGCTGCCGCATGGCCTATAATGCTTTCTGTGCTACCTCTGCCCGGTAAGGTTCCCCACCACGTTTCAATTCATTGTAGATAGTTGCCCTATGCACTCCCACTTTATCCGCAATGGCAGAAACTTTTACCCCTGCTGCGTGCATCCTCTCAATGGTCTGGCGGTCCGTGAAGTTCAGCCGTCTATTTCCTTTCCTCATGCCCTTTTATCTCCTTTCTAGTTTTGGTGAAATAAAAAAAGAGTGCCCACAAGAGTTTTTTAATTCTCTTGTAGCACTCTCTTATTTTCTGTTAAAAATAAGATGCTTTAGAGTATATTTCCCTTGTCGCATCTTATTTTACAATGAACCTGTTTATCATTAATTTTTTATTGTTATATCTTATCGAGAAAAAAACTCGTCACCATATCGCAAAACCTACTGATATGAACGCCATTAGATTCACGCCATCCCCATCCACTTCAGGTATCTGACCCATAATCTGAATCTTTCGCACAATGCAGCCATGGGGCTATCCATTTCTCCGCCCAACAATATAAGGGAAACGTTTTTCCTGTCCCGCAATTCTTCCGCAATAATAATAGAGTTTGTAGCTACAATAACGCTCTGTTCCTTTTCGCCTTTACTTGTCCCATAATGACCTTAAGTGCGAAAATTACCCCATATTATTCTGTCAAAACAAGGCAGAGCACCTGTAAATGCTCTGCCTGTTATACTTATACTTACAAATACATTTTTGCTGTTTCTTCCGCCAAATGAAAATTTTCCTTGATTTTATTCAGAATAATGCTGTCTGCAATTTGTAAATCCTTTAATGCTGATACCATAGCTATGATTCCTTCCTGTCTTCCTTTTTCAATTCCTTTCTCCTCCACACCCTTACTTAAATTACACATAAGCGACACCTCACTTTCCAAGGCTAAAGTCATTCTGATATGAAAATCTTCCTCCAATATCTGGCACTTGTCCTGTGAACCGGTCTCCGTGGACAGAAGCACATTCAACAGTTTCAATAAATCCGTACCCGCATCCGCCTCTTTCCCAAGACAGATCATGACAGCCGCCATCAGATCATAATCCGCTTTTCGCTCCTTTACGCTGCCCACCAGATTCTCTTCCGCGATGTAATAACGGGTAATGCTGTTCTCGCGGTTCTTTGGCGGGTTCATGCAGATCCATATGCTGTATACCATTATGTAATTTTTTGCAATAACTTACTTATCCTTTCTGTACAATCCGAAATTCTGAGTTCTTTCCTCTGCCATGAATCAGCTAAAGGAAAATATACTCCATCCTTTACGCTTGCTCCTAAATCCCAGCTTCCACATTCATTTTTATTTGATATAAGCCATTTTGCAACAAAGCCCAGTTTCTCTCGAGCCTGCTGATAATCCGCTAAAGCTTCAACTGCAGCTAAGTAATGACTTGTCTCTTTGGATGCAAATGTTTCCGGTAGTTTACCAAGACATTTGTAATAAACATAGTAAATACCTTCTGTTCTTGAAATATAATAATCTAATAAAAGTTTTTCCGTTTCTGAGTTCAAAACTCCTTGTAATAACGCCACGTGATAAAACATACCAAAGCCTGTTTCAAATCCGCTTTTTGGTTTTCTGCCAAACTGCTCATAAAATGCCTCTATATCGTCATTTTTATTATACTGTCCACTGCTGAATGCCTTCTCAACTATATATGCCCATTGTCTTGCAACCTCCATGGCAATCCTGTTTTCAGGTTCAAAAAGCCTGATCCATGCAGAGAGCATAAGCCTTTCAAACAAAGGCCAGTCATGCGTTTTTTCAGAATAATCATCTATCTTTTTCCTGCCACTGACACACAGACACATTCGTTCTAAAACGATTTGAATCGCTTCATCCTCCTTCGTAAACCCAAGTACTCTAAGTCTGCGAATCGCCTGTTCCGTTGTAAGTTCTTTTTTATTTGTTGGCTGGCTTAATGAATGAAAATCCCCCCACATTCCCTCACCATTTCTACTATCCAATATTTGTCTTGCCCATTTACCCCTTTTGTGATTCGTCTGAATCATATACTCATGCCTCCATTCCCTATTCTTCTTGGCCTCTTTTACAGCTTCTTCCAATCTCTCCACATAGGCATCCTTCGGCTTCTTCCCTGCCACATAATCAAGGAACGCCTTTAATTCATCACTCACATCATCCAGAGTTCCTTTTGCATTGAGAAATATCTTTACCGCCTCATCACCCATAGAAATGCTGCCGTCTTCTTTACAGATATTTTCAAAGGTATAAATATGCCGCCCTTTCCCATATAAATCAAATGGACAGATAAATATAACATAGCTTCGCTTTAACTCATCATAAAGCTGCCCTTTATCAATAAGCTGCAGGTCTATCATACTCTGATAATACCGGCTTCTCTTAGGAAGTTCCTTGGTATGGCTTACCTGCATTTCTATGTCGTAAACAACTTCTTTCTCATCTTTTACATACACATCCAGCCTCACACTGCGGGCATCCATATCCATGTTGATACTTTTCTGTAATTCCGGATATTCAATGCGTTCAATGTTCAAATCCGGGAGAATCCTTTGCAATAACTCTTTGCACAGCTTGGGATTCTGCATGACCTTGCCAAACAGGAAATCATTGGATATGCTTAATTCTTCCCATTTTGTCTGCTTTGTTTCCATGTCTCCCATTTTATCCACCTGCTTTCTTTCCATAAATCACTACTGGAAAATGTGCATTTTTCAAAATCCATATTATCTATTTCTATTATACACAGACTTCCGGCAAATTACAATAAGCCGAGAACCTGTCTCCCGGCATTTTTTCCTTTTTATTCTTTCAGGATAACCAGCTTATTCTGGCAACACTCCACAGACACGCTACAGCCAATCTTAAAGCCCCACTGCTCCACCCAGTTCCCCTGCAGGATAATCTCCGGCACACTTTTCCCACTCCTTGTTGTAAATGAGTATGCTTTCATCCTGCCGCCATGCCTAAGAAAGAAAACCCTTTACGCCAGCTTCCTGTCAGTTCAGATGGTTATGGCGATATAAAAATTCACTTAGCTGAAATATTGTTTTAAGAACTTTATTGTCACGAACAGTAAAACCCCATGGAAGCTTCAAACTCCCATGGGGTTAAAATTACAACTCTTATTATCTTCTATTCCCAAGAACATCCGTTCCTTTTCACCTTTACTTATGATATGGTTCGTTGCGCATAATCCGGTAACTGCGATAAAGCTGTTCCAGCAGAATCACACGCATAAGCTGGTGTGGAAACGTCATTTTAGAAAAACTTAACGTCTCGTCCGCACGCTTTAATACCGATTCCGACAATCCCAAAGAGCCGCCGATCACAAATGCAATATGCGGTTTACCCGTAAGCCAAAGCTGTTCAATAGACCGGGACAAGCCGACCGAATCCGGCATCCTGCCGTCGATCGCCAATGCAATCACATACATATCCTCTTTCATAAGCTTTAACAGACGCGCCCCTTCTTTTTCTTTGATTTGCCGTTCCATAGCGACGCTGGCAGAATCCGGGGTTTTTTCATCCGAAACTTCCGTCACGGAAAGCGTACAGTAACGTCCCAGGCGCTTTTGGTATTCTTCGATTGCCTTCCTGTAAAAATCTTCTTTTATTTTTCCCACACACAAAACTGTAATTTTCATCCGTTTACGCTTCTTTTAAAATCTGTTCCAAAAGTTCATAGAGCTGGACAATATCAATCGGTTTGGAAAGATGAGCGTTCATGCCGCTGCTCAAAGCCATCTTTTTATCCTCTTCCAGCGTATTTGCAGACAATGCGATGATCGGGATATTAGCCACCGCCGGATCCGTTAACCCGCGTATCGTTTTTGCGGCGTCGTATCCGTTCATCACCGGCATCTGAAGATCCATCAGGACGGCTCCATAAGTACCCGGCTTTGCATTTTTTATCTTTTCCACCGCCAAGCTGCCGTCTGTGGCGGTATCCACGGAATATCCGGCATCCTTTAGCACTTCCATGCCGATTTCCAGATTAATTTCATTGTCGTCCACCATCAGAATCGTTTTCTGCCTCGGCGCAGAATCAAACGCCCCCTCTGCCCTGTCGCTTTCTTTTTGCTGGTTTTGTATACGGAAATGCAGTATTACCGTAAATTTGCTCCCGACGCCAACTTTACTTGATATTTCTATCGTACCGTCCATCATTTCAATAATTTTTTTGGCAATGGTCAAACCCAGTCCTGCGCCGTATATACCGCCTAACGTCGTGCTTTTTTCCCGTTCAAACGGTTCAAATATACGCGAAAGAAACTCCTGGCTGATTCCTATGCCGTTATCCTCTACGGTAATCCGATAACTTGCAAGATCCTTAGAAGGCATTGGCTGTTCCTCCGCAGACATCCAGATCCTGCCTCCCGTATGGGTATATTTTATAGCGTTATCTACCAGATACAACAAAATCTGGCCCACTTTCTGCTGATCCCCATAAATATCCGCATGCGTAACCTGCGACGTGTCCAATGAAATCGTAATATCCTTTTCTTCTGCATGAAGGCTCATAGCCGTCTGGATATTGTACATAATTTCCGTCAGGGAACATTTGCTTTCTTCCAGATAAATCTGTTCGGAATCAATTCCCACCACTTCAAAAACATTATTCAAAAGCTGCAGCAGCACGTCGCTTGAAGAGGTAATCATATCCAGATATTTTACAAGTTTTTCTTTGTCATCCAGATGATTCTTGGCCAGAATCGCATACCCCACAATTCCGTTCATCGGCGTACGGATATCATGCGACATATTGGAAAGAAAAATATTCTTAGCTTGGTTGGCTTGCTGCGCGTCATTTAAAGCGGCTTCCAGCATACGGTTCCGTTCCATCTCCTGTATAATTTCATCGTCAATATTCCGGTAACCAAGGACGATCTGGGAAACGTGGCTGCTGTCTCCCACATGTACAATCCGAAGCTGGATATATACCGGCTTGCCGTTTCGGAAAATCCTGTAACAAATATGCATTTCTTTTTTCTTTGATAGCTTCTGGCGTATGTTGTCCGGATTGGTCGTACGCAGCACCAGTTCACGGTCATCCGGATAAACCCAGTTTTTTACATATTCAAAATCAAACCCCGTATATTCATAAATACTGCCTCTTTCTTTAAATTTATCCCGCATGCGCTCGCTTGTCCGAAATGCCTGAATCTGGTTTAAATCCAAATCCGCATAAAAAATGGTTTCATAATCAATACTCAATCCCTCAATCATTTCCAGATGCCGTATCTGTTCCTGATGCGTATATTTCAGTTCCTGCTCCTTCTTTAAATTATCGTTTAAAAGCTGTTCCCGCTCTTTTTTCTGGCGCATCCATTTTTCCGTCACGTCGCCGATAAATACATAAAAAATGTCGCCTTCCTGTTCACTGTGGATAAAATGCCCGTAATCGTCCACATACCGGACGGAACCGTCCTTACGTACAATCCGGTATTCCACATAATCCAGGTCATACTTGCTTTCCTGAACCTGCTGGCGGATACTTTTTCTGACTTCCTCCAAATCCTCAGGATGAACCATCCCCTGAAAAGTATTTCCTGTCAGTTCCCGAAATTCCTCCTGCGTATTGCAGCCAAACATCCGGGGCAGGGACGCATTTGCATAAATCAGCTTCTCTTCCTCGTCCGCATGGTAAATAAAAAACCCTCCCGGCATCTCGTCAATAAACTTCTTTATCTGGCGCGCCGCCTGCCGCCGCTGCCGCTTCAAAGCTTCCTCCAAGGAAAGCGGTTCTTCCTCCCGCTCCAAACCGTCCTCTGTCTCCTGCGGTTTCAGCGCAGACAGCAAATATTCTATAATACTATAATCGAATCGCATTCCACCGTCCATAAAAACCCCCTAACGAAACGTTCTTCGAAATATTTTAACATATCAAGCTCACCCGCACAACAAAAAAAATTGTTTTGGATGAAGCTTCTGCGACGAAACAAACCGCAAAACTGAAGCCTTTCCTGCGAAACTATGTATAACTTCTGAATACACAACATCCAGAAACCATACCCTAAGCGGACAAGGGGATACCACAGAACACGCAGTCAGACAGAGGCTGGCTGTAACCCCCTCTGTCTGACGTACTTTTTCCACTGTTTACATTTACTTTATTTTCACACCTTTGTTTGCCGCCTTCATCGGGCTGTACTTCCCTCCCGACACTGTCACGATTTTATAATAATACGTTTTTCCTTTCTTTAACTTCTTACTGTCACGGTAGTTGTTTTTCCTCTTAACCGTCGCTATCTTTTTAAATGTCCCTTTCTTGCCTTCTGCGCGGTAAATAAGATAGGAAGAAGTTTTGCTCGCTTTTTTCCAACTTATCGAGACTGCTTTTTTGCCTTTTACCTGCACGGCTTTCGCGTTTGCAACCATGGATGGAAGCTTAATGCTTTTGGACTGCCCGGCTGCGCTGTCTGTATATGCGCTCTGGCCGCCGGAAAGCGCCATAACATAGTAATTCATAGTTCCTTTAACCGGATTTTCATCATATGCAGTTGTACCGGCCACAGCTTTGCCGACCTTTGTCACTTTACTTCCCGCTTTACGGTAAAGCTGGTAGGACGCCGCGTGTTCGGATGCGCTCCAGGTAATCCGAACCTTTGTTTTCTGGCTTTTTACCGACAAAACGGCAGGAGCCGCAAGCTGCGTTACCTTCGGGGCTTCTTCGTTTTTATCCGGCCCTGGAGTAACCGTTTTTTTGGTAAGAGCCTGCATCGCCGCCGTAAGATTTCCCACAAGCGTCTGATACTCCGCTTCAGTTATATCTTTTCCGGCATTCAAAAGAGCCTGGTATGCGGCTTCAAATTCCGCCCAGCCTGCCGCGTCGTACAAATCTTTTTGGGACAATATCTGTTCTGCTTCTGCAGCGCACGGACCTGCCGACGCATATGAAGCTTTCGCTGCGTTTAACGCGGCAAGCGCAGTATCCGTTTCCTGCTGTCCGGCTAATACGTCGCCACGGACTGCTTTCGCCAGTACAACGCTTTCAAAGAAACGCCCCTGTACACCCGAGGCTCCCCAGGTAACGCCGTCTTTCTTTAAAAGCGCATCCGCATCCTGGCACGCTTTATGCAGCGCCGCCTTATCTACCGTTTCATATACTTTGATTTCAAAAATGGCATACTGTGCCGCGCCGGCCTTTTTCTGGACGCCCTGCATTTTAACGTAACGGGCTTTTGTCGCGCCAAAAGAATCTTCCGTCATCGCATTTGTATTGCCTGTGACAGATTTCACCGTCTTAAAGTTTTGTCCGTCTTCGGATACCTGTATGTCGTACGCGGCTGCATAACGGCTTGCCTCCCAGTCGATCACGACTTTGGATATGTTTCTGGCCTGCCCGAGATCGACCATCAGAAAATCTTCTGCGCTGTCCGAGGAATACCATCTGGATTCATAAGAAACGGACACTTCCTCTGCGCCGGTTACATGGCCGTCTCCGTCGGTTGCTTTCCAGGCCGGATATAAGCGCATTTCATCCCCTAAATAATTAGAATTTTGATTATCCGCATAGGCAGGGCAATTCCTGGCCACATCCGCTTCCACTGCATGAACGCTGCCCTCTGCAAGCAGTTCTTCTGTGGACAAAGCCTTGTTGTAGGCTTTAATATTGCCCAGATACCCGGAGAAATTCTCCCCGATCGTACTCATCGGGAATACAAATGTGGTACGGAAATTGTTCTGCGCATCCGTAGTTGCGTCTGTTGCTGCGCCAATGGAGCCTCCGTGATCCGGATCGCTGGCCGCGGCATACAATATCTTTTTAAATTCACCGTCTACATACAGCTTAGTGGCCTGATAAGTTCCAACAATCGTAATCTTATGTTTTTCACCGTTCTCCGGCGTATAACCAAACGACTGCGTAAAGTAATCGCGGTCTAACCCGAGCGCGCCGTCAAAGCCAGACGCTTTAAGCCTGCCGTCATAGCCGCTGAACAGGGCTGCGCTTGTATCATTTGCTTCCGTTCCGTCCAGATACAGATCGAAGCTTACCGTATACGGATAGCCAAGCGTTTCAAGAGGCGTCTCTATCTTTGTCCCGCCGTTAAATTTTAACAGTGTTTCCCCGTCTACTCTCTTTGTGGAACCGCCGGTTACCAAACCGTGGTATCCGTTTCCGCTGGCGTCATACAAATGCTTCCCGTCTCTGGAAAGATTTTTCATATCGTAATCAATCACCACGTTCGACGCGGTTTTTATTTCGTTTGCAATCTTTGTGCCGGGGCCTTCCTTTAAGCGGTCAAACGTTTGCTCGTACGTAAGGAACGTGTCTCCCTCTTTTGCGCCGCCCCAGGTCTTTTCGCTTACCATAGCGCCTAGGCGCAGGTAGCGTTCATTGAGATCCGCTTCCGTAATCCCTTCCCGGTTTTCGTCCCCCCATAAAGCTCCCATGGCGCCGAGTAAAAGAGGCTCGCCTTTTTCCGCCCGCTGGCCGCCGTCAAACAATTCCGGCTCCCAGTTATAGTACACATAATCCTCGCGAATCATATCCTTATGGAACCGTCCCGGCGTCGTATAAAGATAAAGCTGCGGGATATTGATCACAGAAAATCCCTCGTTCATGCGGTTGACTGGGTTATCCTCCCCTCTGCTGTTCCAGATAAACAGGGTAATATCGTTATTGACCTTTGTCGAACCCGGAAGCTGCTCTAAGGATCCCCACATATATACTTCTTTGCCATACCCGTTGGCGGAATTTCCAAGCAAATCATACATATCGTTCATATAGCGGCGGAACGCTTCTTTGTTATTGCCCGACTTATCCCAGTATTCGTCCACGCCCGCATTGACAGTATCCGTGGTAAACAACGGCTCTATTCCGTCGATGCCTCCCATATATTCATCAAACAAAGCTTTCATAAAAATCTTCGCGTTCACGGCGCGCTGCCTTACGGTTTCATTTGTACTTTCGTCGTCAATGGCCAAAAGTTCAAAATTATTCGGGTTATGAGTATAAAAGGTAACGCCTTCCTTTACGCTGCCATCCGCATTCAGATATGAGCCGCGCTCCAGGTATCCGTAATTGACTAAAGACGTTATAACTTCTTCCTGGTTATAATATACATATTTGTTGTAAGCGGCGGAATGACCCGGCGTATCCAGTTCGGCCACAAGCTTTACGCTGTTTGTCCCTGCCAGGGCTTCTAAATTTCGGTATTCGTCCTTGGTGTAATAAAGCTCTTCCCCTTCCCGTCCGGTATGCGTGCCAAAGTAATAGTCAAATCGTCCGGGATTGTCCCCTTCTTTTGGAAATTTGGATATCTGCTTTGCAAGCGACGGAAACAGTTCCGATTCCACGCGGTGCGAAGCGTCCACTTCTTTCCAGAGTTCCGGATTCGGGGAATAAGCGGGATCCGACCACTGGTTGTCGTTGATATGAAGCTGCATGGTATTTAACTTATACCATTTTAAAATCTTTGTATAATCTTCTAAAAACGGAAGCCTGGTCGGGATTCTTGCAATATCAAACATGATTCCGCGCACGCCGTAGAGCGGGTAGTCACGAATCACGCCTTTGGGGATATTGGTATGCGCCTTATCCTGATAAAGAATTTGTTCCGCCGTAACGGTTCCATACAAAACGCCCGTTTTCGTCGGCGCGTAAATCCGAAGGCCAGCATTTCCGTTTACAAGCAGGTAGCCTTCGTCCCCAACGCCATAGCTGTCTTCTTTCTGCGACTCCAGATAAATATCCGATGCGCCCGCGTTTGTCCCCTGCCGGATTTGCGGCGCCGTCCCGCAGATACCCGCCAAGTCCTTTTTCATTTCTTCGGCCACTTCCATAAGGCCGGCGCCTGCCGCGTCATTTACAACAATCGCCGTATCGTCCGTCAATGTAAAATTTCCTTCATAGCCGTACCACTCCTGGATGGAAGGAAGTACTTTCGGCGCAGGGTTCGGATTTTTTATCTGCGGGAAAAGTTCCGGAAACTGCGCGGTATTTGCGGGAACAGTTACCGTAAAGCTCTTCTTTGCCGTGTCTGCGGGATTCCCTTTTGCGGTCGCCTTTAATATAACATTGATCTGCCGATCCGCAATACGGCATGCGGAAATTTGTCCTTTGCCGTCAATCAGCTGTTCTGCTTCGCTCCCATGGACTTCAATATCATAACCTTCTGCCTGCGGGATGGAAAGCGACGTATCGCCGGCCGCCACGTTAAGCCCCGTAATCTGGTTTAATGCATCCTGCGCGCTCGATATGCCCGTATCCACGCCGCTCTGGGTTCCCGTGATTTCAATTTCGCGTATAGAAATCGCGTTGCCGCTCGCAGCGGGATTTAATTCTTTAAAATAAAACCTTACATACCTATCAAGCGCAGGTACGTCGGAACCCGGAATCGTATCTACCAAATCCGTCGTACTCCCCGTTTCATGCAAAACGGAATGCAAGTCGCGCCATTCCGTTTCCCCTTCCGCCCTTGTCTGGATCACATAATCCGTGCTCCATACTTTTAAGTAAAAGGAAATCTTTATGGATTCCACCGTTGTCTGCTCTGCTTTTAAATCAATTGTAAGCCACTGCGGCGCAGCGTCCGCCGTCGCTTTCATATTTCCGCCGGACCATCTGCTGTCTGCGGACGTACTGTCTCCATCCACAGCCAGATCTCCTGTCCATTGCCCGTCGCGTTCTAACGCAGACACCTCCACAGGCTTGTTTAAAGCTACATTCTGCGCGGCCTTTGCCGCAAGCAGGCCTTCCATGCCCGGCGCAAACAGGCTTTCTAAAAGCATTGCCGCAGTTAAAAGACCTGCCGCCATATATTTTCTTACTTTCATGTCCACTCCTCCTCCGTTTTCATTATCCTTTGATTGTCATATCCTTTATCTCACGATACAGTTCCATATCGTCTTCTGTCACTTTGATATTGGCCGCTATCTCGTCCCCGTCCGGCTGGATGATCTTGATTTCGAGTATAGTTCCTTCCCCAATCGGCGATTGCACCGCCGCCTGCAGAAAACGAGGGAACTTGGGGTGATTTGCCGTAAACCTGTCCCAGATGCCTTTTATCCGGAAAAATTTCATCGGATCCATTTTTGCCCTCCTTTTTTATTTTGCGGTCACTTTTACGCCTCCTGCCCAGGTAAGGCCGGAGCCGAACTGATATACGTGCCCTTTTTCAATTTTAGCCTGCTGGTATATGCCGTTTGCGTATAAAAGCAGCTGGATATCAATCTGCCGGCTTCCTTTCTTGAGAACGGGCTTTGCTTTATAAAAACGGTTTGCAGTTTCATCGTAAACAGACATTATAAAATTGGCCTTTGTTTTACTTGCTATGCTGTTGTTTTCCTTCGGAAAAGCAAGCTGGGCCGCCAAAATCTGCTCTGTGCCTACTTTTTTTGCAAGCTTGGCCGTAAATTTGCCATTTTTGCTGTTCGCCGCACCGGAGGTAATGCGCATCGTCCGTTTGGAAGTTACGGAAAACGGATTATTCGTGAGTAAAAACTGCCGCAACAGCGCTTCCGCCGTCAGATACCGCCCCGCCTCCGGGACCGCTAACCGCGCGCTTCGTTTATAATCGGCCTGGTTGCGTGCGGGACGCTTATTTTCATAGAAAAATCCTTCGTACGAAAGTTCGGTTGCACAGGAATCCCCGTACGAAATCAGATAATCCGCCTTCTTTTTATTTAAGCCAAATCCCTTTGCGGCATTTAATTTCTTAGGCATCCCTTTTGCAAGCGTTTTTGCCGCGGCTTTTAACTCTTTGACTCCCCCGGTCTGCTCAAAGGTTCCTTTCTTTTCCACGGTCAGATGGCAGGTCAGCGTTTTTCCCTGACAATTCACGGTAATGTCCGTTGTACCGGCTTTTTTTGCGCTTAAATATCCTTTCCCATTTATGGAAGCCACTTTTTTATCCTGCGTCCGGTAAGACGCCTTTACTAATGACGCTGTGGCAGACACCGTATCCGAATAGATACGCACAAAATCACCCAGATAAAATTTTGATCCCGCTTCTACGGAAATTTCCGTTTCAGCCGAGCCATTATACCAGTTGACCTGGACAACAGCCGCTTTTGCATAGGAAGGGCGAAGCCCGGCAAACAGCATCATTACTGCAAGAAAAAAAGAAAACCTGGCAAGAAACCTGCTTTTTTTTATTTGCTGCATTTTATGTTCCTCCTCTATTCGATAATATATCTATTATACTACAATTTATCTTTTCTGGAAATCCCCAAAATACCGGGCGTTTCCAAAAATACAAAAAGCTTCCGGCCGCATCGCACGAACCGGAAGCTTGCTGATTTTTTTATAGCGTTTTCTTACATTGTGTAGCGCTTGAGCACGGGCAGCAGTTTTCTGTCCATAAGCAAAATTGCCGCTATCTGCACTGCGCTCATTGCGGCTGTCTGGTACAGTCTTGTCACAAACAACGGCCCATACGGGCTGCCGTACAGGAACGAAATCCAGTATGTATTCATAACCTGGCTGATGATCCCCTGTACCACAAGCACCGAAAGCGCCGTATTTAAAACAGTGACTTTATTTCGGAAAAACCAGCCGAATACCGCGCCTGTCAAAAATGCCGTCAGCGTAAAGCCCGGGAAATATGCTCCGACCGGAAATAAAATCGCTGAAACAACATCTCCGATCGCCCCGGTCAAACCGCCTGCAACCGGGCCATAAAAAATAGCTGCCACAACAACCGGAACAAAACTGAACCCAATCTTCAAATTCCATGTATGTATGGAAAAACGGGCCAGAATAATTTCCATGGCAACTAAAAACCCGACAACAGAAACTGATTTTACGCTTATCTTTGTCTGCATGGCTTACCTCCTTTCCTCCGTAGCACGGATCTATATTGTCGATCGTAAATGCTACCGCCAAAAGGCAAACCACCTCTTATTCATTTCACAGCGGGATGCGGACCTGGTACCGCAAGATCAGTCATCCATGACTGGCTTTTCGTTCGTATGGCAACTCCCCGTCCATATGACACTTAACGCACCAAATCCTACTCTGCTTTTATTTTCGACAGGGTTTATTGTAACACAACTGCCCTTGCTTGGCAAGATTAATCTTCTTTTACTTTATCGTATATAAACGCCTCCATTTCATTCTTGGGGATTCCCATTACAACTGAAAGTTCCCCATAGAGGCTTTCTTCGGCCAGATGCAAATATTTAGCGTCGCTGCTGGTTACTTTTTTCCCGGCTTTTAGCCGCGCTTTTTTGCGCAGATACAGCGTTTTTATAATTTTAATCAGATCCTCGCAGTCGCAGGTACGGATTGCGTCTTTATATATCTGCTCCCTGTTCTTTTCATCTTTTACCCACAAAATATCAATTTCCCGGATCCTCTTAATCAACTCGTCCGCTTCCTTTGCGGTCAGTACCGGACGCATCTTTACTTTCTGGTTGTCTACCGGCGTAAACAAGCGGCAGCCTTTATCATACACCGGTTCTAAGGTATAATATAACCGTTCCGTTTTCGTCCCCGGAACAGGCCGCGCCGCGACTTCTTCCACACGGCATACTCCCGTATTTCCATAAATAATATATTCCCCTATTTCAAACATCTTTTTTCCTCCCTTCTCTCCGGCCAAAACCCCGGGAATAAAAAAGTGCGCGTATTCCCGGAAGGATTTTATTTCATTGAAAAACCGGCTATCCCAGAGCGTGTTTCAAAAATAAATATTACACAAATTTTCAATTTACGATCGCAATGGCGCCAGGCAGACGGTTCAAACTTTAACTTTGAACCGGATGCAGTACGGTCTTTCTTATGAAATAATAAAAATCCGCTGTGCTCCTGTGAGCATAACGGATTTCTGATAGCCCCCTGTCATATATATTTTAACATTTCCTCAGGCTATTGTCAGTATTTTTTTGATATTTTTTTGGAATTTCGTGAACATTCATGAAATAACACGCCATTTTCATTGTGCAAATTGCACAAATCATTTCAGCCGTTTCACCCTTACAATCATTTCCTGCGCCAGAAGCCCAATTAAAAAACCGGTAACAAAACCTGCTGCCAGCAATACCGGCAAATAATAAAACAAGTTCCTGTTTTCTACTACGGCAGACGCTGCCAAAAGCTGCCCGAGATTATGGGAGAGCCCTCCTGCCACGCTGACGGAAACCACATGCAGCCTGTCCCCGCGCCAGAGCAGGTACATGACCAGAAAACTTAATATACCCCCGCTTAAGCCGTAAATAATACCAAACGGGTTTCCAAACAAAAAGCCTGCCAGTACAATCCGCAACACGGAAAGAAGAAAGGCTTCTTTTGCGCCGGTACAGTAGAGCATCATAACCGTAACCAGGTTTGCAAGCCCAAGCTTTACGCCAGGAATCCCGAACTGAAACGGAATCAACGCTTCCACATAGCTAAGAATCAGCGCCAACGCCAAAAACATCCCCATATACGCCGTTTTCTGTTTCAAGGCCAGTCCTCCTTAAGTAAAAGCATCCAGCGCAGGTTCCCTGCCTCCCTTGATTTCTACAACAACCTTGTTGGGCAGACAGATTATAGTCTCATTTGCATGGGAAATAGCTTTCTGGTGTACGCAGAGTTTGTCCGGGCAGCTGGCTTTTGTTATATCTGCCGTTTTGTTTTGGATCGCTAAGACATTCGCAACGGTTTCTTCAATGATAATATCTACCGTCTGATCCTGATCCAGCGGATACGTACCGTAAAGTTCCCCGTCTACGGTTACCTCCGCCACCGCTCCCTCTTTCTTTTCCGAAAGATAAAAAGAAATGCAGAAAAAAAACAGGACAGCAAAAAGAACTCCCAAAAATATGCCGTCCCTTTTCCCAAAACGCTTTGCCATATTTTCACCTGGCCTCCCCGATATAATAAAAGCCTTTGCACTCTTTTAAATACACGTCTGCGATTGTTCCGATCATGCCCGCATTTCCCGGCAGGTGGACAATAGAATTGTTATCTAAACGTCCGGTAACAAGGCTTTCGTCCCGCTCGTTGACATGCTCTATCAAAACCTTTTGTACAGTGCCTTCGTAGCGCATGGCTTTTTTTGCGGCAATTTCCTGGACTTTATACAGCAGGCGGTCAAACCGCGCTTTTACCGTCTCTTCGGGTACCTGGTTTTCCATTGCGGCCGCAGGCGTCCCAGTCCGTTTGGAATAAAGAAACGTAAACGCGCTGTCAAATCCCACCCGGCACACAACGTCCATGGTTTCATTAAAATCTTCTTCCGTTTCTCCCGGAAAACCCACGATAATATCAGTGGTTATCGCAATATCAGGAATGGCGGCGCGCATTTTTTCAACCAGGTGAAGGTATTGTTCTTTCGTATACCTGCGGTTCATAATCTTAAGGAGCCTTGTGCTGCCGGACTGTAACGGCAGGTGCAGGTGGCGGCATATTTTTTCGGACTGCGCCATTACCGCAATTAATTCGTCGGATAAATCTTTGGGATGGGACGTCATAAAGCGGATGCGTTCTATACCGTCAATATCCGCCACATCCCGCAAAAGCTGTGCAAACGTACACGGCTCTTCTAAGTTCTTACCATAGGAATTGACGTTTTGGCCCAATAGCATAACCTCTTTGACGCCGTCCGCCGCAAGGGTTTTTATTTCCTGTAAAATATCGCCCGGCTTTCGGCTGCGCTCCCTGCCGCGCACATACGGCACGATACAGTAACTGCAGAAATTATTACAGCCAAACATAATATTAACGCCGGACTTAAATGTATATTTGCGTTCTACAGGCAAATCCTCCACGATTTTGTCGGTATCCTGCCAAATATCAACCGTCATGGAAGAACCGTTTTTGTCCCCGTCCCTGCCGAACGTGTTTTCTAACGCCGTATACAGCAGTTCCGCAAATTTGTAGATATTATGCGTGCCGAAAATCAAATTGACAAAGCGGTAACTCTGCCTGATTTTATCCACAACGGCAGGCTCCTGCATCATGCAGCCGCACAGGCCAATCATCATAAAGGGATTTTTCTTTTGAAATCCATTTAAATAGCCCAATCTGCCGTACACTTTGTTATTGGCATTCTCACGCACGGTACAGGTGTTGTAAAGGACAAAATCTGCGTTTTCGGAATCACTTTTTTGATATCCGGCTTCTTCCAGTATCCCGGTCAGCTTTTCGGAATCCTTTGCGTTCATCTGGCAGCCAAACGTAGCAACATGAAATGTCAGCGGCTCCCCTTTTTGGGCCGATAACTGGCGGATATATTCGCGCGCAGCCCGGATATAGAAATACTGGCGCGCAGGTTCCTCGGTTGGAGCAGGAGCCGCGGGTAAATGGATTGGGGTTATGTGAATCATCTGATGCATTTTAAAATTTACTCCTTTGGTTGGATTTGTTCCATGAACCAATTGTAAATTTTCCGCATACATCTGTCAAGGACAGATTCACTTTGGCTGCCCGCCCATTTTTTCTGTCCTTAAATAATAATGCAGACCAGCCCGCCGTTGCTGTCATTTACGATTTTCTGCATCGTATCCTGCAGCTTCATCTGGCATTCGTCGTCCATCATGGATATTTTGCTGCGGATGCCGTCTTCCATCAGTTCTCCGACAGACTTTCCGAATATATTTGTATCCCAGACGCCGCTTGGGGTATTCTGCCCTTCTTTGATATAGGCAATCAGATCCTTAGCCTGTTCTTCGCTTCCGACAATCGGGGCGATTTCCGTTTCGATATTTGCCCGGATCAGATGTACGGAAGGCGACGTCGCCCGAAGTTTTACGCCGTATTTATTGCCGTGACGGATAAGTTCCGGCTCTTCTAAAGAAATATCTCCAAGCTGCGGGTGAATTACGCCGTACCCCTTCATCTGCACCGCAGTTACCGCGTCCGCCACTTTTTCAAAAGAACTTTTCTGTGCGGACAGTTCTTTGATCAGGGAAATCAACTGGTACTCGCCCTGGATTGGGACGCCGGTCAGTTCACTGATATTCTCATAGTAGTATTTGTCTTCCATTTCAATTTTAATTTTCAAAAGCCCCTGCGCCAGATCGATCTTATCCAGATGAATATCGGCAATGTACTCCGAATCCTCCTGTTTTTTGATAGCGGCCATATCTTTTGCTTTTGTAACGGTATTTAAAATCGCGCGCGCATTTTCAATAACGCTTTCTTTCATGCGGTTCGTACACGGCAGCATTTCCGCCCATTTGGGTATGTAAAATTCCATTTTCACAATTGGAAATTCATACAGGATACTTTCCAGAATCTTATTGATATCATCTTTTCTAAGCTGCTCGCAGCTTACCGGGATAACGGGCGTCTGGTACTTTTCCTTCATCTGTTCCGCCAGTTTCACCGTTTCGTCGCTGTAGGGGCGTTCGGAGTTTAAACAAATGACAAACGGCTTGCCGAGCGTTTTTAGCTCTCCGATGGTTTTTTCTTCCCCTGCAATATAATTTTCTCTTTTCAGTTCGCCAAACGAGCCGTCCGTTGTAATGACAATCCCGATGGTAGAATGATCCTTAATTACTTTTTGCGTACCGATGGATGCGGCATCCACAAATGGAATTTCATAGTCAAACCAGGGTGTTTTAACCATGCGCTTGTTATTTCCTTCCATATGGCCCGCAGCGCCCTCCACCATATATCCCACGCAGTCAATTAAGCGTACCTTTACCTCGGTATCTCCGTCCAAACGTATTGCTGCCGCGTCTTTCGGGATAAATTTCGGTTCGGTTGTCATAATCGTTTTGCCCTGCGCAGACTGCGGAAGCTCATCCACGGTCCTCGCCCTCGTATTTTCGTCTTCCATATTCGGAAGCACCATAATATCCATAAAACGTTTGATAAATGTGGATTTGCCGGTGCGGACCGGGCCTACAATTCCGATGTAAATTTCTCCGCCGGTTCTTTGCTGTATGTCTTTATAAAGATTAAATTCTTTGCTGCCCGATGCAAGTTCCATAAAAATAACCCCTTTCCTACCTTGTATTATTTGGAAAATACTTTATACATTGTATGAAAGAGGTTTTAAATTATGATATTTTTTTACCTGCAGGGATTGGAACCGAGTATCATCTGATACCCAATTCCTTTCGTTTCTGCAAAAATTCGTCTACCGTCAGATTTTTCTTTGCCGCTGCGTACTCCATTGTAATGGATTTCTTCCATAGCCTTTCTGTTTGCTTCTATGCTAATCTCCAAAACGGAATCCGCCAATTCCCTTCCAAGGATTAGACAGAGAACAGCCATGTGATTTAAAATACCGAAACAGTTCCCTTGGCTTTGCATCCCGGATAATCGACACCGTAATATCTTCTGCTTTCCTCTCATCCAGCGTCTTTCCATAAGATTTGTATAAGCTTGCATAAGCACAAGATTTATAAAATACATCTATATTTAAACTGTCCTGCGGAGACTTGTACTCAATGATATTATGGACTTTAAAGAAACGCCCTATTTCATTCTTTCTCCTTTGATCTGCATTCTGATCTATAACCCTTTATACCGTCTGTACCCGGATCATATTCGTTGTTCCGGACACTCCAATCGGCACGCCTGACGTAATTACCGTAATATCCCCAGTATTTAAATATCCCTTCTCCCGTGCCACTTCAAGCGCATGGTCAAACAATTCAAAGATATCTTTCTTTTTCTCTAATATCACTGGCGTCGCGCCCCAGACAAGGTTTAACTGCCTTGCCACTTTTTCTTCCATAGAACCGCAGATTACGCCGCATGCCGGGCAGTATTTGGCAATATTCCTCGCAGAATGACCGCTTTTGGTAACCGTTACAATTGCCCTGGCGTTCAGATCAAGCGCCGTCGTACAGGTTGCATGGCAGATTGCATCCGTAATATCCGGGTTGGCCTTACGTTCCCTTGCAAAGAAACGTTTTCTGTAATCTATATCCTGCTCCGTGCGTTCTGCAATCCGTACCATGGTCAAAAGCGCTTCCACCGGATACTGGCCGGCCGCCGTTTCACCAGAAAGCATAATTGCGCTGGTCCCGTCATAAATTGCGTTTGCAACGTCGGTTGTTTCCGCCCTGGTCGGCCTGGGGTTTTTGATCATGGACTCTAACATCTGAGTCGCGGTAATAACCTGTTTGCCGGCTGCAATGCATTTTTTGATAATCAGTTTCTGGAGTACCGGGACTTCTTCGTATGGGATTTCCACGCCCATATCTCCCCTTGCAACCATAACGCCTTCCGCCGCCTCTAAAATTTCATCGATATTTTCCATACCTTCCCTGTTTTCGATTTTGGCAATAATATGCACGTCGTATCCGCCGTGATCGTCTAAATATTTGCGCATTTTCCGGATATCGTCCGCCCTGCGTACAAAAGAAGCCGCAATAAAATCCACATCGTTTTTGATCCCAAATAAAATATCGTTTTTGTCTTTCTCACTTAAAAACGGCATGGATAATTTTACATTCGGGACATTGACCCCTTTGCGGTCGGAAACCTTGCCGCCGTTTTTCACCTGACAGACAATACACTCCTCGGAGCGCTCTAATACTTCCATTTCTACCAAACCGTCGTCAATCAAAATCGTAGCGCCGCTTTCAACGTCCTGACAAAGTTCCGGATACGTAATCGATACGCCGTCTTTATCCCCTTCATGCTCCCCTGTGCAGTAAAGTACAAATTTCTGCCCCGCCTCTAAAACAGCCTCATGATCCCGAAACAGTCCCAAGCGGATCTCCGGACCTTTCGTATCTAACATGATCGCCGTAGATTTGCCGTGTTTTTCACGCAATTCCTTTACTTTGTCTATCCTTACCCTGTGATCGTCATAACTGCCGTGGGAAAAATTGCACCTTGCAACGTTCATCCCGGCAGAGATTAACTGCTCCAATACATCATCCTTATCGGTTGCAGGACCTAATGTACATACAATCTTTGTCTTTCTCATTCTGAAAATTTCCTCCTTAAATGCTCTTTCATTAAAAACTACTCATTTTTTGCAGTTTTTATTTATTCTACCATGAAATTTCTAAAAAGTCACTATAACGCGTCTAATTTTTCCTGATATAGGAAACAGCTCAGCCTTCCGGCTTCACTGTTACAGAATCCGGCCCGTTTAAAGTTGTCTGCGTTCCACTCCGGTCGGCGCTAGAGCGTGTTTGAAAAATGCTTTTCGGCAGATGTATTCCCCACTTAGTGGGAGATTTGTGCCAAATAAGGGAGGCGTAGCGGGCTACGTTGACCG
>OFFK01001023.1_pt1 | contig 21627 bp, 15 predicted proteins | sample 1521361 | NCBI WGS metagenome assembly OFFK01 (sample SAMEA3504096, study PRJEB24116) | mouse gut metagenome | biome: mouse gut; feature: mouse-associated habitat; material: faeces | place: Denmark | collected 2011 | reverse complement strand
TCCTCAAATTTCATCCCCAGGTCTTTAACTGTTAATATATCAGTCATCTCACTCCTCCTCTTCTTCTAATAAACCAATCCTATTTAATTATTTTGAATATCAGCTAGTTTTTGATAATTTTCTTTCATCCAAGCTAAGTAAGTAGTGTTATTAGGAATAGTTTCCCGAACATTTAAAACTGGAACATTGTTCTTTTTTGCAAGTTTAACAAAAGACTTAACTGTTGAGCTACTTGCCTGAGTATTATTAACAAAAAAGGCAATCTTCTTTTGTTTAATAGCATTATTCATTTCGTTAATTGTCTTAGGACTAGGATCTGTACCATTTTCAATGGCTTCTTCAAATTTCTTGTCGCCTATTTTATAACCAGCTTCTTGCAAAGCATAGTCAAAGACTGGTTCACTAACAAAAACTGGTTTTTGATCACCCTTATTAGCCTGAGCTAGCTGTTTGATTTTGTCGATCTTGGCTAAGTATTTTTCGCCATTTTCCTTAAAATAAGCGGCATGCTTCTTATCCAACTTAGATAAACGCTTAACCAAATAATCAACGTACTTAGTTGGCATATCTAAATTGTACCAAATATGAGGATTATCTCCGCTCTTTAATCCCATCAAGTCTTCACCGACTAAGACAGGCTTTTTATCAACAGATTTCGCTAACTTATTCATCCATGAATCATAACCTAGCCCATTTGCAACAATAATATTTGCCTGAGCTACCTTTTTAGCATCTGCTGTTGTCGGATCAAAATCGTGTGGATCAACGCTACTTTTATCAATAATTGCAGTCGCTGTTCCATATTTTCCAACAATATTTTTAGCAATATCTGAATAAACATTAGTTGTAGTAACTATAGAAATTTTATCTGATTGTTTGGCAGAATTTTGCTTATTCGAACATCCTACCGTTATCAATGATACAAGCGTCACTAAGCTCATAATAGAAATAAATTTTGTAATTTTAGATTTAAAATTTTGCATATATATCCTCCTGTGCAAAACAAAAAAGCATTAAGTTAGAAAATTCAGCATAAGTTCTAACTTAAAGTTAGACTAAGCTAAATTTTTTATTATGTCAACATTTTTCTAGATAGACAAATAGCACCAAGACGTCTCAGACTTGATGCTATCAATAAGTATAAATAATAAAAAATTTTGCTGAATTTTTAATTTAATGCTTTTTCTCTAAAATTACATCTTTATATAAACATATTTTTATATGTTTGTCAAAGATGTTCAGAAAAAAGACAGTCAAAATGCTGTGATTATTCAAGTCCTTGAACTAAAAATCTTCATTAACGTGCCGTCTCAAGACATCTAGAATCTTAATTACATGCTTATCTTCTAAGCTATAGTACCGCTCTTGCTTAACTTGCTCACTCTTAACTAGCTTAGCCTCTTCTAAGATTCTTAAGTGCCTAGAAATAGCTGGCTGACTAACATCAAACTGTTTTACCAAGTTATTTACACTACTTTTTTGATTGTCATTTAAGTAATAAAGAATTTGAATTCGAATGGGATGATTTAAAGCTCTAGTAACTCGAATAATTTGATCGTTCAACTTGTTCACCTATCTCAACTTACATTTAATTATGAGAGTAACTCAAGAATTTTCTTTTGCACACTTGATTCTTCACTAGATCCAATAATTTGATTAGCAGCTTTCTTTGCATCTGGAAGAGCGGTAGCCGTAGCAAAGCTGGTACCTGCAAACTTAAGCATACCAACATCATTACCACTATCACCAAATGTTACCATTTCACTAGATTTAATCTTAAGCTTTTTACCTAAATATTCTAAACCTACAGCTTTATTCATTCCTTTAGTCTGCATATCAATAGCAGTACTTGCGCCTGAGACAAAACCAATCTGTGGATAATCTTCTCTAAGTTTATCTAAGACCTTAGGCATCTCATCTTCTGGAACACGAAGACTTACTTTAAAAATACGATCATCGATATCGTTAAGGCTATCAACAACTTGAATTTTCTTAACGTACTTTTTTAGATCTTCTGCAAATTCTTTTCCACTGCTTTTTTCAACATATGCACTAGTTACACCAGCGACAATAGCGTTATATGGTAATTTTTCCACAATTTCAAGCATTGTTTGATAATCTTCGTCAGATAAATCAGATATTTGAAGAATTTCATTTCCATGAGCTACTAAGGCCCCATTTTCAGCCACAAAGTACATATTCTTATTAGCTTTTGGAAAACGATCGAGGATATTTTCATACTGATTACCACTGGCAATAACAAATTTAATATCACGATCCTGCATAATTTGAAATTCTTTTTCAAAGAGTTCCTTATCATAAGTCTTATCTTCTCTTAACCAAGTACCATCCATATCAGTTGCAATAAGCTTAATCATTTTCAGTCTCACTTTCCACTTTTATTATCCACACTCCACTATACTAAAAAACGCCACCCGGAGGTAGCGTTTTTCACAAAACTATTTTATTCAACTAATTTAATCTTTCTTGCGTTTTCTAGTGCCTGCTAAGCCTAAAAGTGACGCAATGGTTGCTAATCCTAGTCCAATAAGTCCTGCATTAGAATGTTTATGAGCAGTTTGAGGTAATGAAACATCCTCAGTTGTAGCTGCTTCTACTTTACCAGATTCTTTGGTTTCTACAGTTGCTACTTCCTTAAGAGTAGTATCAGTGGAAAGTTGGTCTGGAAGAATAGGAGCATCATTAGTTGATTCAGTTGGAGTTTCAGCTTGAACTGGAACTTTTGAATCCTCTGGATCTTCTGGGTCCTTTGGTTCTTCTGGATCCACTGGATCCTTCGGTTCTTCTGGATCTACTGGGTCCTTCGGTTCTTCTGGATCCTTTGGTTCTTCTGGATCCACCGGATCCTTTGGTTCTTCTGGATCTACGATATCCTTATTGTAAACTACAGTTTCAATGATATCGTCAGTATTATTATCTACATTTTCAAGACTGCCAATTTCTTTCCTATCTGGAGTGTAGGCAGCAATATCTGGAGAAATGACTTGTATAAATGTAGTTCCATCAAGTGCTGTCCATTTAATTCCATCAGAAATCTTTCTGCCATTTTTATCTAAGATAATAACTTCGCCAGTTACTTTATCAATAATGGCTGTACCACGGAATCTTAGCTTTTGAACTACGTCATCTTTTGCTTTAGTCCCATCTGCGTAAACATATTTAATTGTACGAGTAATTGTTTTATCTAAAGCAATTGAATCAAATGGATATTTTGGTCCATCTGGGTTGTCTGGGTTAATTGGATCCTCTTCGGTAAATTTATCATCAGGAGTAACTGTAACTGTTCCATGCTTGAACGTTACATAGAAGGTCTTTGTATCTTCACCGAATTCTCCACCAGTATAGCCATCCTTGACTAATTCATAGCCTAAGCTTTCATAGTATTTGATCTTATCTGCTGTGCTGTAGTTAATTGTTTCGTTGTATTTACCATCAACTACTGCAGTTTCTAATTGTTTACCTGTAGTCTCATCAACGTAGATAATTTCAGTTTTAGCTGCATTTGCAGTGTAGATAACTGTTGTTTCTAAGTTCTTACTATCTTGGTTGATTCCTTCAACTGCATTAACTACTCCTTTATCTGGGCTGTAGCCTACAATCGTTGGAGAAACTACTTCGATAAACGTTGTTCCATCACCAGCGGTCCAAGTTAATTTACCTGGAATTGGTTTTCCATTTGCATCAAGCTTTACATTACCATTTTCATCGACTTCTACATATTGACCAGTTACCTTGTCAATCACACCTGAACCAACAAAAGTTAAAGTTTGTGTATGACTTGGTTTAGCTGTTGTTCCATCTGCGTAAACATAGTGGATAGTATTAGTTACATCCTTGTTCAAGTTAGCAGAATCTGCTGGGTATTTTGGTCCATCTGGATTGTCAGGATTAATTGGATCTTCTTCGGTAAATTTATCATCAGGAGTAACTGTAACTGTTCCATGCTTGAAGGTTACATAGAAAGTCTTTGTGTCTTCACCGAATTCTCCACCAACATAACCATCCTTGACTAATTCATAGCCTAAGCTTTCATAGTATTTAATCTTATCTGCTGTGCTGTAGTTAATTATTTCGTTGTACTTACCATTAACTACTGCAGTTTCTAGTTGTTTACCTGTAGTCTCATCAACGTAGATAATTTCAGCTTTAGCTGCATTTGCAGTGTAGATAACTGTTGTTTCTAGGTTCTTACTATCTTGGTTAATTCCTTCAACTGCATTAACTACTCCTTTATCTGGAGTGTAGCCTACAATTGTTGGAGAAACTACTTCGACAAATGTTGTTCCATCACTAGCTGTCCAAGTTAATTTGCCGGGAATTGGGTTACCGTTCTCGTCAAGCTTAACATTACCATTTTCATCGACTTCTACATATTGACCAGTTACCTTGTCAATCACACCTGAACCAACAAAAGTTAAAGTTTGTGTGTGACTCGGCTTAGCTGTTGTTCCATCTGCATAAACATAGTGGATAGTATTAGTTACATCCTTGTTCAGGTTAGCAGAATCAGCTGGGTATTTTGGTCCATCTGGATTGTCTGGGTTAATTGGTTCATCTGGCTTGCCTGGAGTTTCTGGATTTACAACTACCGTTCCATGCTTGAACGTTACATAGAAAGTCTTTGTGTCTTCACCGAATTCTCCACCAACATAACCATCTTTGACTAATTCATAGCCTAAGCTTTCGTAGTATTTAATCTTATCGGCTGTACTGTAGTTAATTGTTTCGTTGTACTTACCGTCAACTACTGCAGTTTCTAATTGCTTACCGGTAGTCTCATCAACATAGATAATTTCTGCATTAGCTGCATTTGCAGTATAAGTAACCACAATTACCTTGTTTGGAGTATTTTCAGTTACAGAACTTCCAGAAACCCAAGTTTTATCTGCTGTATAACCAGCTAGAGTAGGTGATATTACTTCAGCAAATTTCGGATCTGTTACATCTGCTGTCCAAGTAAGTGTCCCTTCAATTGGTTGTTTATTTTCATCAACAACAATCTTGCCATTTTCATCAAGAACTACATATTTTCCAGTTGTTTTATCTACAACACCGTATGCTGTAAATTTGATATTTTGCTTATTACTTTCAGCTGCGGTACTGCCATTTTCAAAAACATATTGAATCTCTTGAATTACTTCTTTAATGTAATCTTCTGATCCGTAAGCTGGGCTATCGGGATTCGTTGGATCAATAATGATCAAATCTCTAGTTAAATGAATTGTAAAGTTATTCTTAGCTTCATCTGCAGAATAGTAGTAATCTTTACCAAATTCATAGTCACTACTTACAAGTTTGTATCCACTTTCTATAAACAGGTTAAGGACATTTTCATGGTTTTGTTTCCAGTTAATTTGATGATCCACTTTACCCTGTACTTCATCCCTACCGATAACTAGTCCAGTTACGTCATCAATGTATTGGATGCTAGCTCCAGTTTGATTTGCATAATAAAGAACTTCTTCAGTGATATTATCAGAGCTTCCACTTACTATCTTAGCTTCTACAATTCCTCTATCTGCGCCATACCCTGTAACCTTTGGTGATTCTACTGGAGCAAAAGTATAGTTCATATCGCCGGCTTCAGTTGTCCAAACGATATCACTAATCCAAGCTTTATCAACAGAGTCATATTGGCCCGTTCCAATAAATGTAACTTTTTGAGTAACAGAATTTGCAGCTTCTTGGTCTTTATTAGGTCCATCTGCATAAACATAAGTAATCACTCGGTTTACTTCTTTATTTTGTGTATTTTCAGCGATTTTATGTTTTAAAATAACCCTAAAATCATTACAGCCAGGATTGTACTCTGCATCCCCAAATGTTGTGGCATAAGTTAAAGGATTACTTACTAGTATATAGTTATTATTTTCATAGTCTTTGATGCTATTTAAAACATTTTCAATTATTTGATAGTTAATTACTTCCCGGTAATTACCCGCAATATTGATAGTTGATCCAAGTTGCTTGTTAGAAGTTTCATCCCAAAAAGTAATTGTACCAACTTGAGCTTTTTTATCATAAACAATATTTTCTACTCTATGCTTTACATCCTGATCTACTTTATCCGCAGTACTCCATTTTTGTGTAGTAGTGTAACCAACAATATCTGGAGATTTGATCGATTCAAAGACATCCGTCTTAGAAGTCCACTGTAAACTAGCGTCCTTATTGGTAATTTCAATAGCAATTAAGTAACCATCATCGTGTTCAACTTCTGTTACTTCTACAATCTTTCCAGTCACTTTATCACGATAACCATTCGTCTTGAAAATGGCTGTTTGTGTAACTGAATCATGTAGCTTATTACCAACCCCATCTACATAGTTGATAATTTTATTTACAGATTGTGATTCATTAATTTCTTCAAGACCATGCTTTAACTCAATCTTAAATTCTAAATCTTTTACATCAAATTTTGTTCCTGGTTTAAAATCATTGCTAATAACTACATATCCTCTATCAATCAAGTCTTGGAGTGTAGTACTTAAGTCAACAAAATTAATTACAGAATATACTTTTCCAGTTGCATTTAATTCTGCAACTTTACCACCATTATTCTCTAAATTATCTAAATCAACAATGGTAATTGTAGCTTTAGCATCCTCACGTAAACGATATACAACCTTGATATCTTTACCCGGATCTTCTGGAGTTACAAATTCAATATCAGCAATATATCCCTCAATAACCGGTGTATAGGTTAGACCAGCCTTAGTCGGATCATCTTTATCATTGTTAAATTTTACAGATGGATGAATTTCTTTCCCGTTTTCATCAACTAAAATTAAAGAACCTAATTCTTTATAAACAAACTGTACTTCATGAGCTGAGTCAGTTACGAATGGGTTTCTAGCTGTGTAGTTGTTATGAGAGAAGTTAACTGATTTACCAGCTTCTACAGTATGGCTTTCAATAACCTTAGTCATGTCTTTGCCATCATACATCAAAACTTCCATCTTACCAGTAGCGTCAATTTGACGGTAAACTACTGTAAAATCTACAGTTAACTGATCAATAGTACCTTCATTTTTATCTCCAGCACTGTAGTATACTTTCTTATAGTAACTACCATCTCCAAATTGAGAAAGTGTTCCAGTAAATGAACCAGTAGGAAGTTTTGAAGCATCTAAGTAAAAGCCATTAATTAGCTGTTTGTATTGATCAACGTTGTCAACAATAAATCCTTGCCCAGTCCAACCAGATACGTTAACGTTTGGATATTTATCAGTGCCTGGAATTTCTATTAAATTGCCATTTTGATTGTAATAGTATTTAATCACAGACTGTTCAGTATAAACGGGGATAATTTCACCAATTGAACTTGCATTTATGCTAGTACTATTGCCTAGACAATATTCAATTCTTGTACTTCCCACAACTGTACTAGCGTTTCCAACAGGCGTTTCACTTCCATTAATAGAAATATTAGATTTACCACTGTTAACTACTAAAAATTTTACAGTGTGCCACCCATTGACTACCTCAATATTCTTAAAATGGCCTGCTTGAATAGTATGGGTAGACAAAATTTCAGTAAAACTATTGTCAGTTACATATGCATAAAGATTGTCATCGGATAGATTATTTCGATTTACAGACAAGATAAGCTTTTTGTTATCACTACTCACAAAACTTGTACCATTCAAGTTTAAAATTTGATAAATGTACCTATTATCACCAATTAAATCTCCCGCTTTTTTCGGATAATTATCCGCATCTGTTCCCAGAATAGTTACAGCAGCTTTACTTTGAACTTCCTTAGCATTCGACTGAATAGTTATATTTTCTTTAACCACTGATTCTTCAATTGGAGAAGCTTCATTTTCAACCTTAGTTTCAGCTTCAATAGGCTGATCTGCTTCTACAGATACAGTATTGTTTTCTACCTTCTCAGCTGGTTGTGTTTCTTCTACGGAAACTGTATTGCTTTCTACGCTTTCAACTGGCTGTACATCTACAGAAGCAGCATTTTTCTCTACGTCTTCAACTGCTTGAGCTTCTTCTACAGGAGTAGTATTTTCAACTAAATTAGTTTCAGTTGTATTAGTATTTTGATTATTTACTGCTGTATCTTCATTAGTTGACGCAGCATTATAAGTTACTACTTCGTTAGTTGCTGATTCTTCTACATTATTTGTTTCTACAGAAGAAATAGACTGATCATTTTTCACTTCTTCATTACCAGTCTCACCAGAAGCAGTTACATCATTTTCTACTTCATTATTTTCTTCTACTAACATAGCTTCTGTTTGATTTGCAGTAGTAGACACACTTTGTTCTTCAGTAATTTACTACACTCTCTATTTTTTCTGTTATGTCACTAGCTGTACTACTTTCTACTTTTACGCTTTCCTCTGGAGCAACTGTAGTGTCAGCTTGAGCTTCCTGATTATTAACCCCCATAAAGGTTAAACCAATTAATACAGAAGCAGCCCCTACAGTAAACTTACGAATAGAGAAGCGTTGCTTTTGCGGTCTAATTTTTCGCATTTTTTCACTATAATTGTTCTTGGAAACCATAATTTTATCCTCATACTTCTAGTATTAGGTGAGTATTAAGTTATAGCTTTCTTGCTAGTAAAGAGCATATATAAAGCGCTTACTTTCACCTTTATAATAATTGTTTTTTACATTAAGTAAGTATACGAACAATCTATGATTTAATTATGTACAATTTATGATATTTATGTGAATTTGTAATTTATTTATGTCTATATTTTGTTTATATATCAATAAGAATGCGATTTCATTAAACAGCAATATTAAATACTATACTATTTAATAGTATATATACATTATTTATTAAACAAAAAAGTAAGGTTCTAAATTTTTCAGAATCTTACTTTTTAATTAGTTATTTTTATTCATCCGGGTCTTCAGAAACAGGTTTCTTCCAGAAACTCATAATTAGACCAGCTACAATTGAACCAACAATTGTAGCTACGAAGTAAAGTAAAATGTGGTTAGATAATGGAGATACCCATAGTCCTCCGTGAGGAGCTGGTACTTGGATATGCCATAGTCCAACAAGTAAACCACCAACTGCTGAACCAATTACGCAGGAAGGAATTACACGACCTGGGTCAGCTGCAGCGAATGGAATAGCACCTTCAGTAATGAATGAGAAACCTAAAATCCAGTTTGATACACCAGCACGACGTTCTTCTTTAGTGTAACGGTTCTTAAAGAAAGTAGTACCAATTGCAGTAGCAAATGGAGGAACCATACCACCAACCATAACAGCAGCCATCATAACAGCGGCAGTGGCAGAATGCGGATCATTAGCAAATGCACCTGAAGCAAAGACATAAGCAGCCTTGTTGAAAGGACCACCCATATCGATAGCCATCATACCAGCTAAGATCATTGTTAAAATTACAAGGTTACCAGTACCCATACTGTTCAAGAAGTGGGTAATAGCGAAGTTCACTGAACTAAAGATTGGGTTGATGATGTAGAACATAATCAAAGCAATGAAAAGCAAGCCCAAAATTGGGTAAAGCAACATTGGCTTCATACCTTCTACTGATTTTGGAAGTTTAGCAAATAACTTCTTCAATCCAATCATCATATATCCAGCAATGAAACCTGCAGCGATACCACCTAAGAATCCAGCTGGAGATACAGCATGTGCTTGTGCGTTAACTTGTAAGCCGTTAGTACCGTTAACAATGGCTGCCATGTATCCACCAACAAACCCTGGCATCAAGGCAGGCAAGTCGCCGATTGATTCAGCAATATAAGCGGCTAATACAGGAACCATAAATGCAAAGGCTAAGTTACCAGCACTATTTAAGAAAATAAATGCAGGGTTCTTAGCGCCACCAGCCATATAGTTTTCCACTATGAAGGAGATGGCCATTAAGATACCACCACCGATAACGAATGGAAGCATGTGGCTAATACCACTCATTAAGTTCTTATAAATTGAAGCCCATACCCCTTGCTTTTCTTTTGAACTATCGGCACTAGAACTTGCACTACTATCAGCATGGTAAATTGGAGCCTTATTTTCTAAGATATCCTCGATTAACTCTTTTGGATGGTTAATACCATCTACAACAGGCTTCATAATAAGTTCTTTACCATTGAAACGTGGCATATCAACTTTTTTATCAGAGGCAATGATGACACCTTTTGCTCGCTTAATTTCTTCTGGAGTAAGCTTATCCTTTACACCTTCAGAACCGTTAGTTTCAATACGAACATCAACGCCTAATTTTTTACCAGCCTTAATTAAAGCTTCTTGAGCCATGTAAGTGTGTGCAATACCATTGATACATGCAGTAACACCAACAATTAAAGGCTTTTGCTCGCTAGCAGGCTTAGATGCTTCTTTTGCAGCTTCGGCCTTTCTCTTTTCGGCATCGGCCTTGTCCTGAGCATCCTTTTCAGCTTCTGCTTTTTTAAAGATATCAATAACTTCTTCTGGTGTAGTTGCTGCCTTTAAAGCATTAACAACATCTGGATTAATTAGTAAACTTGATAACTTAGCTAAAGCTTGTAAGTGTGTGTTATCAGCACCGGCTGGTGCAGTAATCATAAAGAATAAATGAACTGGTTGTCCATCAAGAGCTTTATAATCAATTCCTTTAGGACTTTTTGCAAATAAAACAGCGGCACGATTAATGTACTTGTTTCTTGCGTGTGGCATGGCGATTCCTTCACCAATACCAGTTGTTGATTCTTTTTCACGAGCCCAGATTGATTTAATGAATTCCTCTTCGTTATTTACAACACCTTGCTTTACTTCAAGATCAGCCATTTCTTTAATAGCTTCTTCTTGAGTAGTAGCCTTCAGATCCATAATCATTAAATCAGGACTTAAAAGATCTTCAATTTTCATGAAAATAACTCCCTATCCTAACTGTATTATTTAGGTTTAACTACTTTACTTCTTCAACTGTAATTTGTGGTAATACAGCATCAATTTGACTCTTAACTGCAATATCTTCAGTAAATGCAGTAGCACCACCACAAGCAGATCCGACTTTCAATGCTTCAACAACATTATGAGTCTTGTAGTAAGTACCTACAAAGCCGGCAATCATTGAATCTCCAGCGCCAACTGAGTTAACAGCAGTACCTACAGCAGCACTTGCATGGTAAACATGATCCTTAGTTACTAAGTATGCACCGTCGCCAGCCATAGAAATCATGACGTTTTGTGCACCCATGTCTAAAAGTTTCTTAGCTGCTTCAAGCATTTCTTGATCATTAGCAAAGCTTGTATCAAATAAAGCTGCTAATTCATGATGGTTAGGCTTAATAACTAATGGGTGGTACTTCAAAGTTGCAAGTAAAGCTTCCCCAGTAGTATCAATTGCAAATTCAGCACCAGCTTCTCTGATAGTTGGTAATAATTGTTCATAGAAGTCAGTTGGTAAACTTGGTGCTAAACTACCACTTAATACAACAATATCGCCTTCATTAAGATCATCCAAACGCGCCTTAAAAGCAGTAATTTCTTGTGCATCAATCTTTGGACCAGCCGCATTAATTTCAGTTTCTTTTTGAGCATGAATTTTCACATTAACACGGGTATCGTCAGAAATAGTTACAAAATCACTTTCAATTTTTTTAACGTTTAATTGGCGAACTAATTCTTTGCCAGTAAAACCACCAACAAATCCCCAAGCAGTGTTATCAACATCAAGTTGGTTCAAAATTTGAGAAACATTAATTCCTTTACCACCAGCTAAAAATTGACAATCATTTGAACGGTTAACACTACCAGCTTCCACCTTTTCTAATTGCATAACATAGTCTAATGCTGGATTAACTGTAACAGTATAAATCATGACCGAGCCTCCTCAACTCTGATTTGTTCAGGTAAGATATTTTCTTTACCTGTACTTAAATTGTTAGTGATGAGTATTGCCTCATTGATATGTGCAAAACTTGCAAAATTTGCTACACCAATCTTACTACTATCCATTAAAATAAACGATTCTTTAGCCTGCTCAATTGCAGCTTTTTTTATCCCAGCTTCTGCTGGATCTGGCGTAGTAAATTGGCCATCTGCTGTTAAACCATTAGCTCCAATAAATGAAACTGTAAAATTCATTTCTTGTAGCTGCTTCATAGCTGTATTGCCTATGACTGCATGCGTTTCAAGCTTAGCCTCGCCCCCTAACAAGCGAGTATGAATTCCATTGTCTAAACATGCTAGTGCAACATCAACGCCATTAGTAACTACATGTAAATCATTAACTTCTCGCAAAAATGGCACCATTTCATAAGTTGTCGTTCCAGCATCAAGAAAAATATGATCTCCATTAGTAACATGATTTATCACAGCAAAACGTGCAATCTCACGTTTATTGTCAACATTAAGATTAAATCTCACTTGTTGTTCAACATCACGTGAATAATCTTGCAGTGAGCGTGCTCCTCCGTGTACACGAACAATCACGCCACGCTTTTCTAATTCAATGAGGTCACGGCGAATTGTTGACTCTGATGACTTAGTCAACTTACACAATTCATTAACACGACAGATACTGTGTTTATTAATATAGGTTGCTATAGCTTGTTGACGTTCCTCGGTCAGCATCGTTCATCATCACCTCATTTAATATGATAAACGCTTTCAGATATAAATTCAATCATTTTTCGTCAAAATCATTCATATTCATTCAATATTAGTCAAAACTAAAGCTATTAAAAGTGAAAAGTTTTCTATATAAAAAATGAGCTAGCACAACATCGCACTAGCTCATTTTCATTAAATTAATTAACCTGTATATATTTTCTATCTTTATAAATAAAATTCATTTTTTCATTAGTAGTCCTAATTTCAATTCTTTGATAATTTGGCTCATATCCATGCTTTTTCAAATTGATAGTAACTTTATGACCATCTACATTTATCTCATAAAGATTGTACTCACCCTTTTGATAACCAAAATCGGTTCCATTATCCTGATAGTGAGTATATTTACCACGTTCACCAAACACTCTAAATGTCATTTTTTCATCTGGTCTAGTGGAAATATGTTCCTTAACTTCTCCCCACGGCAAAATAGTATTTTTCTTAATAAATAAGGGTAACCTATCAATCGGGGCACTAACTAAGATCGTATTATTACCGCTATAAGTAACATTATTCCAAAAATCAATCCATTCCCCTTCTGGTAAGTAAACAGCTCGCCACTTTTTACCTTCTTCAACAATTGGCGCTACCACAATATTTGTACCAACCATATATTCGTCATTCATATTTTTAACTGCTGGATCAGTTGGATAGTTTAAAACCAAAGGTCGCATAATCGGAAGCCCAGTCTTATTTTCTTGAGCAAATAAATCATAAAGATATGGAATAAAATGATAGCGCAAATGTAAGTACTTGCGATATATCGATAGCGTTGGTTCTCCAAAGATCCATGGCTCTTGCGAGCGTGTACCCATAGCCGCATGATTTCGAAGAAGAGGACTAAAAAGTGCTGCTTCAATCCATCTTGTTAATAGTTCTGGTGTAGTATCTGCACCAAATCCTCCGATATCTGTCCCAGCAAAAGCAAAACCGCTCATTCCTAAATTACATAGTTGCGGAATCATCATTTGTAAATGGACCCATAAACTTTGATTATCACCAGTCCAAACTGTGGAGTATTTTTGTGTTCCCGCATAAGCAGCACGGGTAATCACAAATGGGCGTTTACCAGTTAAATTCTTTAAGCCATAATAGGTTGCTTTAGCCATATTGTGACCATAAACATTATGCATTTTAGCATGTGTTGATTCCTTTTCTTCATCATTAAAAATAATATCTTTTGGAATTTCTCCATTAAATGAGGCCGGCTCATTCATATCGTCCCAGATTCCATCAACACCTACATCAACTAAAAACTTACAATTTTCTGACCACCATTTTCTGACTGCTTCACGACCAAAATCTGGGTAAACAGCATCCCCGGGCCAAACTTTATTAACATAAACTTGCCCATTCGGTGCTTTTACAAAATATCCTTTTTTAATTCCTTCTTGGTAGATCTGATAACTATCGTCTTTTTTGACACCAGGGTCAATAATTGTAATCACATGGAAACCTAATTTGTGAAGTTTATCAATAAATTTTCTAGGATCATCATAGGTATCTGTCCTCCAGGTAAAAACTCGATACCCATCCATATAATCAATATCTAAATGGATAGCATCACATGGCAGGTGATATTTTCGCATTTTAGTAACAATTTCTTCTACCTTTTCAGCGCTTATACTATATCCCCAACGAGATTGTTGATAACCTAATGTCCACTTTTGTGGCAGCGGTGTTTTTCCAGTTAAGTAAGTATAATTTTTAACAATTTCTTTTAAGTCTCTGCCGCCAATAATGTAATAATCAATATTTCCATTATCAGCTGCAATGTAGTAGTATTTATTACTTTCTTTACCTAAATCAAAATAACTATGATAAGTATTATCAAAAAAAATTCCGTATGGATGATTTTTCTTCAATCCAATTAGAAATGGAACCGACTTATATAAACGAGTAAAACTTTCCACATGCGGCTCAGGGTTATCTGTATTCCAGTTTTCATACGCATAGTGTCGTTTATTTAAAAAACCGGTCTTATCACCTAAGCCATAAAATTGCTCATCGTCTGCTAATTCTTTGACTAGTTCATAGTAGTGGACATTTTTTCTTCTACTAGTAACCACTTCATGCCCTTCCGACTCTGCTAACTTTTGCTGGCTAGAATCTATTTGGCGGTCAATTGGAATTCTAGAGCCCCGATAATCAATAATTAAAGGATTTTCTTCTGCATCATAAACATCTATTTTTTCATCATGATGAACTTTAATGATTAATTTTGAAGTTTTTATTTCAAGATAGTCATTCTTTTTCTCAACTTTAAATTTAGTGTCTATTGCCTTATTTCCTTCAATTGCATATGAATTAGTATGCTCACCGCGATTTTGAAATACACGGATTATTTCAGGTGTTAAGATTGTCAATTCAAGACTAGAATTAACAAAATTTATCTTTATTTTGTTTTTATTAATCGCATATGTTTCCAAACTATTTGTATTCATATTAAGCCTCTACATTATTTGTATTCGCTTTCAATTTTATCACAAAAAACTACTCAACTTTTGAAAGCTGAGTAGTTAAATTTTTATTCCTTCATACCTTGTAAGGCACGCTTCATATTCTTCCACATACCGTTATCATCAGTTTGCAAAATAAGGCTTGGATAAATTTTTCTAATCCACCAAATCGATCCTAGCAAAAATACGAATAGAATTACTAGAGAGATTGCTGCCTCTAAGCCAGTCGCGTTTCCTTTAATTAGTCGAAGGGGCATTAAGAAAGATGATAAAAATGGTATGTAAGACATAATCATGGCAAAAATACCATCAGGATTATTAGATAAGCTCATACTACTAAATAATCCGAGTAGAGTTAAATAAACTAAGGGTTGTACTGCCTTGTTAGCATCTTCAGCTTTAGTGACAATTGCACCACAAACAGCCGCATAAACGATATATAGGATCAAGCCAAGCACGACGAATAATAATCCCCAAGAAATTATTTGTCCTAAAGCTTGATCGATAGCAGGCTTTATTTGAGCAAATGTATCTTTTACTCCGTCAATATGAGGAGCCATATAATAAAAGCCAGAAAACATCACAGCATAAATTAATAACTGAGTTAGAATTTCAAGGAAAATACCCAACACTTTACCATCGAAGTACTTTCCACCAGGCATGCTTGAAAAGATCATTTCCATAATTTTAGTTCCCTTTTCACTGGCAATATCCTGTGCCATGATGGTGCTATAAGTCTGAACCAAAAAGTATAAAACAAAAATTAGAATCCAAAAAGTAGCTGTCTTTAAATTCTTTTCATCACTTGCATTCAATTTTTTATCATTAGTTTTCTCGGTAAATTTAACTTTTTGGGAAAGGGACTGCATCTGTTGCTCACTGAGCTTAGCGTTTTTTAGATTAAGTGCTTGCTGCTGAGTGTTTAAAACTCTGATCAACTCAGTCTTAACATCATTATCAAGGCTTTCGGTACCATAATAGTTCGCAACTAATTGAGTAGAAGTCTCTTTCACCACAATATAACCACTAATATCACCATCTTTATAGGCCTTTTCAGCTTTTGCCTTATTTTTATATCCATCAAAATCTTCTGTTTTCTTTAATGGCTGAACAATACTCTGATTTTGACTTACTATTCCTACCTTTGTATCACTGTCGAAAGCTGAAGATGAACTCATCCCAAAGAAAAAAGAAATCAATAATACAAGAAATGGTGCGAAAATCATCAATAAAAATGACCAATTTTTTACTTCTCTACGATATGTTTCTTTAGCAACTAACCAAGTTTTATCCATTCTCTTCACCGGCTTTCATTTTGAAAATTTCATCTAAAGTTGGTGGCTCTTGATCAAAAGTTTGCAAGTATTTTCCATGGGAGAGCGTATTAAAAATTTCTTCTCCGTAACTAGCGTTTGTTAACCAAAGTTTGTAGATACCGTTATTTTGTAAAATAGCATTTTCAACTCCAGGTAAATTTTTAACATTATCAAGATTCAGGTCAGTTCTAATAAACAATCGAGTTAAACCAAAATTATTGCGAACATCATTTACAGCACCGTTTAACACAATATGTCCATTATTAATCATTACTATATCGTCACACAATTCTTCAACATTAGACATATCATGATCAGAAAATAGAATAGTAGCTCCGCGTTTCTTTTCTTGTAAGATTACCTCTTTAATTATTTCGACGTTTACCGGATCGAGCCCACTAAAAGGCTCATCCAAAATAATTAAGTTTGGCTGATGAATAAGAGTCGCAATTAATTGGATTTTTTGTTGATTACCTTTAGATAAACTTTTTATTTTATCGGTAATTTGGCCTTTAACTTCTAACTTTTGCATCCAATCTTGCAAATCATGTTTTACTTCATCTTTTTTCATTCCCTTTAAACTAGCCAAAAAACTTACTTGCTCTAAAACAGTTAATTTTGGCATTAAGCTACGCTCTTCAGGTAAATAGCCGACAGAGTTATAATCCCGACTTGAAAAAGAATGTCCATCAATAGTAATTTTTCCCTGATATTTGACAAACTTTAAGATGCTATGAAAAAGAGTTGTTTTTCCTGAGCCGTTTTTACCAATTAAGCCTAATATCTTTCCATTGTCTGCTTTGAAGTTAATATCAAACAAAACTTGTTTGCTTCCAAAGCTTTTATTTAAGTTCTCTACTTGTAACATAGTTTTTTCTTTCTAGATAAATTTTATTAAAGTTAGCCTTAATTATATCAATATTTTTTCTTAAATATACTTTATTGGATCAAAAAAGCCTCTCAGTTGGCCAAATCTGAGAGGCTTTTTATCTTTATTTATACATATATTTTGCAGTAGCTTCTTTAGGATCCATTCCATTTCGAATCTTTAAAGCAAGTTCAATTGAAACATCTGCGATAATTGACTGCGGATCAATGACATTATATGGGTGATCTGGTGCTTTTTCCTGGGCAAGAGATAATTCAGTACATCCCAGTAAAATTACATTACATCCATATTCATCATGCATTGTTTTTAAAATTTTATGGTATAAGTCATGGTCAACAATACCTTTTTCCTTAATGTCACGATAAATTAGCTCATTAACCATTGGTTGAATTTCAGGCCCACCTAGTTCAGCTTTTTTACCAACTCGTTCTAATTCATCCACATATAAATGATCATAAATAGAACCTTCAGTTGCAATTAAACCAATTTTCTCTTCTTTTGGAAAATCATCCACAAACTTATGAACAGCAATACGCATCATATGTAAAAATGGTACGTCTGTTAATGCTGCTAAGTCATTATAAAAGTAATGAGCTGTATTGCATGGCATTACGAAAAAGTCAGGATTAAGTTTTGATTGACTTAAAACATCATCCTTTAAATCATAGAAAAAATTAGGTTGACTATGATCCATAATGTATGCAGTTCGATCAGGAATTTGAGCATCATTTACTAAAATATAATTTAAATAGTCCTGATCCTTAGTAATCTTAACTCGGTGATTAATCAAACGGACATAACTTTCAGTCGCAATTGTCCCCATTCCACCGATAATTGAGAAAAAGTGCTTCATTCCTATTCCTCATCATCTTTTTCTAGTTCATTAATTACACTTTCCGCAACTTTGATGTCAGTTGGATATGGTGTATCTACTCCGCGAATCTTTTGGTATGGGTCGGCTCCCTTACCACAAATCAAAACGATGTCATCCTTATCGGACATTGCAATTGCATCATGAATTGCCTTTTCACGATCTAACTCAATTGTGACATCAACTTTTTCATGATCAATGCCTGCATCAATTTCCTGTGCGATATCCATTGGATCTTCAAAACCAGGATCATCAGTTGTTAAAAAGGCTTTATCTGCATAAGCAGTTAAACTCTCACTAAATCCTGGTCGACGTGATACTCCTTTATCACCAGGAGCTCCAACAACTACGATGATTTTTGGATTGTTAAATTCACGCTGCATAAAGCTCATTAAAGCCATCATTGAAGCCTTATTATGTGCATAATCAACAATTACAGTACCATGATTCTTTGATGGCAAAGCTTCCATTCTTCCTGGAATAGTAACGTGACGAATACCTTTAGCACATTCTTCATAATTTTCGCCGGCAAGTCCAGCACCAATAATAGCAGCAGTACCATTCATTTCGTTGAAATCACCAATCATTTGAAGAGTGTAGTCACCAGCAATTGGTAATTTCTTAGCTTTATCAGATGCACAGAATAATTTGAATTCAGTTTCTTTCATATCAGTTTCAACTGATTGGAAACGGAAATCAATTGGTTGCTTTAAGTTAGGATTTTCAAAATCATTTCTGGCAAATAAATAGATACTATCTGGATTCGTAGTAGTAGTTGCAGCTGCATAAATCTCATCAAAGTGATCAGACATTGCATTGATAATACACTTACGTGAGTTAACCATTAATTGCAGTTTACAGTGCAAATAATCTGCAAAGTTAGGGTGTTCATTTGGTCCAATGTGATCTGGAGTAATATTTAAGAAAAATCCGAGATCGTAAGTTAAACCAAAGACACGATTTTTCTTATAAGCCTGACTAGAAACTTCCATTACTAAATGAGTCATACCGTTATCAACAGCTGTTCTCATATCTCTGAACAAGTCTAAACTTTCGGGTGTAGTTAAACTCGCCTTAAATTTGTCTTCAGGCTTTGGTCCTACAATATCATCTACTGATGAAAATAGTGCTGTTCGACCCCCATTAATTTGGTCAAGCATCCCCTTCAAGAAATATGCAGATGTTGTCTTACCCTTTGTACCGGTAAAGGCTACTACATATAAATCATCTTGCGGGAATCTGTAAAAGGCAGCAGATAAAAGAGCCATGGCTTTAGTTACATCTCTAACAACTAAAGCATGCATTCCTTTACCTTCTGGATATGGTTGTTCTGCTACATAACAAGTAGCTCCACTATCTTTAGCCATTGATAAATAAGTAGGTCTAAAGCCTTTACCTTTACAGAAGAACAAGGTATTTGTTTTTATATCACGTGAATCATAGGAAATATAATCCATTTTAGTTGGAACCGCATCTTGAACAGCACTTGATTTAAGCAAGTGGTGTTCCTTCAATATTAAGATGCAAGTGTTTAAAGAAATGCTAGAATCGCTCATTTTTTCTCCCCAATTTTTAAATCAATTCAGCCTAAATTATAGCACACCATCATTTTTCTTTGGGCTATTGAGTGGTAGTTGAATAATAAAACTAGTTAATTCTGATGTTGATTGACATTTAATATTACCACCATGCAAATCAACAATACTTTTAGTTATGGCTAAACCGAGACCAGTTCCACCAGTTTTTAAATTTCTTGAACTTTCTACACGATAAAAACGATCGAAGATCTTCTGCAAAGATTTCTTAGGAATTTGTTCTCCATTGTTTTCAACTCTAAGTTCTACAAATTCATTATTTACCTTATTTGCAATTAAGTCGATTTCAGTAGCTCCACGTCCATACTTTAAGGCATTCGAAATCAAATTATTTAGCATTCGAACAATCATCTTTGCATCTGCATCAATTACGAGATCTCTTGGCCTGGTTATCACATTAAAAGTAATGTTTTTCTTCTCAGCTTCTAATTCAAAGCCAGCAGCTACTTGTTCCAGCATTGAATTAACATGTAACGGCGCTAAAACCAATTTATTATTTGTAGAAGAGCGCAAAGTAGTGTACTCAAATAGATCTTCTGCTAGAGCTTTCATTTGAAGAGCCTTATCATAAGCTATTTGGATGTACTTAGTTTGATCTTCATTCAGCTCACTGCTCTTTAATAAGCCAAGATAGCCAATAATTGAAGTTAGTGGTGTTCTAATATCATGCGAAACATTAGTAATTAAGTCATCCTTGGATTGCTCTATCTGCCGCTCCTCTTCCATTGAAGCAACAGTACTATCAACTAACGCATTAATTGAATCAATCACTTTTTGCAAATCTGTTTTTACAACAAAAGGAATTCGATGATCAAAATGGCCATCTGCAATATAGTGTAATTCTTCAATAACGTGGCGCAATTGCATTTGCCGATATCTTCTGATTAAGCGCCAATATACTACAATGGCATCTCCGACTAACATAAAGCTAATGAAAAGTCGTTGCCAAGACCATAAATGCACCCCATTAGCAAAAGTAATGGTTTTCTTCAAAAAGAAAATTCCATTTTCTAATCTTGGATCATTTAAGACAGCTAGGTTAATCAAGATAATGATCGAAAGGTTTAATAGTAAAAGCAAAATAACGGTTATTACGCCTTCACCGAAAAGTTCGCTTTTTTCTTTTGTGGTTAGGATTACTTTCTGCTTTTTCATCCCTACTAAGCCTCTACTTTATAGCCTACTCCCCAGACTGTTTGAATAACTTCTTCACCATCAGTTGCTTTCTGAATCTTATCGCGTAAGTGAGAAACGTGTACCATAACAGTTTTAGCAGAAACCACTGATTCTTGTTGCCACACTCTTTCAAAGATTTCATCAGCACTAAAAACTCGATTAGGATGGCTAGCAAGCATATATAAAATTCCAAACTCTAAGGCAGTTAATTGTATAACCTTACCAGTTAAAGTTTTAACTTCATGTGAATCTTTATTGATCACTAAAGGTCCTACTTCTAATACATCTGGCTTATCATCTTTTACTTCCTTCTGGCTACGACGAAGAAGTGATCTTACCCGTGCCATTACTTCTAATGGATTAAATGGCTTAACTACATAGTCATCTGCTCCAGTAATCAACCCCTGAATCTTATCCATATCACTAGTCTTAGCAGAAACTACTAAAATTGGAATCTCCGAATCTTTTCTAACTTCCTTGATAACTTCGATTCCTGACATTTGTGGCATCATAATATCAAGAATCATTAAGGCAATTTCTGGATTAGTAGAAAGTTTCGTTAAAGCTTCTTTACCGCTATAGGCAGCAATTGGTTCGTAACCTTCATTTTTTAAATATATACTTAATAATTCAACGATTTCTTTATCATCATCAACAACTAAGATCTTCATGAGGATTGCTCCTTATCTATAATTATTTATC
>OFFK01001014.1_pt1 | contig 21714 bp, 14 predicted proteins | sample 1521361 | NCBI WGS metagenome assembly OFFK01 (sample SAMEA3504096, study PRJEB24116) | mouse gut metagenome | biome: mouse gut; feature: mouse-associated habitat; material: faeces | place: Denmark | collected 2011 | reverse complement strand
CCATTTCATGCACGGCATCAAAAGAGGGCTTGCCCATGCATTGCATGCCGATATACGTCAGCATGACATCACCGTTCTTTATCTGATGCTGGGGATGGTTGCAGTCAACCTTCATGTTGTTGCAGTTTTTGACGAAATCGCTCTTGCCAAGGATTGCACCCACAACAGCAAGCCCGCCGCTTGGAATGATGCGCTCATTTGTAAACTCAACCGTGATGTTCTTTCTCATGGTGACCTCCGGGATTTATTTTTTCATTAATCCCAGTATACCATGACCCTCAAGATATTGCATTATTTTTCACCCGTTGGGTACACAATTTTGAACTATAAAACAAGCAACAAACACCGAAAATATGCGGTGTTTGGAAAACAATTTGTAACGAGGTTCACGGATTCAGGTTTAAGTCAATCGTCAAGTCCACTCTGCCAAATAGAGGGTTCTGCCCGGAGAGCAGGCTTTTCATCGTATCCACATAGGAGCCGCAGAGAATCAGCTTCATACCGGATGTCTCCCGGTTCCCGTCAATCAGTGTCTGTAAAATGCTGTCCATCCCTTTTACCGTTTCCCGCAGATAGGGATATTCGTCAAGAACCAGGACAAGCTTTTCCTTCCCAGCCTTCTCATACAGGAATTTCAGCAGGCTTTCGATTCCGCCGAAAGCCAGCTTCGGGTACCCGTAGCACTCCGAGACGATTTCCGACAGGCTTTCTACATTATTCAGTTCTGTGGTCTGTTTGCATTCAAAATAGACGCTCCTGATCTGCGACTCCCTCAGGCACTGCTTGATCAGCTCGCTTTTTCCGATGCGTCTTCTTCCGTAAATCAGGATGGTCTCCTGGCGGTCTGACTGGAATATTTTGTGAATCCACTTCTTTTGATTTTCCCGTCCGTAAAAATTCATTCGGTTACCTCCGACTCGGTTGCCGCCGAGTTAAATTCATTATAAAGACTCTATTCACAGCTGTCAAGGTTTCCCCGGCGTTTCTTCCCCGGAACCCCTCTCTCCCCTACAGGCCGTCCCCGGCAGACATGGCGCAGACGAGATTTTAGATACAGATTCTTTACATTTTAGAGATATCCGCGTTATACTTATCCTATACAATGAATCCCATGCCTTCAATGGCCCCTTCGCCCGGAAGTCCGGGGATTCAGACAGATTCAGAACATCGACACGAGGAAACAACATGGAAAACAGAAAAATATTAGTCATCGAAGACGAAAAGCCCATCGCCGACATCCTGAAATACGGCTTCGAGAAAGAGGGCTTCCAGGTTCAATGCGCCTACACCGGCAGCGAGGGCTTCGCCATGGCCTGCAAGGAGCCCCCAGCCCTGGTCCTCCTGGACTGGATGCTGCCGGACATCGGCGGCGTGGACGTCTGCCGGATGCTCACCGAACAGTACCGGATGCCCATCATCATGCTCACCGCCAGGGGAAGCGTGGAGGACAAACTCTACGGGCTGGAATCCGGGGCGGACGATTATATCACGAAACCTTTCGACCTGAGAGAAGTCATCGCCAGAGCGCGCACGATTCTGCGCAGATTCGATAAGGCCAGAGGCGCTTCGGAGGACGACTCTTTCGTCTGCGGCCATCTGACTGTGGTGGAGCGGGAGCACAGCGTCTACTGCCAGGACCGGCTGGTGAACCTGACCCCCAAGGAGTACGAACTGCTCATATGCTTTCTGAAGCACCCCCGACAGGTATTCACCAGAACCGCTCTGCTGGATCAGATCTGGGGATACGATTTCACCGGGGATACCAGGACCGTGGACATCCACGTCCAGCGCATCCGGAAAAAAGCAGAGCTGGACGGCATGCTGGTGACAGTCTTCGGGGTGGGGTATAAATATGTCCCGCAGTAATGGGACATCTCATATGTCCCGCAGTAATAGGACATCTCATATGTCCCATAGTAATAGGACATCTCATATGTCCCATAGTAAAAAGCCCCTCCGCTTCGGCATACGCCTCCAGATGATGCTGGTAATCCTGCTGCTCTTCCTGGCCGGCGGCGGCATCCTCTACGGCGGCATCCACGCCAGACTCTGGCAGAGCCTGGAATCCCAGATCACGCGGGAGCTCCAGAGCCGTCAGGAGAACAGCCTGATTTACATCCGCCAGCTCCTCATGCTGGCCAACGCCAACAACGACGAGGACGGATACCGGCAGATCGCGGAGAACATCGTCCAGGAGCTGCGTATCCTGGGCGGGCGTTCCCTGTGCGTGCTGGACACCCAGGGGCAGTACATCAGCGGAAACCAGCAGATTCTGCTGGAGGGCAACGGAGAGGATCTGCGGCAGGCCGTGGCGGGCAACGCGGCCTTCACCATGACATATCCCGACTCGGACACCATGCTGGTCTATTTTTCCATGCCTGTGGTGATTGAGGAGCACACCCTGGGCATCATCCGTTACCGCATGGACACATCCCAGCTGTACACCCAGATCAGCCAGAACGAGCGCCTGGTCTACCAGACCACCGCTTTCGTGTTCGCGCTGATTTTCCTGCTGCTGGCCTTCTTCATCAACCAGCTGCTGGTGCCTGTGTGGAAGCTGACGGAGATCACCCGCCAGGTGGTGCGCGACCTCTCCCGGGAACAGGTGGACATGCAGATGCTGGCCCAGCTGGCGGACTCCGGGCGCAGGGACGAGGTGGGCGAGCTGTCCCGGAACTTCAGCGTGATGCTGGAGACCATCGGCACCCAGCTGACCAAAATGCAGAAGGACAAGGAGCAGATTGTCTCCCTCCTGGGCAGCCGACAGGAATTCTACAACAATATGACCCACGAGCTGAAGACCCCCCTGACCACCATCCAGGGCTACGCCCAGCTCATGGAGGAGGACCAGGGGGCGGACAGGCAGCTGACGAAACAGGGCCTGAGCCAGATATTGCAGGAGAGCACCCGGATGCACCAGATGGTGCTGCAGCTCCTGGAGATGTCCGACAAGAGCATCTATATGGAAAAACGCCCTGTGAACCTGGCCGCCCTGGCCCGGAATGTGGCCCAGGCGCTGGAGATCAAGGCCGCCCGTTACGAGATGGGAATCGAGACCAGCCTGCCAGAGGAGCTGTGGACTTACGGCGTGGAGGACAGGCTGCGCCAGGTGCTCATCAATCTGGTGGACAACGCCATCAAATACGGCGACAGCCGGGCCAGCATCCGCATCAGCGGCATGGAGCGGAACGGCTTCGTGTGGCTGTTCGTCCGCAACCGGGGCAAAGGGCTGGCCCCCCAGGAACAGGAGCGGATCTTCGAGCCCTTCTATCGGGTGGACAAGGCCTACTCCAGGGAACAGGGCAGCTCCGGCCTGGGGCTTTCCATCTGCCGGAAAATCATTGAGGAACACGAGGGCCTCATCGGCGTGAAAAGCAAGCCCGAATCCCAGACCGTTTTTTACATCCGACTACAGAAAACCGTCATTTCCCGACAACTTCAGGAAGAAAGGAAGGAAGCACCGCATGCACCCAGGAAGACGGAACCGAAAAAAGAACGTCCCCTTCTCTAAAAAAGCTCATATCATGCCCCCCCTGCTCCTTTCTGCCGCCCTCCTTCTGACAGGCTGCGCGCCGGAGGAGAAGACCCTTCTTTTGACTATAGAGTCATCTTCTGACGAGGAGACGGAACAAGCGGACGCCTCCCGTGATTTCAGCGTGAAGAAAATCTACACTTACGCTTACGAGACCAGGAGCGAACTGGAAAAAAGCGCTTTTCTCCAAGGCTGCGGAGAGAACGAAATCCATATCCTCGCACTGGAGTCCACGGACGGCGAAGAGAGGCTGGCTTACCGGGAAGTAGACTATAGATACGGCTTCTATGACACGGTGGGGGCATTCCGCCAGACCTGGAAAGAGTGGAACAATCCCGACAGCGAGGAGACGGAAGGCCATCTGTATATCGAAGATCTGCTGCCCGCTCCCGATGGAAGGCAGCTTCTGGTCTATCTCCGTTCCGCGTTCTGGGACAGGGCCATGGTCTGGCTGTACACACTGGGGGAGCCGGAGCTTCTGCTGTATGAGGGAACCGTTCCCGCGGACGGACCCTTGCAGGGCTCCTTCTCCCCGGACGGCCGCTGGGTGACCTTCGATGCCGCGGGACTTTCCACCGGAACCGTCCGTCTCGTGCCTGTCTATGACTGCCGCAGGAATCTGGGCACGGAAGCGCCGGGGTTCTGGACGATACCGTCCACCGACACCCGGCTCAGCCCTCCTGACCAGATGCTGTATACAGATCTGCATTCCCCTGTCTGGCCCTGGGAAGTCAAGCTCTGTGATGCTGCAGACGGCCAGGCCGGGCTCACCAGCCTGGCCCAGAACCGGGGGGATTCCTTTGTGTCAGCAACGAGAATCACGCCGATACCGAACCTTGCCGCCCCTGACGCCTCCCTTCTGTCAGACGAGACCAATCAGGCATCCAAGTACTACCAGTACCAGTCCTGCTATCTGTACGAGCAAGAGGACATGCCCTATCTGCGGTATAATATTTCAGGGGACGGAAACGCCATCGACTACCTGGAGACGCCCCACAGGCTCTGTTCCATGGACATGGATACCTTATCCCCCCGCTATCAGCCTATGGAATTCCCAGGCATTATCTGGGATTTCCATAGGCTGGATTCCGGAGACCTTCTGGTGGCGCTGGCCCAGGAGCCTGACCGGAACGCGGCGGATTCCGGCACAGGGCAGTTCCTGAGCCGCTGGGTGCAGCAGAGCACCCGCCTGTGCGCATCCCTCCACAACCCCTTCGGCGCCCTCGCCCAGCCGCCCCTTTTCCTGGCTGGGGGCAGCGCAGCGTCTGGGGAAAACGCGTCTATCGACTACGTTCATGTCGCCATCCAGGACTTCTGGGGACTTCAGTCGGCAGACCTGTACCTGTATCCTCACGGGGAGACAGAAGGGCATCTGCTTTACAAGAATCTGCAGAATCTCATCGGCATGGAATATGATGCCCAAAACGGCAGAATCCTCCTGGAGACCTATGAGGGAACAGACCTGACCCACCGGAAATGCATCATATTGGAATTATAGAATTCCTTTTGGCGAAAATTTACAACCTGATACATTTTTGAAACAAAGAGGCTAAGCATAAGAAACATCCATCCGCTACACTAATCCTACAGTGCAGGACACAGAGAGCTGCCGCAGAGAGGCCTTCCGCCGGCAGCGCCTCCGACTTCGGACAGTGTCCGCACCATCCCACAACAGGAACAACATGCAAAGGAGTAAGGATTATGTGCGGAATATGCGGATTCATAGAAAACGGCAGACAGAACGATAGGATACAGGACGAAAACGCCCGGAAAGCGGCCATGCCCAGAGAGCGGATTCTCTCAATGATGATGGCGGCTCTGATCCACAGGGGGCCTGACCAGGGCAAGGGCTGGATGTCGGAGAGCGCAGCCCTGGGGTTCCGGCGGCTGAGCATCATCGACCCGGACGGCAGCGTGCAGCCCATGGCAAATGAGGACGGGGACAAGAGATTGGTGTTCAACGGCGAAATCTACAATTTCCAGGAACTGCGGCTGCAGCTGCTGAAAGCGGGCCACCGTTTCTCCACCCAGGGGGATTCCGAGGTGCTGCTCCACGGATACGAAGAATGGGGGGAGAAGCTGCCGGAGCATCTGCGGGGCATGTTCGCCTTCGCCATCTGGGACGAAAAGGAACAGACCCTTTTCGCGGCCAGGGATCCTTTCGGCATCAAGCCTTTTTATTACACGGTTTCTGACGACGGATTTATCTTCGCATCGGAGATCAAGGGAATCCTGCCCCATCCCTCCTATCGGAAGAAGATGAATCCCGAAGCCCTGGAACAGTACCTCTCCTTCCAGTATTCCGTTTTGGAGAATACCTTCTTCCAGGGCATCCGCCAACTTCTGCCGGGGCATTTCCTTACATATAAAAAAGGCGACACCTCCCTGTCCCCCAAACGGTATTTTCTGCCGGAGCTGATCCCCGAACCCTCTGCCGGGCAGAAGACGGCCAAGGAATGGGTCGACCGGTTGGACCAGGTGGTTTCCGAATCCGTGAAGGCCCATATGATAGCCGATGTGGAGGTGGGGACATTCCTGTCCGGGGGCGTGGACTCCAGTCTGATTGCATCGGAGTTCACCGGCAGCAAGACCTTCACCGTGGGCTTCGGCAGCGAGGACGGGCATTACAATGAGATCCCCCTGGCCCGGGAGCTGGCGGAAACCCTGGAACTGGAATCCCGCAGCAAGCGGATATCGGAAAAGGAGTTCTGGGAGGCCGTGCCGGAAGTGCTCTACCATATGGATGAGCCCTCGGGAGACCCTTCCGCGGTGGCCCTGTACTTCCTGTCCCGGGAAGCGGCGCGCCAGGTGCGGGTGGTGGTCTCCGGAGAGGGCGCGGACGAACTGTTCGGCGGCTACTGCATCTACTGCGAGCCCAACGCGCTGCATCTGTACCAGAAGCTGCCGGAACATCTGCGCAGGAAAATCGCCCGGATGGCCTCCCGGATGCCGAAGATGAAAGGGCGCAGCTTCCTGATCCGGGGCAGCATGACGCTGGAAGAGCGCTTTATCGGAAACGCCAACCTTTTCTCCGCCCAGGAGCGCAGAAATCTGCTGAAATGCAAGACCCGCGCCCTGTCCCCTCAGGAACTTCTGGCCGGGGACTATGAGGACACCGAACATCTGGACGAAGCCAGCCGCATGCAGTATATCGATCTGCTCCACTGGCTCCCCGGGGATATTCTGCAGAAGGCAGACCGGATGAGCATGGCCCATTCCCTGGAGCTGCGGGTGCCCTATCTGGACAGGGAGGTGTTCGAAGTGGCCAGGCATCTGCCCGCCAAATACAAGCAGAAAGGCCAGGTGTCGAAATATCTGTTCCGAAAGGTGGCCAGGCGCCATCTGCCCGCCGCCAGTTCCGAGCGCAGAAAGCTGGGATTCCCCATTCCCCTGGGACATTTCCTGACTTCCGAGGCCGGCTCCGAAGCCGTCCGGAAGGCTTTCGACTCGCCCGCTGCCAGGAAGTTCTTCAACAGGGAGGCCCTGGAGGAACTCCTGGACGGACGGGGGTGCCAGCGGGGGAATACCAACCGGAAGCTCTGGGCCGTGTACGCCTTTCTGGTATGGTATGGAATCTACTTCCCGGACGGGGAAGGGGAATGAGGAGGACCGCCTGGGCTATGGACAATCGGTCTGCCTGGGGCTGTACCAGATACGCCTGTGTCAGTTCCATCTTGTTTTGATTGATATGGCGTTTCGGACAGTCAGTATGTCTCCAGGTGGAAGGAATATAGTATCCGTTCTTTCACATTCTTGCCGAACAGTTTCTGGATGGCTTCCTGGTAGTAGTCCAGCTGGGTCTCGTAGCGGTTCCAGAGTTCTGTCATGGCGGAGACGGAATCTGTCTTGTAGTCAAGCAGCACCAGGCCGTCTTCCTCCTCAAAGAATACGTCAATGATTCCCTGGATGAGGACGGTCTCGGTATCCGGGAAGTCGTTTTTCAGTCTGCGGGCATCGATTCCCAGCACGAAAGGCTGCTCCCGATAGAGCCTGCCCGCTCTCTGGGCCCGCCACATACGATAGGCAATCTCGGAGCGGAGGAATTTCAGGAGCTTCCGCTCCCTTACCGCCTGGGCGTACTCCGGGGACAGGCGTCTGCTCTCCTCTTCTTTCTGTAAAAAGGCCCGTAGGTTGGCGGCAAGCGTATCTGGTTGGAGGTATTTCAGGTATTCCTGATAATTCTCCGGAAACAGGCTTCCATTGCGGAACTCCTCCTTTCCGGTGCCATTCGCTTCCAGGGCCGGTGCGCCTGTGCCGGGCCTGTGGCCGGATTCATTCTCCATGGGCTCCCTGGAGGAAGCCGTTCTTCCATCGTCCATCATCTCTTTGAGGGAAGCCGTCCCTTCATTGCCCATGGTCTCTTGGGATGTAGCCGCCCTTTCATTCTCCATGGGCTCTTTGGCGGAGACTGACCTTTCGTTCCCCATGGTCTCTTTGGTTGAAACCGCCTGTTCACTCCCCGCAAGCCCCATGGCAATGGCTGTGCCCAGCAGAGTCTCGAAATCCAGCAGCTCCATGACCCTGTGGTAGGCATTTCCCCGAACCGTGCCGCTGACTTTTTCTTCGTCCCGCCGGAACAGCGGAATGTAGGGCTGGACTTCCTTCTCCTCAAAGGTGTGGTAGGCGGCTTCGTCCCGGTCGGCCATGGCGGCAATCTTCAGCTCAGACACGGTTGTCTTGGTATATAAATCCGCCAGCATGGCAAAGGGATAGACCGCATTGAGCCGTTCTGTCAACCGTTCTTTTTCAGGCGTATTTCCGTATCTTTCCAGGGATTTCAGGGTCTCTTTTTTCTGGTGCAGCTGGAACTGCTCTGCGATTTCCTCCCCCTGGCCCTGTTCCTCCTCCACCACAGTCACCTGGATACAGGTGCCCGGCAAAATGGGCAGAAGGAAATCCAGGAAACTCGCCGCTTCCATGAAATCCACATAGGACAGCTGCTCCTGGCCCGCTTCCCCGGCGCGCTCCCAGGCTCCCGCGGCATCTTCCAGAGTGCCTGTCAGAATCAGCTTCTCCCTGGCCCGGGTCATGGCCACATAAAGCAGCCGCAGTTCCTCGGACAGGCTCTCCTCCTTCAGCTTTCCCGCCAGGGCGGTTCGGCGCAATGTCTTGTTGCGGATACGCCTGACGGGGTCTACGTAGTCCGTGGCCAGGCCCAGATCCATGTCCAGTATCAGGGACTGGTTCACGTCCTGCATGTTGAACCGCTTGCTCAGGCCCGCCACAAAGGTGACGGGGAATTCCAGCCCTTTGCTCTTGTGGATGCTCATGATGCGCACCACATCCGCGTTCTCGTCCAGCAGCTCCGCTCCGCCGTAGTCCACGTTGTATTTTTCCAGCTGTTCCATGTAGCGGATGAAATGGAACAGGCCGAAGTAGCTGGTCTTCTCAAAATCCGATGCCTTGGTCAGCAGCATCTCTACATTGGCCCGTCTTCTGCTCCCCGCGGGCAGGGCTGTCACATAGTCCAGATAGCCGAAATCATTGATCAGCTTCGTCAACAGATCCCGGATGGGGAGATAGACAGTGCAGCTGCGGTAGTCGGCTATTTTGTTCAGGAATGCAACCGCTTTCATCTGGAGAGGTGTCTGAGATTCATTGGTATCCCTGGCCGTTTCTGTGCCAGATTCCGACCCGACACCAAACATCTGCCCAGTGCGTCCCTCAATGTCCTCGTCCTCTGTCAACCGACTATGCATATTCGTATCATCGTTTGCCACCGGACTGCCAAGCGTTTCCAGGCTCTTATCCTCTGTTCCCTTCCCCTCTCCCGGCTCACGCAAAACAACCGCTCCCGGCTCCGGCAGCAAAACCGGCATTCTATCCTCTCCCGGCGCTTCAGCAATCCCGGCAAACCGCTTCATGGCGTCATACAGGCTGCAGCCCTTGGCCCCGCTGCGGATCTGCGCAATCTCCTCCTCGGAAAAGCCGCCGAAGACGGATTTCAGGACGCCGAACAGGGGGATGTCCTGGGTGGGATTGTCCAGCACCCGCAAGAGCTGCAGAAGCTCCTGTACTTCCACCGCCGCGAAATAGCCTGTCTTGGAGGTGATGTACACCGGAATCCCTTCCCGCTCCAGCACCTCCTTGAACTCCTCGTCCCATCCGCTGTTGGTGCGCAGCAGAATCACCATGTCGCTGTACCTTGCCGCCCGCAGTCCGCCGCTCCCTTTGTCCGTCACGGAAAAGCTTCCCCGAAGTTCCTTGATCTTGCGGGCTATTGTCAGCGCTTCCGCCTGCTTCGCGTTCAGCTCGTCCCCTTTTTCCGGCTTTTCTATCAACAGCAGTTCGCTGGCGCAGTCCGGGTTTTCCGGATAGACCGCCCCCGGATACAGGGCGGCTCTTTCGTCATAGGGAATCCCGCCCACCGTCTCGCTCATCAGGCGGCGGAACACATCGTTCACCGTCTCCACCACCTGGATCCGGCTGCGGAAATTCCTGGCCAGGTCGATTCTCTGGCAGCTCCCCCTTTCCCTGGCCAGGCCATGGTCTGCCAAAGTCTCGCTGCTGTCCCCGTCTTCCTTTCCATCTGCCATGGCATGGTTTTCCCCGGCGTTTCCCGCAGCGCCCATCCCTACAGCAGCGCCAGAATCTTCAGCCCCGGCGTCCTCCCCCTCATAGCTGTTATATTTCTCCAGGAAAAGCTCCGGCCGGGCCAGGCGGAATTTGTAGATGCTCTGTTTCACATCCCCCACCATGAAACGGTTGAAATGCCCGTCCTCCTCCCCTGAGACCGCTTTCAGGAGATACTCCTGTACCAGATTGCTGTCCTGATATTCATCCGTCAATATTTCAACGAAATGTTGTCTATACTCCAACGCCACCGCACTGGGCCTTGCGTCCTCCCCCTGTCCCTCCAGAAGGATGTCCAGGGCGTAATGCTCCATATCGGAAAAGTCGATGACCTTTTTCTCGTTCTTCTTCTCCCGCATCCGCCTGTCGAAGTCCAGAACCAAGTCAATCAGAGTGCACACCGGCTCCCGGCATGCCGCGTTCTGTCTGGCCGCCAGCTCCATAGGCGTGGTAAAATAACGCTCCTCCAGATTACCGATGCTCTTCTTCACCGATGCCCGCATTTCCTTGGCCAGCTCCCTTTTGGCCGGGGAGACGCTTGCATCCTTTTTCGGGGAAAGTTTGCCGAAGGTCACTGCCGGCAGTCTGACGCTGAAATCCTCCAGAGAAGCACAGGAAAGCAGCCCCTCCAGCTGCTCCAGCTCCTGATCCACCAGCTCGCCGTACATATAGGGTCCGTCCGGCATCTCGCAGAGGGCCCGCACCCGCCCCAGCTTCTCCACGCATCCCCCAACCATCCGCTTCAGATGCTCCACCAGCCACACAGCGTAGGGGCTGGCGCATACCTCTTCCACCGTTGCGGCCGCATAGTCCTCCTTGCGCCTGGCGAGCCACTCCGACGGCCAGGGAAAGCTGGCCGCATACCGGGACAGGTTCAGGATATGCTGCTCCAGGACGCTCTCCTTCCCCCCGAGACAGAAATATTCCACGCAATATCGGAAGGCTTCGCTGCCGGAAGCGTAGGAATCCTCTATCAATTCCTGCAGCGCTTCCTGCTGCATGAGCCTGACCTCCCCTTCGTCGGCGATCCGGAATGCCGGATCCAGGCCGATTTCATTGAAGTGGTTCCGCAGCAGAAAGAGGCAGAAGCTGTCGATGGTGGTAATCTGGGCATTGTGCAGCAAAGTGGCCTGTCGCTGGATATGCACGGAATGTTGCCATTCCGTGGAATGCCGACATTCCGTGGAATGTTGCCATTCCGTGGAATGCCGACTTTCCGTGGAATGCCGATCTTCCATGGAATGCTGATCTTCCATGGAATGCTGACTTTCCGTGGAATCCAGGCATTCCGTGAGTCTCCTGGAGATTCCGTCCGCAATCCGCTCCCGCATCTCCGCCGCCGCCGCATTGGTGAAGGTCACCACCAGCAGACGGTCTATGTCCACCGGCCGGGATTCCTCACAGACCATCTGCACGATGCGCTCCACCAGCACCGCGGTCTTGCCGCTTCCGGCCGCCGCGGATACCAGGATATTCCGGCCATGCAGTTCGATGGCCTTTTGCTGTTCCGGTGTAAATGTAACTGCCATTTTCTTTGTCCTTTTCCTATATTGACTGAAGCAGTCACCCAAGAATCTTCTATGAATGCTTCTTATTTTTCTTCTATTGAGATAATTTTTCCCTCGCCCACCTGTCGCGCCCCTTCCAGGATTGTAAAAAATTGCCCCGGTACGACTTCCTGATAGTGGGAGTCCTGGAACGTAAACTTTATCATTGCCGGAGTTGCGACATCAAACCTTTCAACCGGCAAATCCAGAAACGTAATCCCCCAGTAATCCTGATTCCCCTGAAAGACAGCGTCCGGCCGATAACCACTCGCTGGCAATTCCTTACGCTGTCCGGAATAGAAAATGACTTCTACATACAAGCACATACCTTTCCTGTCCTTTCCTATGCTTTCCTATGCTTTCCTATGCTTTCCTATGCTTTCTTCTGCCTTCTTCTGCTTTTTCAGAATCGATATTTCAGCAAGGCTTACACAGAAATCTGTCTCTGAATCAGTGTTACGGAACGGTGGAGACACTTTTCCGCAATACAAGCAGGCACCCCCGCCGCAATCGGTGAGGGTACCCGCTCACACAGAATTTACTCAACCACTACGCCCTTCTGCAGCATGATGTTGGCATACAGAGCGCTCTCGCCGGTGGCTATGATTGCGTATGCGCTGCGGGCTTCCTCATAGAAAGCGAACCGCTCAATCTGCCCGATGGCACTGGCTCCGCGGTCATCCGCGCCCTCCACGATTTTCTCATAGGACTTCCAGATTGGCGTCTCCACATTGTCCCCGGGCATGACCTGCATCAAGTTCACCGGATGTTCCACATAGGTGTCCAGCGGGAACAGCTGCAGAATCGCTTCCAGCACTTCACAGGCCCCGTGCCCGTCCATGCGGATCACGATGGCGTCCTTTCCTATGGATTCTGCCGGAAAATTGCCGTCCGCGATGATCAGACGGTCGCTGTGCCCCATCTCGCACAGTACCTTCAACAGTTCCGGGGATAAGATTTTGGGTATTCCTTTCAGCATGTTGCTTCCTCCTTCTGCATTCCGCACTTTCCTGGTCGAAAATGCTATCACTGTATGTCCTTCCTAAATTAAAAATACACTAATTCCCAGGGAAAAACAAGTCTCTGCAAGGTATTTTCGCATGTTCTTTCCGCGAAAGCCCGGAACTGTGTATGCCAAAGCGGGCCAGTGATAGAGATACTCAGATCTTCTGTGCGCATCGCAGTGAATCGGGAGAAAAGGGAAGCCGGAGGAATCCCAAAATCCACAAACTTCCTGTGTGTATTTCAGCCGCTGTGCACCACCGGGAAGACAATCCGCATCTCAAAGCCTTCCCCCAACTGGGAGTCCGCTTCCAGGGCAAGCTTTAAGTCCTTTCCGATTTCGCTGGCCAGATACAGGCCCATTCCCGTGGCTTTTTTCCGGTTCTCCCCGCAGTCTCCCGTGAAACCTTTTTCAAAAAGAAACGGAAGGTCGCAGCTTTTCACGCCGGTTCCGTTGTCTCTGACGCTCAGCACACAGGTCCGCTCTCCGGGGATAACGGCAAAGTGAAGAACCGGCTGTTCTGCGCTGTATTTGACGGCATTGCTGACCACTTGCTGCAACAGGAAGCGGAAGGATCTGCGGTCTGTATATACAGGGATGTCTGTCTCAGGAAGGACGGTGCGGAACCCTTTTTCCTCCAACAGGGGGCGATAATCTTCCAGCACCTCCTGAATGACGCTGTCTACAGAGATGTGTTCAAAAAGATAGTCTTTTCGCATGCCTTTTATCCGGGCGTAGAACAGCATCTGGTCAATGGATTCCTGTAGGCGGCTCTGGATGTAGTCCAGCTTGAATCCTACCTGTTCCGGCAGCTCTTCTCTGCGGTTGTCCAAAAGCAGGGCCAGCAGAGAAAGGGGCATCTTGGTCTCGTGGGCCCAGGTCTCCACATATTCCTCGTACTCCTCCAGCCTGGTCTGCAGCGCGCTTAGGGCATCCTGTTTTTCGCGCAGCACAAGGGCCAGGCCATGTATTTCCTCTGCCTGGGAAACGCTCAGCTGCTTCTGTAGGAATTTTTCGTGATATTCGTCCGGGGTGTCCAGGAAATCCCAAAAGGCTTTCGCTCTGCCCTGTTCCAGAAAAAGAACCACGGCGCAGATTGCCGCGAACATAAGGGCAGTGGCCAGCACTATGGTGGCTGCCATGGCCTGGAGCGCTTTCACATCGGCTATCCAGAGCAGCAGCACCGCGAAGCCGTCTATCCCCAGGCACAGGCAGAACCAGGGGATGTATTGCATCAGACGTTTTCCATTATGCATGATTCCGTTTTTCTTTCCGCGGCCTTTCTTTCTGTCCTTCCGGCTTTCCTCTTTGCCAAGTGCGTGCCGACTCTCAGCGGGCTGTCTTTCTGTTGATTGCATCTCTGTCCTCTCCAAATTTATCTCTTTGCCAAATGCCGTTCCACTTTGTGCGGCTTGTTGCTCCTCCGAATGCCATTTCGCTCTATCGGCTTGCCCTTTCTCCGGCGGCATTTTCGCTCTATCGGCTTGCCCTTTCTCCGGCGGCATTTTCGCTCTATCGGCTTACCCTTTCTCCAACGGCATCTCCTCATCGCCCTCTGCCACAAGCCTGTACCCGATTCCGCGAACGGGCATGATTTTCTGGTGCATCATCAGGTTCTTCATGGTCTTCTTCAGCCTGGTCAGATTCACTTGCAGGGCATTTTCGTCAATGAATTCCGTGGTTCCCCAAAGAGCCAGGCACAGATTGTCTTTGGTCACAATCTCCCCGCCGCTTTTCAGGAACACCTCCAGCATCTTGCCCTGGTTCTGAGGAAGAACCGCAGATTGGTTATCGGTATAAAGTGTATAGGTCTGCTGATCCAGCAAAAATCCCGGCCCCTCCAGCAGATTTCTCCGGCCCTCATAGCGCTTCAGCACATTTGCGATCCGAGCCAGCAGACGCTCCTTTCTACAGGGCTTGGTCAGGAATTCATCCGCCCCCAGTCCCAGGGCCTGCAGTTCGTCCCGCATCTGATCCCGGGATGTGAGAACCAAAATCGGGATAGCGCTCTTCTGTTTGATGTGGCGGCAGATTTGGAAGCCGCTCTCCCCAGGCAGGTTCAGATCCAGCAGCACCAGGTCGGGTCTCTGCGCCAGGAGCTGCCCGGCCACGCCCGCAAAGTCCCTGATTTCCAGGATTCTGTAGCCCGCTTTGCGCAGCATGTCCCCCAGCTCTTCCCGCATCATCTCCTCATCTTCCACAATAGCAATCTGTTTCATAAACTTTCCTCTATTCCAGTCCCGTATCTGTCCATCCAGCACCATGTCCCTGCATAGGGCTTCCAGCCGCCCTTTTTACTCTTCCCGCTCAGGCACCATCAGCGTCAAAAGGTATCTGCGGCTGGAGCGTCTGACGGCCGCGATATAAATCCATTCTATCACAACCAGAATCAAAATCATAGCCGCCGAAACCCCCATCATCCCCCCTACGCTGCCGCTCACCCTGGCAGGCAGCAGACCGGTGAACAGGGCCCGGACACCGAAAATGCTGCTGACAATGGCAACGAAGGTTGGAATCCCGAAATACCAGCTAATCTGCTTCCCAACTGAGCGGCACAGGACTTCCTGGGTAGCCCCCAGATGAATCAGGGTCTTGTACCTTCTGTCGGATTTGCGCTGCCCCATCAGGAACTGCACGCCGATGACCGTATTGGCGATGATCAGGAAGACGATGGCCAGATAGAGCGTGAGATAGCTGGCGGCCACCATATAGAAAATCTGCCTTCCCATGTTCTGCAAGAAACTTTCGTAATTCAGTTCTATTTTATCTAGTTTTTCGTTCATCTGTGCTATGGCATTCATCAGGCTCTCCCCAGGGAAGCGCTCCATGTTCAGGACGCCGTTCAGATAAATGGTATCGCTGTCTTCTCTTGCGAACTCTGCAAACATGTCATCGGGCAGAATCAGGGCAAACGACAGGCGCACGGCGCGGTCCGTGACAAAATTGACAGTCTGCGCCTTTCCCGTCAGGATAAGCTTTCTGCCAGCCAACATCACCTCCGGTCTCTCCTCCAGCACCTGATCCATCAGCGGAGAATATACCGTTTCCGAATCCAGGTAGACGGCCGCTTCCCCCTCCGCAAGCTCAAGGGGCGGATAACCGGCAACGGTCAGGAGATGGTTATAACCGCTCAGCGCAATCAGCCTTGGCTCGGTGGCATATTCAAGCGTCCCTATCAGCGAATTTCTGTCATCGGTCTCTTTTTTCTCTGCCAGGGCGGACAGCACTGTCTCCATCTGAAAAGGGGAATCATTTTCTGTGGAGCGGATTCTGCCCAGCCTTATCTCAAACAGTTCCGAAAAGTACCCGTCCAGATTATTTTCTTTCAAGGACTCCATAATCTGGTCCATATCCTCTCTTCCTCCCTCTCCGAAGGTGTAGTCCAGCACATGCCGCCCGTTCTCCTGATAGAAACCGGCAATCCCCACTCCCGCGCCGCAGAAGCAAAGGGCCGCCAGCATCAGCAGAGAGCTGACGGCCAAAGTGTTGGAACGCTGGATGACGCTCTCCTGGAGCTGCCGGAAATTGAATACATGGAGCTGCCTGTCCTTCCCGCCCCGCCTGGCCAAGACCCCTAAGCCCGCCCGAAGCCCGAAGAAGAACAGCATGGTTCCGAGCACTCCAAGCAGCAGCGTCAGTCCCATCCCCTTGACTCTATACCATGAAATTCCGATGATTCCCATTCGGTATGCCGACCCAAGGCAGACGGTGCCCAGCGCAAGCGCCAGCCCATATACCGGTCCGGGCAGCTGTTTTTTCATCCCCTCCGGCATCCCCACCAGCAGGCTTCCGATTTCCTGCCTGACAACCCTGCCGCTGAGAATCAGGAATGCCGCCAGCTTGATCAGCAGAAATCCCACCGCCGTCCACAGAACCGCCCCGGGGGAGAAACTGAATGAATGGCCGATGATGCCAAGCCCTACGAACCGGGCCGTCACCAGGCTGATCAGCTCTGACAGCAGAACGGCCACAGGCACACCAATGGCCAGCGCCAGAAGGCTGCCCCCGAAATCCTCCAGCAGCAGCATGCCGAACAGCTTCCGCCTGGGCATTCCCAGCATCAGGTAGACGCCGAATTCATGCCTGCGCCGCTCCATCTGGTATTTCTGCGCAAAATAGACCAGGAAAAAGAGGATGAACAGCGTCACGCCGAAGAACAGGGGAATCATCCCCAGAAGCCGATCCACCGCGTTGCTCTCCATCTTTGCCAGGAAAAGCATCACGTCCTGCCTTGGCAGCGCCAGGATAATGTAAAACGCCACGATGGTCACCAGAAGGGACGCAAAGAACAGGCCGTTCTCTTTTCGGTTCCTTCTGCTGTTTCTGCTCACCAATTTAAAGAACATTTTCACTACCTCCTCCCAGCTGGGCCGTCACTTTCAGTATCCTCTGGTAAAATGCCTGTCTGGACTCCTCCGGCAGATTCCGCCTCAGCTCATGGAAGATCCGCCCGTCCTGAATGAACAGGATTCGCCCGCAGTAGCTGGCCGCATTGGAGTCGTGGGTCACCATCAAAATGGTGGCCTGTCTCTCCCGGTTCAGTCCCGCCAGCTTCTCCATCAGCGCTTTCGCGCTCCGGGAGTCCAGGGCGCCGGTAGGCTCATCCGCCAGGACGATCTTCGGATTCAGGATCAATGCCCGGGCCGCCCCCACACGCTGTCTCTGCCCGCCGGACATCTGGGCGGGGAACTTGTCATAGACATCCGTGATTTCCAGGTAGCCTGCCAGCTGTTCCAGGCGCTTCCGGCCCTCCGCTTCCGGCACATTGTGGATGGACAGGGGCAGAAGGATGTTCTCCTCCCCTGTGAGATTGTCCAGCAGCTCGAAATTCTGGAACAGATAGCCGATTTCCTGTCCTCTGTATTTTGCCAGGCTGGCCCCTTTCAGCTTCTGTACCTGCCTGTGGCCCATGGTCATGGTGCCCGCGTCCGGGCGGGTGACCGTGGCGATGCAGTTCAGCAGCGTGGACTTGCCGGAGCCGCTGCTGCCCATGATACCCAGGAATTCGCCCGGCATCACCTGGAATGTGATGCCGTCCAGGGCTTTGGTCTGGCTTCCTGGTTTTCCGTAATATTTTTTCAGGGAATCGATTTTCAGAATGGGATCCATATGTTCCTTTCCTCCTGTTTTTTGTGTTGTCATGCATTTGGATGCCTTATCTTTGCCCTGCCAGAGCGCGCGCCGTTTCCCGCATCGTTGGCACACGGATGAGCGGACAAACCGCCTGAGACGGCGTCACCGGCAGCAGTTACGCTGACAGTGCGATGTGATAATGATTTTCAGCGTTTGCTGATAATATGGTAACACAACCTGATTCGAAATTACACTTACAACAGATGAAAGGTTTCGGCTCATGGGATTGCGAACTGGCGATATTCAGTGGAATGGATTTTGAGATTGGGGGTTGGGGGACTCATTCTTGGGGATTGGCGGGCATGAGCGAGACAGGGCTGTCGCACTGGGTGAAATCCCCCTCTTGCGGCAGCCCTCTTTTTGTCATTGTGTTATTATCCGAACTTCCTTTCCGCCCTCTTCTATTTCCTCAAATCAATCATATTCGTCCATGCCTTCTTTCCGTCCGGCGCGGTCACTTCGGCGCGGATGAAGGTCTCGAAAGGCGCCACCGTACAGACCGCTTCCGTCAGGCCGCTCCCGCGGACACATCGTCCTCTTGCCCAGATGGAATTGGAAAAGAAGGATATCCGGGAAACCGGTGAACATTTAACGGTAATCTGGTTCCCCTCCCGGAAAATGTGGACTTCGGGCCCCTGGGAAGCATAGAACGCCTTTCTTCGGATGGCATCCAGAATCTCCCCATCGGAAGCCTCCGGCCCGCAGGCAAGCATGATGTAAGAAAGCGTTTCGTCACTCCCGTCATACATATGGGTATCGTCATCCGCAATCAGCGGATACTGCAGCCCCTTACAGGCCGCGCAGTCCACGAACTCCCCGGAATAAGGGCGGGAGGACTCTCCTGCGTCCGATACCGAATTGTAGATTTCCGTCGCTTCTATCCCCTCCAGCCCGTCCAGCTGCTCCACCCTGTTCAGAGACCAGGCCGGGTGAGCCAGCACCGGCAGACCCTGGCACCGCCTGATTTCATCGATGATGGCCTGCGCCTGGAAATCCCGCCCGATGGCCGGTTCCCGCCCGCAGCCCAGCGCCAGGATATGGAACACGCCGTCCGCGCCGTTCTGCCCGCCGATATTGTATTCTGCGCCGGAAAGGATTCTTAAGCCCCCAATCTCCCCGCTGGCGGTGTACTTCCAGTGATCCGTAATGGCAATGATGTCATAACCCGCCGCCCTGTATATGGCTGCCGCTTCTTCCGGACTCTTGCCGCCGTCGGAATCGGTTGTGTGGAGGTGGAGGTTCATCTTCAGCCTGGTCTGTCCAAACATATCTATTATCATAATTTCGTCAACACCTTTCTATGCTTCGCTATACTACACAACGCCAGAATTTACCGTACTGCACCGGTAAATGTATACGGCTGGCGCCATGTCGCCGAGTTGCTCGGCCGGCTATTGAAAGCCGGGCCCGATGTCCTTGTCCTGCCGCGGCTTTGTCATTCTGCCCCTTGGCTACCGTTATCAGTATACTCTCAATGTCTGGAGATTTCAAGAATCTTTTTCTTTCGAGCGCACCGTTATTCCGGCTATTTATGATTGTTTTTCAGAGCATCCGCTATGGCTTAACCAAGAATCCAGAACAGCAGCGTCCCCAATAGGTTTCCAGAGACTCAGCAGGAAGAATATCAAGGTTTCTTCATGCAGCCATCAACATTCCCCGATACAGAAACCAGGAAAGGAGCGCCGACGTTTACTGTCTTTGGACCGTTGGGAGTTTCCGAGACCACACTTTTACATTTCGGGGCGAACTATGAGAACGAGGTACAATTTTATATTTTAGCAGTATTTCATTTCAGTTGACAAGATTGCAGAATGGCTCGCGCAGAGGTATAATCAGCAGGAAATTTGAAAACTACACACTAATCACAAAATTCTATGATATGCTCTTTTCGGAGGTGGCCTTATGCAAAGAATTTTAGTTGTCGAGGATGATTTGGATATTCAGGAATTATTAAAGAACTTTCTGCAGGAGGTGGGCTATGACATTGTTTTAGCGAATGACGGAGTGGAGGCCCTTTCCGTATTTTCCACCGCACAGTTTGATTTGGTACTGCTAGATGTGATGCTCCCTAAAATTGATGGTTTTGCTGTCTGTGAGCTAATACGCAAACACTCCAAGGTTCCCATCATCATGCTTACCGCATTGAGCGGCGAAGAAGAACAGATACGGGGGCTGGATTTGCAGGTTGACGATTACATTACAAAGCCTTTCTCCATGCCGATTTTAATTCGCAAGATTGCCGCCGTTCTGCGGCGGAGCGGCGGGCCGGGGGAAGATGAAAATAAAACGATCGCTTACCAAAACCTTGTTTTGGATTGTGACAGTTACACGGCCACGGTGGACGGAAGCGCTTATGAACTGACCCAGCGGGAATTTGAAGTGCTGAAAGAACTGCTGACCCATCAAGGACGTATCTTGACACGGCAAAATCTTTTGGATAAGCTGTGGCGGTATGACTTTTATGGGGACGAGCGCGTGGTTGATACACATATCAAAAACTTGCGGAAAAAGCTGGGCATTGATTTTATCCAGACAATCAGAGGGGTGGGATATAAAATTGATAAAGAAAATGAAAAGCAGTCTATATGCTAAGGTGTTTTTCATTACATCAATCATGCTGTTATTTGTATCGCTGTTAGTGTTCGGTCTGCTGGCATGGCTGATGCCACAGACCTATTCTAACAGGCTAAATATAATTTTAGATGAGCGGACACAAGAATTTATTGCGGAACTGGAACAAGTGCCGTTTTCAGAAAGCGGGGGCTTGTTCGACCAGTTTATTGCGAATACAGAAATCAATTCAGTCGAGTTGTACAACAGCGGAGGCGATTGGATTACATTACCCACAAAAGAATTTGACAATGAATGGGAGGGGAATATCGCACAAACGGCAGTCACTGGCCTTGGTGAAATCTCTCCCGTTTTATCAAACCAATACTATTTTTCTTTTTCTGACTGCAGTGACCGTTATACTCTCGTTGTCTATGGTGAGGCAGAACAAATTTCGGAACTACAACAATCCTTTATCCGTGTTTTTCCGATTATCTTGCTATTAGTATTGGCGATTGCCCTTGTCATATCTTGGCTGTACTCTCGTATGATTACAAAGCCCGTACTGGAAATCAGCCGCATATCCGAAAAAATGTCTGACTTGCAGTTGGATTGGATGGTTGATGAACAACGGACTGATGAATTGGGAACGCTGGGGAAAAGCCTGAACAGGCTATCCCGCAATCTTTCAACCGCCCTGTCTGATTTGCAAAACGCAAACAGAAAACTTGAAGCTGATATTGAACATGAAAAAGAACTGGAACAGGCCCGTACAAATTTCTTTTCGGCGGTTTCACACGAGCTGAAAACACCTGTCACCATTATAAAGGGCCAGTTAGAGGGGATGCTGCTCGGCATCGGGGCCTACAAAGACCGTGAGAAATATTTGACAAGATCGCTGGAAATTGCGAATACCCTTGAAACAATGGTGCAGGAGATATTGACAATCTCTCGATTGGAAACTGCGGGGCCGGATTTCAAAAAGGACTGTTTGGATTGTGTTCAGATTATCAAATCCTATTTAAGTGAAACCGAAGATTTGATTGCGGGAAAGGACTTACAAATAGATCTCAATGCTCCACCATCTGCTCTTATAGCTGGAAACAAACTGCTGATGGAGAAAGTGTTTTCAAATCTGATAGGGAACGCAATCAAGTATTCCCCGCAGGGAGCCTCTATTTATATCTCTGTCCACATGGAACATGGGCAGATAGAATTTTCTGTTGAAAACACAGGCGCACATATCCCGGAAGAGAGTATTCCAAAATTATTTGATGCGTTTTATCGTGTGGAGCAATCCAGAAGCCGTAAAACCGGCGGGAGCGGGTTAGGGCTGTATATCGTGCAGGAGATACTACACCAGCACGGAAGTGAAT
>OFFK01001012.1_pt1 | contig 21797 bp, 11 predicted proteins | sample 1521361 | NCBI WGS metagenome assembly OFFK01 (sample SAMEA3504096, study PRJEB24116) | mouse gut metagenome | biome: mouse gut; feature: mouse-associated habitat; material: faeces | place: Denmark | collected 2011 | reverse complement strand
CCCATGCCAGAAGCCTTGACGGGAAGGAGCGCCTGCGTGTCCTGCATGAGTATTTTAATCAGGACACAATGGAGCCTTTCCGTTTTTCGTTCAAAGAATTGTCGGAGTCGGGAAAGAGCGTAAAGGACTACATAGCGCCGCCGGGGTTTGATTTCCGTTATCCGAGCCGCTTCAAGACCGGGAAGATGTACGGGAGCGTCCATTACCTTGATATTATTGCGCCGAGGTTCAATGACGAGCTGTTAAAAAAGCTCCTTGACATTGATGACAATCTGACAGTTACGCTGCATATGCAGACGATGGACCCGGTAAAGGCGATCAAGATGTTAAAGGGCGCTCTTACCAATATCCAGAAAATGAAGATTGAGGAACAGAAGAAGGCAGTGCGTTCAGGATATGACATGGACATTCTGCCTACGGACATCATCACTTACGAAAAGGATACATTAGAGCTGCTTGACGATCTGAACACCAGCAACCAGAAGATTATCAAGATGACATTCCTCATTACCTGCTTTGGCAGGAGCAAGAAGGCGCTTGAAAACATCACGCAGAGGGTGTCCGGCATTATCCAGCAGGCAAACTGCAATTTAAGGTGTATGCAGTATTTACAAGAGCAGGGGCTGATGGCGAGTGCGCCGATTGGCTGCAACGATACGGGGATTGAGCGTGTGCTTACCACAAAGAGTACGGCTATTTTAGTGCCTTTCTGCACACAGGAGCTTTTCATGCCTGCCCCGGCGATATATTACGGTCTGAACGCACTTTCCAACAACATGATTATGGCAGACAGGAAAAAGTTAAGGACGCCAAACGGGGTAATCCTCGGCACACCCGGTTCCGGGAAGTCTTTCTCCGCAAAGAGGGAGATTTTATCCTGTTTCCTTATGACAGGGGACGATGTAATCGTCTGTGACCCGGAGGGAGAATATTTTGCCCTTGTGGGTGCGCTGGGCGGGCAGGTGGTAAGGCTTGCAACCAATTCAAAGGACTACTTAAACCCGATGGACATTCAGCTTTCCCATAAGAATGACCGGGAAGCGTTAAAGCTGAAATCTGATTTTATCATTACGCTGTGCGATCTGATAGCCGGAGGGAAAAACGGTCTTGAAAATGATGAAAAAGGCATTATCGACACCTGCATCAAACATATCTATGACAGGTATTTTGCAGAGCCAGAACCGGAAAATATGCCAATACTGGAGGATTTGTATAATGCCCTGCTAAAATATGAGCCGAAGGACGTAGCCCCGGAGATGCAGAAAGAAGCGAAGCAGAAAGCGGTGCGTATCGCAAACAGCCTTGTTTTGTATGTGCATGGCTCACAGAATTATTTCAACCACCGTACAAACGTGGATTCACAGAACAGGATTATGTGCTTTGACATCAGGGATTTGGGCAACCAGCTCAAAGAGCTTGGAATGCTGATTGTGCAGGATGCGGTCTGGAACCGTGTTTCGCAGAACAGGGAGCGTAAGATTGCCACAAGGTACTACTGTGATGAGTTCCACCTGCTTTTGAAAGAAAGGCAGACAGCAATCTATTCGGTGGAGATTTGGAAAAGGTTCAGAAAATGGGGCGGCATACCGACAGGATTGACGCAGAACGTGGGCGACTTTTTGAAATCGGAGGAAATCGAGGGCATACTTGGAAACTCCGATTTTGTTTACCTTCTCAACCAAAACGCAAAGGACCAGGCGATACTTGCCGACAAGTTAGGGCTTTCGGAGAAACAGCTTGCCCATGTGACCAATTCAGAGCCGGGAAGCGGGCTTATCCTGTTTGACAACGTGGTTATCCCGTTTGTTGACAAGTATCCGGCAGATACAAAAACTTTTGCGATCATGAACACAAGACCAGAGGAAAGCGTAAAACAGGGGGAAAATGACGGGGAAAGCGGGGTGTCGGAAGATAAAAGCTGATGAGATTATCAATGGTGACTGCCTTTGTGTCCTGAAAGAAATGCCGGACGAGAGCGTCCACTGCTGTGTCACATCGCCGCCCTATTACGGGCTGCGTGATTACGGCATAGAGGGGCAGGTTGGCAGGGAAGCAGCGCCGGAACAGTATATCAGGAAACTGGCAGAAATTTTTTCGGAGGTTTACCGTGTACTCAGGGCTGACGGAACCTGCTGGCTGAATATTTCTGACACATACTGCGGAACGGGGAGCAAGGGAAAATGTACAGACCCAAAGAACCCGGAGGGCAGGAACGGTCAGAAAGTTTCCATAGCACAGAATGTGGAGGGGTGCAAGCATAAGGACTTAATCGGTATCCCGTGGATGCTGGCATTTGCGCTAAGAAACAGCGGGTGGTATCTGCGGAATGATATTGTCTGGCAGAAAGGGAACGCCATGCCGGAAAGTGCAAAGGACAGGCTGACACGCAGCTACGAGCATATTTTCCTGCTTGCCAAGTCGCAGAAATATTATTTTGATGCGCCGGCGATTGCGGAGCCGATAGCGGCAGACACAAAAAGGCGGTACATGGGAGGGCGTGGAAGCAGTCATAAATATTCCGATGAAGTGCCGGGGCAGGCAGGGGTGCAGAGTTTTAATAAGCCCCGGCAGGCGGGGGAAATCAAGGAAAGCGATATTTCCCCCGTCAGGAACTGCCGGGATGTGTGGCTGATTAACACAGTGCCTTACCGTGGAAAGCATTTTGCGGCATATCCCCCGAAGCTGGCGGAGAGGTGCATACTTGCAGGCTGTCCGGAGGGCGGCATTGTCCTTGACCCGTTTTTCGGAAGCGGCACAACCGGGCTTGCTGCATTAAAAAACGGCAGGCATTATATCGGGATTGAGCTGAATGAGGAATACTGCGTCCTTGCAGGGGAACGGATTGGAGGCGGATATGAAAATCGGGCTGATTGATGTGGACGGACACCGTTTCCCCAACCTCTGCCTGATGAAGCTGTCCGCTTACCATAAAGCAAGGGGCGATACGGTGGAATGGTACGATGATAAAAAGTGGTATGACCTTGTTTATATGAGCAGGGTATTCACGGACACCTATTCCAAAGATTATGCGGGGAGCGTAAAGGCTTACCATGTCATAAAAGGCGGCACAGGGTATGGTCTTGACAATAAGCTGCCGGATATTGTGGAGCATACGCACCCGGACTATGGGCTGTACCCGCAGTTTGCAGGCACAGCCTACGGCTTCCTTTCCAGAGGATGCCCCCGTGGGTGCGGGTTCTGCATTGTGGGGGAGAAGGAGGGCAGAAAGACGGTTGCGGTAGCTGACCTGGATGAATTTTGGGGCGGCGAAAAAGAGATCAAGCTCCTTGACGCCAATATTTTAGCCTGCCCGGATTGGGAGAGGCTTTTAGGGCAGCTTGCGGACAGCGGGGCGGAGGTGGACTTTACGCAGGGGCTGGATGTACGGCTGGTTACGCCGGAAAAGGTGGCGTTATTGAATAAAATCCATACAAAAATGCTGCATTTCGCATGGGATAACCCGGAAGATGACCTGATACCGTATTTCAAGAAGTTTTTAGAACTGACAACAGTAAAGGACAAGCGGAAAAGGCGTGTCTACGTCCTTACCAACTACGGCAGCACCCATGAACAGGATTTATACCGTATCTATACTTTGCGTGATATGGGGTATGACCCGTATGTAATGGTGTATGAAAAGCCAACTGCGCCGGAGGAAACACGGAGGATGCAGAGATGGGTAAATAACAAGTGGCTGTTCTACTCCGTGAAAGATTTTAAGGATTATGAGCCAGGCGGTTATAGAAAAATGAAAGGGGAGAAATGAGCCACGGATAAAGAAATAAAACTGCAGAATTACATTTACTGTATGGACTGTATGGATTTGATGCGGCATCTTGCGGACAGTGCAGTATCCATGATACTGACTGACCCTCCCTATGGAATTTCCTACCAAAACAACTTTACAAGAAAACGGCATGAGATTTTAGCGGGGGATTGCGGAATGGACTATGAGAAATTCGCAAGGGAAAGCTACCGTATTTTAGCGGAAAATGCCCATGCTTATTTTTTTACACGTTTTGACTGCTACTCGTATCATTATGAGTGCCTGAAAAATGCGGGATTTCATATAAAAAACTGCATGGTGATTGAAAAGGGAACAGTTGGAGGGATTGGAGATCTGCAGGGAAGTTACGCAAATAATTCTGAATGGATTATTTTCTGCCAAAAAGGAAGGCGTATTTTTAACCATACCACATTACTGGAAAATAAAAAGAAAGAGGGAAAGCAATTCCACAGGGGAAGGGAACTAAGCAAAAGATATAAAACGAGATTCAATTCCTGCTGGTTTGGGGAGGAATATCCAAAAGCCACCTATAATTCCACATGGCAGAAGAAAAACCAGATATACCACCCGACAATCAAAAATGTGGAACTTCTGTCATGGCTGATACAGATTTCAAGCCTGCCGGGGGAATTGATTTTTGATGGTTTTATGGGAACAGGAAGCACAGCGATTGCGGCAATCAGGACAAAAAGGGATTTTTTAGGTGCGGAGATTAACAGTGAATATCATCAGACCGCAATTAAGAGAATCATGGAGGAATGTTAATGACAGAAAAAAAGAAAAAACAGCCGGCTGCGTTTGCGAGGGATAAAAATACTTTTGCTGACGGCAGTTCCGCAAAGGGAGATACTGTCGCAAAAAGGGCAAAACAGAAGCAGCCTGGCGCACACCAGCCGAGGGATGCAGATACCACTTCTGGACATAATGTCCAGAAGCCTCAGCAGCCGAAACCTTTTGAACACGATGCCAATAATTCTGCAAGGCGGGATGGCTTGAAGCCGGGAGGCAGATCAGGCAATGCCGATATGTGGGAGAACCACAGCAGTTTTCATAGTGACACACGGAAAACAGCAGGGCAGAAAGCAAAATCCAGTCAGAAAAAACGCAGACAGCAGGGGCAGTTTCAGAAAGAAAACAGCTTTACGGGAAAGAAAGAGAAGTCTGACTGTGATAATGCAGACGGCAAGACAGGAAGCGTTTTTTCCCAGGAGCAGAACGCTTTTACGGAGCAGGGCGGCGGTGAACAGACCGGGGATACAATGGAATTTAAGGACGATTACCGCCGCAGGGATACTTACCACAAGAGCGAAAAAAAGGGCAGATACCGCAGGCGGGAACATCAGGACAGGGAACGCACGAAAAAAAGTGATTCCGGGCGTGACTTCCAGACGAAGGATAACACCTTTACGGAAAACAATTCCTTTACCAATGGCGCAGAACCGGAATTTCAGGGCAGCAAGAAATTAGAAAAGCTGCAAAAGAAAGCGGAGAAAGCCGGGAGAAAGACACAAGCCGCAAGGAAGAAGCTGCCGAAGAAAAAGGAATATTCCTTAGAGCGTGTCTTTGACGAAAAAACGGGCAGGGCAAAGTATATGCTGACTGCTGTGGTAAAGGAGAAACCTTTCAAGGCGGACAATCCAGTAAAGCGGATGGCGGGCAGAACCGGATCGGAATTTACAAACATTGCGCACGGCAAGGTTGCCGAGGTGGAGAAAGAAAACTCCGGCGTGGAGGGCGCACACAAGACGGAGCAGAGGGCCGAGGATGCCTACCGCTTTGTGAAGCGGCATTATAAGAACAAGGAGCAGCGGCAGCGTGGGAAAGTGGCGAAGCTGGAGAAAAAGCAGTTTAAAAAGGAAGTCAATTTCCGCTACCAAAAGTTCCTGGAAGAAAACCCGGAAATGCAGGAAAAGACCTTAAAGAAGCAGCTCCAGAAACGGTTACAGAAACGGCGCATCAAGCGTGAGTACGCAAAGGCAAAGCGGGCGGGGCAGGCGGCGAAAAATACAAAGGAAGCGGCTGTAAAATCTGCCAGTTTCACCACAACCATAGCGAAGAAAGTGCAGGAGATAGCGGCAAAACACGCTTCCCTCCTTGTTGCAGTCGGGGCGTTTGCGCTCCTGCTCATTATGATCATGGCTTCCGTATCGTCCTGCGGGGCGATGTTCTCACAGGGGATGAGCGCTACGCTGGCAGGAAGCTATATGAGCGTTCCGGCAGAGATTGACGCTGCGGATTTAGCATTTTCGGAGCTGGAAATGGAATTGCAGAAAGAGATCGATTCCATAGAAACGGATTACCCGGACTATGACGAATACCGCTATAACCTTGCTCCGATCGGGCATGACCCGTTTGCGCTCATCAGTTACCTCTCCGCAGTCCATACGGAATTTACGGCGGCGGACGTGCAGGGCGAGATTGAAAGCCTTTTTGACGAAATGTATGAGCTGACCTTAAACCCGACAACGGAAACGAGGACAAGGACAGTAACCAAGACAGGCACACACACCGTCACAGACCCGGTGACGGGGGAGGAAACCGAGGAGGAATATGAGTACGAGGAGGAAGAAGAATACACCGTAACCATACTGGAGGCCACGCTGACCGCTAAAAATTTAAACGTGGTGGCTGCCGGGCATATGGACAGCGAGCAGAAAGAAATCTATGCGCTCTATAATGAAACGCACGGGCTGACACAGCAGTTTTATACGCCGTTAAATCTGTATTGGTACAATTATGTGAGCAGCTATTACGGCTACCGCATCAATCCGGTGACCGGAGCCAAGCAGCTCCACCGGGGCGTGGACATAGCAGTGCCGACAGGAACCACCGTCCTTGCGGCGATGGACGGAACGGTCACAGCCGCTGCCTATGACAGCTATTACGGGAATTATATCGTGATTGAGGACAGTAACGGCTACTGTACCAAGTATGCCCACATGGACACGCTAAGCGTCAGTGCGGGGCAGACTGTGAAACATGGGGATACCATAGGCACAACGGGGAACACGGGGAGCAGCTCCGGAAGCCACCTGCATATCGAATGCCAGTATAACGGGGAGTATTATAACCCGTTATTTTATTTTGAGGCAGGGGAGGGAACGCTTTACGGAGAAGCAGGTGCGCCGGGCAGCGGCGGGGGGAATGCCATACCGCCGGATTCCTATGATGACGCAACCGTACAGGCGCTTATGGAGGAAGCCGCAAGATATTTAGGCTATCCGTATGTATGGGGCGGCTCAAGCCCGTCCACAAGTTTCGACTGTTCCGGTTTTGTCTGCTGGGCATTCACCAACAGCGGGGTGCATAACCTGCCACGGACTACGGCACAGGGCATTTATGACCAGTGTACTCCGGTTTCAGCAGCGGATGCAAAAGCGGGTGACATTATCTTTTTCACAGGCACTTATAATTCAGCCGGGGCGGTGAGCCATGTGGGGATTTACTGTGGGAATGGAACGATGATCCATTGCGGAGATCCAATCAGTTACGCAAACATCAACTCTTCCTACTGGCAGAGCCATTTTTATGCGTTTGGCAGATTAAATTAAGGGATAATTGTCTGATGATAATAAAGTTTGACAATATGAGAGTGAAATCTCAAGACTTTCTACTGTCTTATCATTTTAGCACAAAAGCGCTTGAAATGTAAGACTTTTTAAGATATTAAAAAAGCTTTTTTTTCAGTGCAGAAAGGAGAACAAATGTGACAAAGGAACGGATTATAAAGGAGCTTTCCAAAGTCCGGAAGCAGCTTGCGGAATTGGAGGAAAAACAGAAGGATTTGGAGCGCCAGTTGCAGATGGCAGAGGATGCGGAGAAGATGAAATTCATTGAAAAGAATAAAATCTCTCTGGAACACCTGATCTTGCTGAATAAAGTCAGCGAGGAAGAAATATTGAGCCTGCTCCGCAAAAAGGAGCAGGAGGAACAGTTACAGCAACAGCAGACAGAAAGGGAGGCAGGAAGCCATGAACAGAAAAATGAAGTTACGTTATAGGGCAGTGTTATCGCTTATGTTATCCGCAGTTTTATTCTGTATGCCTGCGGCGGCGTTTTCCATGAACGGGAACAATGCCATTGATGCGAGGGCAGAGGACAGCTTGGAGAATGGTTCTGAGGAAGAAACAGAAAACGCCACAGGGGAGAACTCTACGGAGCAGGAAACAGCAGATCAGGAAACAACAGAGCAGGAAACAGAGGGCAGCACGGAGGGAAATTCGGAGGAGCAGACAGGAAGCGGCACAGAGGGAGAATCGGAGGACGGAACCGTTTCAGGAAATGAAGTGCCTGAGCCGGAATGTACCTGTGAGAAAAAATGCAGCGCCTATGATTCTGACAAAGACTGTGCGGTATGCGCCGCCGATTATAAGGATTGTAAGTATAAGATACCGAATGTGGTGATCCATATCAACAGTCCGGGCGGGTGGTACAACGAGAGAGCAACGGTGACTTTTTCTGTGTCCGACACGGGGCACACGGGGAATTTTGAACTGGCGAAGATTCAGGCAAAAGTCGGGCAGAATGGGAGCTGGACGGACGTGACGGAAGATAAGAAACTGGAGATTTCGGAGAACTGCACGGTCTATGTGCAGGTCACAGACCAGAAGGGCAATACATATGAGCGGAGCAGGGCTGTCCGGTGCTTTGACACCACGAAGCCCACGCTCAATGCGGCGGTCAGCGACGGGCTGTTAAGTGTTCAGGTGCATGACACGGATTCCGGCGCAAAGGCGGTCTATGTGAATGGGTATGAGTTTACGGAGCTGACCAACGGCACATTAAATATCCGTTTACAGCAGTTTGACGCAGGCTATGAGTATTTCACCATTTCCGCTATGGACAATGCCGGGAATATGTCGGAAGTCTACAAGACCAAAAACCCGTATTACAAAGACCCTGCCGATGAGAGCGACGAGAATCCGGCGAAGCAGCTCCCGGTGAGTGCCGAAGCCGCTAAACCGGGGAACGCCACAGGCACGGTCACAGAGCATACCAAAACGGACGGTGACGGGAACACCGTTTCCCAGACACCGGAGGAACAGAAGAAACAGGAGTTTGCCAAAGCGGATGCGGCGGAAAAGGAGGAAAGCGGGGAGAAAGAAAAAGAACCGTCTGAGCAGGGAAAAGAATTTTATACAATCCAGACGGCATCGGACAAGGTTTTCTACCTCATCATTGACCGTGACGGGGAGGAAGAAATGGTGTACTTCCTTACGGAGATTACGGAAAATGACCTGTTAAACGCAACTTCCGACAACAGTGAAACCCTGCCGAAAAACTCCGCAGCTTTGGAATCGGCAATCCCTACAGAGGAAGGCGCACTGCCCAACAATAATGGGGAACAGCCGGAGGATACCGAACCGGCAGAGGAAAATGCAGGAGATACGGAAGATACCGAAAGTACGGAGGAACCGGAGCCGGAGCCGGAAGAAAAGGCAGAGCCGAACCCTCTTGTTTCCTATATCCTTATGGGCGCACTTGCAGTCGCCTTTATCGGCGGCGCTTATTATTTCAAGGTAGTCCGTAAAAAGAAAGAGGACTTCATCGAGGATGAAGATGAAGATGAGGATGGGGAAGATGAGGAGGAATACGAGAACGAGGAGGAAGAACCGGAGGACGGTTCCGATGATGATTTTTTTGAGGACAAGGAGGATGAATGATGGCAGTTTTAGTGGTAACGGAAAAGCCCAGTGTGGCACAGTCGATTGCCCATGTGGTCGGCGCTGGTGGGAGGAAAGACGGCTACATGGAGGGGAACGGCTATCTCGTTTCATGGTGCATCGGGCATCTGGTGGAGCTTGCACAGCCGGATGCCTATTCTGACGCATGGAAAAAGTGGGATTATGAGAGCCTGCCCATGATACCGGAACAGTGGCAGACGGAAGTAAAAAGCGGCACGGCGGCGCAGTACAAGGTGCTGAAAAAACTGATGCACGATGACAGGGTTGACACAGTTGTGGAGGCCACGGACGCAGGGCGGGAGGGAGAACTGATCTTCCGCCTTGTGTATGACCAGGCAGGGTGCAGGAAACCCATAAAGCGGCTCTGGATTTCCTCTATGGAGGAAAGCGCAATCCGTGAAGGCTTTGCAAACCTGCGTCCGGGAAGCGATTATGATAACCTCTACCACTCCGCACTGTGCAGGCAGAGGGCGGACTGGCTGGTGGGGCTGAACGGCACGAGGCTTTTTACAGTCCTGTATGGTGGCAAGGTATTAAAGGTCGGCAGGGTGCAGACACCAACGCTTGCGATGCTGGTGGAGCGTGAGGAAAAAATCAGGAATTTCAAAAAAGAACCATATTATACAGCGCATATCCTGACGGGCGGCATGGATGCGGCAACGGAGAAGATAGCTGAAAAGGCGCAGGCAGAGGGCATCGCTGCAGCGTGTGAAAGCAAAACCGCCACGGTTGTTTCCGTCACAAAAGAGAAGAAAACCGTACAGCCGCCGAAACTCTATGACCTGACCTCGTTACAGAGGGATGCGAACCGCTTATTCGGCTTTACCGCAAAGCAGACCTTAGAATATACGCAGAGTCTTTATGAGAAAAAGCTGGTCACATATCCCCGGACGGACAGCCAGTATTTATCGGACGATATGGAAGATACGGCAAGGGCAGTGATCGGGGCGGTTTACAAGGCGATTCTCTTTGAAGAACTCTCCGGGGCAGAGCCGGATATAAAGAGGGTAATGGACAGCAAAAAAGTGACAGACCACCACGCAATCATTCCCACAATGGAGATCGCAAAGGCTGACCTTTCCGTCGTGCCGGAGGGGGAGATGAAAATCCTCTCCCTTGCCGCCAACCGCCTGCTCTGCGCCACAGGACAAAAGCATGAGTATGAAACGGTCAGGGCAGAGTTTGACTGTAACAGCGCTGTTTTTACTGTTTCTGGGAAATCCGTAATAAAGAATGGGTGGAAAGATTTTGAAGCCGCACTGAAGCGTTCTTATAAAACCACGGAAGATAAGGAAAAAGAGGAAAAGAAGCTGCCGGAGCTTTCGAAAGGGATGGTTTTTGAAGGAGTGCAGACGAATGTAACGGAGCATTTCACGCAGCCGCCGAAGCATTTTACGGAGGACAGTTTATTGTCGGCAATGGAACGTGCCGGGGCGGAGGATATGGGCGATGAAGTGGAACGGAAAGGGCTTGGCACACCTGCTACACGGGCGGATGTGATTGAGAAGTTAGTCAAGGACGGTTTCGTAAAACGTGAGAAAAAGCAGATGATTCCTACGGAAGATGGAGTAAAGCTGATCACCGTGCTGCCTGATGTGATGAAATCCCCGCAGCTTACCGCTGATTGGGAAAATGCCCTTACCCTTGTGGCAAAGGGGGAATATCCCATGCAGGCGTTTATGGACGGAATTGCTGATCTGGTAAACGGGCTTGTGCAGATTTACCACAGTATCAGTGACGAACAGAAATCCATGTTCGGGGGCGGCGCACAGGAAGTTTTTGGCAAATGCCCGAAGTGCGGCGGCGATGTGGTAAAAGGGAAATTCGGCGCTTATTGTAAAAATAAATGCGGCATGAACGTGTCCAGGGTAATGGGGGCAGCGCTTACCGACAGCCAGGCAAAAAGCCTGCTGGAAGGGAAAAAGACCCTTGTGAAAGGCTTGAGGGGGAAGAAAGGCAGCTATGATGCGTACCTGATACCGGAGGGCGTGGAGAATTACTCCTATACCAAAGACGGGAAGGAAATCAAAGGCTCGCAGTATAAAGTGAAGATGGAATTTCCCAAAAAGAAAAAATAACAGGGGAGGTAATCTATTTGCATACGGAAGGAGTGCCTGCCGCAATGCAGGATGGGCGGGTATTTGCGGACAGACTGAACTATGTGTACGGAACTGACTGTATGAACATATTAGCAAAACTGCCATGTGAAAGTGTCGATCTGGTTATTGCTGACCCGCCATATTACAGAATGAAAGGCGGATTCGATTTTGTGTTTCATTCTGAGGAGGAATATCTGGAATGGTGTTCCCTATGGGCGGCAGAGTGCTGCCGGGTATTAAAGTCGACAGGGGCGTTCTATTGTTGGGGAAGCTGCCTGATGATAGATAAACTTTCAGTCCTTGTTTTGGATCGGCTTGACTGGATAAAAAGAAATCTGATTGTATGGAATTATAAAACGGGGCGTCCGGCAAAGGCATCATACCGTAATGAAACAGAACTGCTTTGGTTTTATAGTAAAGCGCTGCACACACTCAATATTGATGAAGTCAGAGTTGCTTACAGCAAAGGGGGTGAAAAGGACAAACGGAAAAATCCGAAAGGGAAGTCCTGTGGGAATGTGTGGGAATTTTCACGCATTATGCCCAATTATAAAGAATGGACAGGTCATCCCACGCAGAAACCGGAGAAACTGGCAGAGAGAATCCTGCTTGCAAGCAGTAAGCCGGGCGATTTAGTGCTGATACCGTTTGCCGGAAGCGGTACGGAGATAGAAGCCTGCATCAGAACCGGGCGGAATTGGCTGGCGGCAGAGAAAGAAGAACAGTACATACAGGATTTCATATTGCCAAGGATACAGTCTTTTACGTGAAGGACTGTAAAAAGAGCGCAGGGGCATAGCAATCTCCTGCGCTTTTATATAAATTTGATAAAAGAGAGGAAAACAGTATGAGTGAAGCAATGGAAAATGTAACAGAAAACATTCCTGCAGGAAAGACAGGGGAAACCAAAGCGGAGAAATTTATCCGGCTTGGGGAGTACCGCATCAATAAGGCGATGGATTCCATTGGCAGGATTGAGAACCTTGCCAACAGGTCGGCGTATGACTATACACCGGAACAGGTGGAGGCTATGTTTTCCGTCCTGGAGTCTAAGGTGGCGGAAGTCAAAGCAAAGTTTGCAGCCACAAAAGCGAAAGAAAATACAGCTTTTTCTTTCGGCAGCAAAACAGAATAAGGAGGGAATGGCAATGGGAGCAGAGATTTTAAGCACAGGTGATAAGGTTTTAAATGCGATGAAAGAGATGGATATGAGTATACCGGGGCTGGCGGCATTATCCGGCGTCCGTGAGGATACGCTCCTGGACATCATGGCGGGAATCCGTGAGGCAGATATAAACACGCTCTGCCAGATTGCGGATGCGCTTGGCGTCTGTGTGCGTGAGCTGTGTCCGGATCAGGAACGGTATTCGGTTCCGGTGGAAAAGAATACCCTTGCGAAGCTGATTGTGGTCAGCGAGATAAACGGCGTGGAGCTGGATGTGCTGATAGCGTCCATTCTGGAAAAGGGCATTGAGGAAAACGGGTTTTATGATTAAGGAGGGTGCGGATGGCTGAACAATATTACGTTTCAAAGAAATACCATGAAATCTCCGTGCTTGCCGGGGAAACCGCAAGGCAGGTGTCAAAGAACGGGGAGGAATGGAGTAAGTACCTGACCACTGCCGCAAGGCTGTACCGATACCCGTTTGAGGATCAGATGCTGATCTACGCACAAAGACCGGATGCCACAGCCTGCGCCCTCATGGAAACCTGGAATGAAAAAATGTTCTGCTGGGTAAACCGTGGGGCAAAGGGGATCGCCCTTTTTGACCGGGAGAGCGAACGGCCAAGACTGAAATATGTTTTTGACGTGTCGGACGTGCATAAGGCAAGGCGGATCGGGAAAGACCCGTACCTGTGGGAAATGCGGGAGGAACACAAGGGCGCTGTGCTGGCGCAGCTTGAAAAGACCTACGGGGCAACCGATAAAAATAATTCCTTTGAGGGCAGGCTCATGGAGATTGCCGGGAGGATTGCGGAAGATTATTACGGGGAACTGATACAGGATATGTCCTACGCAAAGGAGGGCAGCTTCTTAGAGGAGTTTGATGAGCTGAACGTGGGGCTGCGGCTTAGGGAAACGCTGTCCGCAAGCATCGCCTATACCCTGTTATCCCGGTGCGGCGCTGACATGGACTTCTGGAAAGACGAACTGAATTTTGACTATATCAGTGAGTTTAACACTACAATGGCATTGTCTGTGATCGGCAATGCCACCACGGATATGTGCAGGCCGCTCCTTATGGAGATCGGGAGGACGGTTGCGGCTTATGACCGCCAGAAGGCACGGCAGAAAGCCGCAGATAAGGCAAGGGAGAGGACGGACGGGGCGCAGGCCGCCACCGCTGAAAAAAATCCTGAGAAAACGCTTGCAAATGAACCGGAACCACGCTATAATGCTTTAAAGCGTGAAAGTAAAAGCGAACCACAACCGGAAACAACTACCAACCATATAGAAACGGAGGGCACCTTGCATGGAACTGACATACGAGAAGAACGGGGATTACCTGATACCCAACCTGACGCCGGACAGCGAGCCGGAGGAGCCGCTGACCAAGTACGGGCTGATGCGGAAGAATTACCTGAAGGAACACCGGAGGGGGATTTACAGCGGGCTGCTGATGGAGGGCAGGCTGAAAGCACACTGCCTGGAGATACAGAAACAGGCGGAGGAAAGGATGGACTTCCTGACGGAGCAGATGGCGAAAGCCGAGGGAGTGGACGAAGCGCTGAAAGCGTCCGATCAGATGAAATGGGTGGCGAAAATGAACAGCATCAGGAACTCAGCGGAGGAGATCGTGCTGACGGAGCTGGTGTACAGCCTTTAAGCAGTGAAGAACAGCAGAATAAGGAAGCAGAGGAGCCGGATAATGGAGAGGATTCATTGTCCGGCTCTTTTTTGGATAATCCGGACTTTGCGGAAAAAGCAATGGAGGTTCAGAAAGGGATTTTATGCTCTGACAGCTTTCTTATCCATAAAAGGCCGGAGATTGCGGGTTATTTCGCATTGGAGCAGGACACAAAACTGCAAACGGAATATTTCAAGAACTGTTTCCATTTTAACATCTATTACGGGTATGAAGCGGCGGGCATTCCGGTAGGTTTCTATGCCAATGAAGAAGGGATTCACTTCAACATGAGCGGGAAACCGGGAGTGGAAAATGAAGCCCTCATATCATGGGAAGATGCCCGTTTCCTTGTCAATTCCTATATGGAGGATGATGTATACCTGCTTCCGGGGGAAAAGGCGGAGCGGATCGACACAAACGGGATGTACCAGCAGCTTGACCTGTTTTCCATGTTTTCGGAGCAGGTAGGCAGTATCGCCATGAAAGAGGCGGAGGACGGCATTATCCCGGCAGAAAAGGCAGGCCCGGAACCGAAAAAAGAAGCGCTGCCAAAAGAGCAGCTTGAAACAATCCTGCAAAGCGGCGGCGGCAGGGATAACAGCCGCAAACGTATTTATGCCAAGTACCAGCAGGGAAAGACACCGGAGGAAATGGCGGAGTTTCTGAAAAAGGAATATGGAACTACCGGGAAAGGTTTTGAGTTTGACGGGAAACAGGTAGCTGTATGGTTCAATGAGCAGGGAATGACAGCCGGATATGGCACATCTGCATTGGAAAATCCCCGGTTTACCATGAGCTGGCAGGAGATAGAAATGGTGATCCGCTCTCAGGTGGAAAATGGCATTTATATGGGCGCAAACGAAGCCTATCTTGTGGAGGAGGTGGAGCGTGACCGGATTGCTACCTATGCAGCATATTTTTTCTATGACGGTATAGGGGAACTGCCACAGGAACTATTTGAAAAAGTTGGGAACCGTTCGGATGCCCATGCAAAAATGGTGGAGCTTCTATCTTCACCAGAGGGGATTGACCTTGTTGTTTCCTGTATGGATAAAGTCCTGCACCAGCTTGAAACGGGGGAGAAGAAACTGCGTTACCGTTCTGTTATGCCGAAAGAGGAACTGCGGGCAGAGCTTGACAACCTGCTTTTAGAAAAGAAAACTTTCCCCGTATCTGACCATGTGGAAATAAAAAAAGAGGACTTCATCACCCAGGACGAGATAGACCACAGGATCGGAAGGGGAAGCGGATTTGAGCATGGCTCTTTCCGTATCTATGATTATTTCATGGAGGGGCATGACAGCAAGGAAGCGGCGGCTTTTCTGAAAAAGGAATATGGAATAGGCGGCAGCACCCATGCGCTTGCGGGAACTGACCACAGTTACGAGAACCATGACGCAAAAGGAATCAGTCTGGAAAAAGGCAGCATCATGGAACCATACACAAAAATCCTTTTGTCCTGGAAAGTGGTGGAGAAACGTATCCGCAAGCTCATTGAGGAAGATAAGTATTTATCCCCGAAAGGCAAAGAAGCCTATGCGGAGTATAAGGAGGAACAGGCGCAGAAAGAGCTTGAAAAGGCGCTGGCAAAGATCGAGCGTGACACAAAGGTTTCCTGCAAGGATGCCATTGACCGGGCTATCGCTGAGAATTTTGACGGATACCGCCTGCCCAAAGGAACGGCGGAAGGCGTGATAAAGGAATACGGCATCGAACGTGTCAGCTATGTGCTTGCCAATACCATTATGCACCGCAGGCAGGAGGAAAGGATTTCCCCGGAAAATAAGGAATGGGCAATGTCTATTGAACCTTATGCCATGTATGAGAGCCGGGATATTGTTGCCGCTTCCCACCCTGCCGTGCTGAATGGCTTTATCAACCAGACAAGAAGATATATCGGGCGTGAGAAAGAGCTTGCAGCCCAGGCAAAAGCAGAGGGGGCGCAGGAGCCGGAGCAGAATGATATTGCCGATGTTTATGAAGGGGAATTAGACTGGCATATCGTACATGACATGGACGATGATAACGGACAGCCCACGGAATGGAGCGCAAAGCTGCCTGACGGGGAATTTCTCTGGATTGATAAGGAAACGGAAGGGTATGCCCTTTATGACACCTACAATACAGACGCAAGCCCGGTTTCCGTGTCGGAAACACTGGACGGGGCAAAGGAAAGCGGAGAAGAGTATTCCTTAGAGCTTACCGGTGTGGTGGATGTGGAGAGGATTACGGTTGCCCTGGAATCGTCAGAGGATTTTTCAGAACCGGCGATAGGTTTTTATACCCACCAGTATGCCGATGGCAGGGAAGGTGTGCGTTACCGCCTTGTGACAATGGCAGAGGACGGGCTTCTTGTACCCTACCCGGAACATAACCGTTTCTTTATCAATCGTGAGCTGGCGCAGGAGTATATAGATAACCATGCAGATCTGATTGATGTGATTGGATATGATGAGATGGTATATGGCTCCATGCACAGGCAGAGCGAACACAAAAGGGAGCAGGCACAGGAAGAAACTTCTGGACATCATGTCCAGAAGTCCGAAGATACAATTTCCATTGACGGACAGGAGTGCGTAAAGACAGATGAATGGAAGGCAGGCGATAATAAATATGTGCTTGGCAATTCCGTGGAGGACAGCGATTTCTTCTATGCAGAGGTAAACGGGGATACACATTTTGAGTATGACCATAAACCGGACAGGGAGGAGGTGGAAGATGATTTCATAGACCTTGAAGCCATGAGGGATATTGACCGCCACGAAGCGGAGGTATCCTCACGTTTTGAGGGCAGTGATGATTTTCCTGACATTGACGCTGACGCAGACGAAAAGCCCCTGGCCGCAGACGATATAAAGAATCTGGTCTTGATTAACAGGGAATATTTTGCAACTTCCCGGACTACGGTCTATGACTTTGAATGTGACATTCGTGGGGAGCATGATTCCCTGCAATATACCTTGGAGTACCATGATGACGGGGAAGGCTTTACCATTCATACGGAAAAGGATGATATATGGGAGCGTATGCCGGAGCCGGAACTGGAACGTCTGGAAGGGATTCTCAGCCGGGAAGCAGTGTACTTTAGATACCGTGAAAAGATAGCAGGAACGGAAAGCCTTGAGGATTTAAAGGAGCTTGAGTATGAGATCATGGAAGATGAATCCCCTGAATTTCCTGCTGTTTCTGGGAGGGTATGGAAAGATTTTTCACAAAAAGAGCGTGAACTGTCAGCCCCGGAGCAGGAAACTTCTGGACATGATGTCCAAAAGCGGAAGTACCGGATTGGGGTTAGGGTATATCTGGACAATAAGCCCTATGAGATCACCCAAACCAATGACTGGAATGTGGAGATTATGGACCGCTCCCTGTACAATCCCCCTCGCCGCTTGGAAAGCTGGGAAAACTTCGAGAAGCTGCTGCGGCAGGATGAACGGAACGCACACCTGTTTACGCCGGAAGAAAAAGAGCCTGACCAGACGGGCTACACAACGGAAACGGTGGAGGTCTATCCAGGCGAAAAAAATAACCTGCCCTATGATGTAGTTGTTGAAAAGCTGCACTTTGGGGAGCCGGAGAAAGCCGAACCGGAAAAGCCGGATTACAAGGCCGGCGATACGGTGACGATTGAGGGAACGGAGTTCATCATTGAAAATATTTCCGACAGGGAAGTACAGCTCCGTGACCCGAAACTGCTTTATCCGATTTTCCGGGCAGAAAGCAGGGAGAACTTTGAGCGTCTGTTGGCAGAGGAAACAGAGAATACCCTGCCGGAACCGGAGGGGAAAAGCCCCGCAAAGCAGGCAGAACCGAAGATTGACAAGTCAAAGGCCGCTAATTTCCATATCACAGACGATGCCCTTGGCATTGGCGGCGCAAAAGAGAAATTCAGGCGGAATGTGGAAGCAATCCGCACCCTGGAGGAGATTGAAAGTGAGAACCGCATTGCCACACCAGAAGAACAAAAGATTTTATCACAGTATGTCGGCTGGGGCGGCCTGGCCGATGCCTTTGACGAAAGTAAAAGCGCATGGGCGGGGGAGTATCAGGAATTAAAAAGCCTGTTATCGGAAACAGAGTACGCTTCCGCAAGGGAGAGTACCTTAAATGCCCACTACACAAGCCCGGTCATTATCCGAAGCATCTATGAAGCCTTAGAGAAGATGGGTTTTGAGAAAGGGAATGTACTGGAGCCTGCAATGGGCATCGGGAATTTCTTTGGTATGCTGCCGGAAAAGATGCAGGAGAGCAGGCTGTACGGTGTGGAACTGGACGGGATCACCGGGCGGATTGCAAAACAGCTCTACCCGAAAGCAGATATCAAAATCTCCGGTTTTGAAAAGACAGACTACCCGAATGATTTCTTTGACGTGGCGGTGGGCAATGTGCCTTTCGGACAGTATAAGGTGGCAGACAGGCAGTATGACAGGAACAACTTCCTGATACACGATTACTTTTTTGCAAAGACCCTGGATAAAGTGCGTCCGGGCGGCGTGGTTGCCTTTGTGACAAGCAAGGGTACAATGGATAAGAAAAGCCCCGAAGTGCGGAAGTACCTTGCGCAGAGGGCGGAACTTTTAGGAGCGGTCAGACTGCCCAATACCGCTTTCAAGGAAAACGCAGGGACGGAAGTCACTTCTGATATCCTGTTCTTAAAAAAGCGTGACCGGGTTATGGACTTGGAGCCGGATTGGGTGCATCTTTCGGAAGATGAAAACGGTATTGCCATGAACAGCTATTTTGCCGAACACCCAGAGATGATCGTAGGAAACATGGAGATGGTTTCCGGCCCCTATGGTATGGAAAGCACCTGCCAGCCCGACACCACAAGACCCTTTGCGGAGCAGTTAAAAGAAGCGGTAAGCCGCATTGACGGGGAGTTTGAGGAAGCGGCGCTCGATGAGCTTGACGATGAATTTTCAAGTCAGGCGATTCCGGCAGACCCGTATGTGAAGAATTACAGCTATACTCTTGTGGATGATAAGGTTTATTACCGTGAAAATTCCATTATGAAGCCTGTTGAGATGAAAGATTCCATGCTGGAGCGCATTAAGGGCATGGTGGGCATAAGGGACTGTACGCAGGAGCTGATCAATGTGCAGCTTCAGGAGTACCCGGATTCTGTCATTCAGGAGAAGCAGGCGGAATTAAACAGGCTGTATGATGATTTCTCCAAAAAATACGGCCTTATCAACTCACAGACCAACAAGAGGGCGTTTAACCAGGACAGCAGCTACTGCCTGTTATGCTCCCTTGAAAAGACAGACGAGGAAGGGAAATTTAAAGGCAAGGCGGATATGTTCACAAAGCGCACAATCAAGAAAGCGGAGGTTGTCACAAGTGTTGACACGGCAACCGAAGCCCTTGCGGTGTCGCTGTCAGAAAAGGCGAGGGTTGACCTTGGCTATATGGCGGAGCTGTCCGGGAAAAGCATTGACACGATAAAGGAGGAACTGGCCGGGATCATCTTCCAGAATCCCGTGACGGACAAGTGGGAAACGGCGGACGAGTACCTAAGCGGCAATGTCCGTGACAAGCTGGAAACAGCGAAAGCCTATGCGGAGAACCACCCGGAATATACCGTAAACGTGCAGGCACTCACACAGGTACAGCCAAAAGAGCTTGACGCAAGCGAGATCGAGGTGCGTATCGGCGCAACCTGGATAAAGCCGGAGTATCTGGAGGATTTCATGCGTGACACCTTTGAAACGCCGCAGCATCTGTTTGATAAAAATGTCATGGGCATACAGTTTTCAGGCGTGACAGGGCAGTGGAACGTCAAAGGTAAAAATGCGGACTACGGAAATGCCCTTGTGAACATGACTTACGGAACAAGCCGCAGGAACGCTTACCAGATTTTGGAGGATTCGCTGAACCTGAAAGACAGCCGGGTATATGACACGGTCATAGAGGAAGGGAAGGAAAAGAGGGTATTAAACAAGAAGGAAACCACCCTTGCGGCGCAGAAGCAGGACACCATAAGGGAAGCCTTTAAGGACTGGGTATTCCGTGACCCGGACAGGCGGCAGGACTTGGTGGCGAAATACAATAAGCTGTTCAATTCCACAAGGCCGAGGGAATATGACGGGGCGCACTTAAAATTCCCCGGCATGACACCGGACATTGAGCTGAAGCCCCACCAGAAAAGCGCAGTCGCACACGTTTTATACGGGGATAATACCCTGCTGGCGCACTGTGTCGGCGCTGGCAAAACCTTTGAAATGACAGCGGCGGCGATGGAGAGCAAGCGGCTGGGCTTATGCCAGAAAAGCCTGTTTGTAGTGCCGAACCATTTGACGGAGCAGTGGGCAAGCGATTTTCTCCGGCTATATCCCGGCGCAAATATCCTTGCGGCAACAAAGAAAGATTTTGAGCCTGCCAACCGGAAGAAATTCTGTTCCAGGATAGCGACAGGCGATTATGATGCGGTGATTATCGGGCATTCCCAATTCGAGAAAATCCCCCTTTCCATAGAACGGCAGGAAGCCATGATTGAGCGGCAGATCAGCGAGATTGAGCTTGCCATAGAGCAGGCAAAAGCCGACAATGGGGAGCGCTATACCATTAAGCAGATGGAAAAAACAAGGAAATCACTTTCAGCAAGGCTTGAAAAGCTGAACGACGCATCAAGGAAAGACAATGTAGTGACCTTTGAGCAGCTTGGCGTTGACAGGCTTTTTGTGGATGAGAGCCATTTTTACAAAAACCTTTTCTTATACACAAAAATGCGGAACGTGGCGGGCATCGCACAGACCGAGGCGCAGAAGTCCTCGGATATGTTTGCGAAGTGCCAGTACCTTGATGAACTGACAGGCGGCAAGGGCGTGACTTTTGCCACGGGCACACCGATTTCCAACAGCATGACGGAGCTTTACGTGCGCCCGTAAGGGCATATATCAAATGCCGCCTTGAGCAAGCGGCGGGAAGAAAAATATCGAAGAAAGGCAGGTGAAAAAAATACCCCGTCATCCCACGACTTATCCGGAAGGGGAAACCCGATGGGGAGTGCAGCATGTCGTTGCCGCAGAAAGCGGCGGATAAAGGTCAGTCAATAAGTTTCTGAAACCTGGCCGATATGGGGATGAAAATCTGCGTATGAGGACGAAAGCTAAACTGCTTGATTGACAGCCAAAGCTGGGACTTATCGTGCGTCTGCATACGAAAGGAACTGAAACGTATGTCATTCTGGCGCTTGTCATGTGTATAGGGACAAGCGTGTGATATTCAGGATGCAGCGCCTCCAGATAGAGGGAAATGGCGAACGTCACGTGGGAAAACCCCTTTACCGAAAACGCAGAAAGCTCATGTTTGATATATGCTACCGGGGATTGCCTAAACCCGCAGCCAGCGGGCAGGGCAACACAGCTTCCATAGTAGT
>OFFK01001000.1_pt1 | contig 21993 bp, 15 predicted proteins | sample 1521361 | NCBI WGS metagenome assembly OFFK01 (sample SAMEA3504096, study PRJEB24116) | mouse gut metagenome | biome: mouse gut; feature: mouse-associated habitat; material: faeces | place: Denmark | collected 2011 | reverse complement strand
TTTAGAGCCGCTTCATCCTGTCACACCGCGAACGCCGCATCCCCTGTCCTCTGGCTGACGGAACTTTGCCAACTTATACTTGCCTTTTCCCTCAATACATGATACACTAATCTCGCAATACGTCTTTTAATTCTTTTATTTTCTTTCCTATCTATCCGGAACCATTTCAAATCCCCCTCAAAAAGGAGATAAATTATGACCTATGAAAATTTCAAAACCACAGCGTTATCATCCATCCAAACCTATTTCGGAGACAACGCATCCGTTTCGGTACATCAGATTGTCAGAAATAACAACGTCCGCCTAGACGGCCTAACCATCGAAGAAGCTTCCGTCAATATCACCCCCACAATATACCTGAATTATTATTACGACGATTATCTCGCCGGCAAGCCATTTTCTGCGGTTCTCGACGAAATCATCGCATCCTATCAGAAAAACCTGCCCGATCAAAACATGGATCTTACTTTTTTTACAGATTATAACAAAGCAAAATACCACATCATTTTTAAACTAATCAACTATAGCCAAAACGCGGATTCCCTAAAAGAAATCCCCCATTTCCGTTTCCTAGACCTGGCCGTAGTTTTCTGCTGTTTTCTTCCGGATACTCCAAACGGAAACGCATCCATTTTAATCCAAAACCATCATTTGGATTTCTGGCACATTACCGCCGATTCCCTGTATGAACTTGCCGTTAAAAATACCCCCATACTGCTTCCATATGATTTGAAGAGTATGGAGGATGTTTTAAGATATGCCGATCCGGACAGTCTTTCCTTTGGTTCCGGCAAAATGCAAATGCCCAACGCGCCCGGAAAGCCTCCCGCAATGTACGTCCTTTCCAACACGGAAAGATACTACGGCGCTGCGGTGATTTTATATCCGCAGGTGCTCGCATTTTTTGCCGATCTGCAGGAATCCGATTTGTATATCCTGCCAAGTTCCGTGCATGAAGTGCTCCTGCTCCCAAAAAGCAGCTGTCCCCATGCGTCCGGCCTAAACTGCATTATACAGGAAGTAAACGCTTCCCAGGTTCTTGCCGAAGAAATACTTTCCGACCATTTTTATTGCTTCGACCGCGCTTTGGGCATTATCACCCGCTGACCCGGCACATATCTTCATAAAGCGATTCATATGCTTCTATGGAACTTTCCCATGAAAAATCCCGTTCCATACCGCGCAGCATAAGGTTATGCCAGTTTTCTTGTTCCGACTCATAAAGCGCCTTTGCCGCACGCAGGACAAACGCCATTTCGTCTGCATTGTAATTGGCAAAGGAAAAACCGCATCCCTCCTGCGTATATTTATTGTACGGCTCTATCGTGTCCCTTAATCCCCCGGTTTCACGCACAACCGGCACCGTTCCGTACCGCAGGCTTATCAGCTGGCTTAACCCGCACGGTTCAAACAGAGACGGCATCAGAAACGCGTCCGCCCCTGCATAAATCAAATGCGCCATATCTTCGGAATAACCGATGTTGGCCGAAAGCTTGTCCGGATACTTCTCGGCAAAATAGCGAAACATATTTTCATATCGCGCTTCTCCGGTTCCCAAAACTGCAAATTGCACATTTTCGCCTGCCAGAAAAGAATCTAAAATATACGCCACCAAATCAAATCCTTTTTGATCGGTCATCCTTGATACCATGCCGATCAAAAACGTATCCGGCGATTGGGGCAGCCCCATTGCCTCCTGCAGCTTTCTTTTGTTTTTGGGCTTTACAGCCCCAACGTTTGACCGGCTGTAGCGGTATGGGATTCTTCGATCCGCCGCGGGATTATATTCCCGGTAATCCAGGCCGTTTAATATGCCAAACAGCTTATAACTGTAATAACGCAGCACGCCGTCCAGCCCTTCGCCGCCTTCCGGCGTCATAATTTCCATTGCATAAGATTTGCTGACCGTCGTCACAATGTCCGAATAAACAATGCCGCCTTTTAAATAATTCGCTTCCCCGTACGTCTCGATTCCTTTTGGCGTAAACACGTCTGCTCCAAGCCCGGTTACATCTTTTATTTCGTTTAAAATCCATCTGCCCTGGAACCGGATATTGTGGATGGAAAATACGGTGCGGATTTTACGGTAGGCTTCCTGCTGCTGATACATAGTTTTCAAATACACCGGTATCAGTCCCGTCTGCCAGTCGTTGCAGTGGATAATATCCGGCCAGAACCCAATTTCCCCGAACGCATCCAGCACTGCCCTGGAAAAAAAAGCGAATTTTTCCACATCCTGATAAATTTCGCCGTACGGGCGATCCCCTGCGAAATAAAATTCATTATCCACCAGATAATACCGTATGCCGTCCACTTCTGTTTCCAAAATTCCCGCATACTGCCTGCGCCATCCAAGCGAAACCGTAAAATCCGCCGTCTGCTTTAGCCGTCCGGCAAGTCCCTCGTCCATGCACGCATATTTGGGCAGGATCACCCTTACGTCAAATTCACTGCGGTTAAAATATTTCGGCAGCGACCCCACAACATCGGCAAGGCCGCCCGTCTTGATAAATGGCAAGGCTTCCGACGCTGCAAAAAGTATTTTTTTCATAAAAATAGACCTCCCATATTTCTCTTATGATAGGTCTATTATACTCCAAATTTTATCCAATAGAAAGTAAAAAATGTCATGCGCCGTGTTTGTAATCCAGACGGATTTTATCAGCAATCAGGGCAATAAATTCGGAATTGGTCGGTTTGCCTTTGCCATTGTGGATCGTATAGCCAAACAACTCGTCAATCGTATCCATCTTGCCCCTGCTCCATGCAACTTCAATAGCATGGCGGATGGCCCGTTCCACTCTGCTTGGCGTAGTCTGATAACGTTTGGCAATCGTCGGATATAGGATTTTCGTGATGGAATTGAGCATCTCAATATCGTTCACAGACATCATGATAGCTTCCCTTAAGTACTGATACCCTTTAATATGTGCAGGCACGCCGATTTCATGGATAATATCCGTTACGTCAGATTCCAAATTCCGAGGCGCTTTTTCTTCTTTTTTCCCGTATTTTTCGTATGCGCCGATTTTACGCGATTCAGCATTTTTAACCATTTCGGTATTCTGCTTTACCTGTTTGATCCGATCAATGACCATATCGTTGTCAAATGGTTTCATAATATAATAATCTGCGCCGGATAAAAATGCGTTTTCTGTAATTTTTTCATTTCCAATGGCGCTGATCATAATAAAAGACGGATGTTTTTTGATACTTCTGTCGTGTTTAATCTTAGACAAAACACCCAAACCGTCTAATTTTGGCATAACGATATCAAGCAAAACCACATCCGGCTCTTTATCTTTTATCATTTGACATGCTTCTTCCCCATCTTTCGCTGTTCCGACTACTTCTAAGTCTTCGTCGCTGCGGATAATATCCCCTAAAAGCATCAGCATTCTTTCGTTATCGTCTGCAATTGCAACATTTAATTTACCCATTCCAAATTTTCTCCTCCTGATTCATTTCTTTTCAAAGCGTGTCTAAATTCAAGACTATTTGTATTATAAGCATCCCGCCGTTTTGAAGCAATCATAATATTTCGCAGTATTCGACAAGAACTGTAATTTCACAGAGGCTGTTGTCGAATGGATAAAATCTCACAGACGCATTATTGCTTTCCATTGGATTTTATGTCCGTATTTGTCGAAAACATTTCAATTTTTCGCCGCAGCCCAAAAACGGGAAGCTATCCGCTCCCCGCTTTTGCCGACGCATATTATCGGAAACTCTTAATCCATGTAATTAAAGAATCGTGATAAACGTTATTTTCCACATCCCTGCGCATTTGATCCGTGACCGGGCCGTTTTTCTCCATAATTGCAAGTATGGCCTCCTGAAGGCCGGCAATTTTTCCTTTTTCAAATTCTTCGCTGACAGGCTGCGGCTCTTTTTGCACCGCCGCTTCCTTTACAGGCGCCTGTGCTTTTGCAGCCGCCTGTGCTTCTGACGGCGCTTCGGCCAAAACGGGAGCCGGTTTTGATGCAGGTTCTTTTATATCGAATACCACAGGCCGCGGCTTCTCCTCCGTTTTTGCCGCTCCTTCGGATACCGGAACCCAGATATCCCCGGCGTTTGCTTTTACGTTCACTACCAGGTTGCCGCCGGAAACCGAAACGCGCTCCCCGGAAAGCGCCCCAACATATTCGGCTGCATTTCCGGCAGGCAGCGTCATCACATAGTCGCTGTCGTCGTTATTGACTGTCACTAACACACTTTCTCCGTTATAATTCCTCGAAAACGCATACTGGCGGTTTGTCAGGAGCAGTTCCTTGTAATCGCCGTAAGAAAGCGCCGCCGTATTTTTTCGTACTCTGCCCAAAGCGGCAATCAGGCGGGTAAAGGAATTTTTGCTGACGGCGTCCGCATAGTCCGCAAGCTTAAGAGCCGGGCGCAGGGAATCATCCGAAAACCGATCCTTCCTGCCTTCTATCCCAAACTCCGAACCATAATAAATAGAGGGAACGCCCGGCAGCGTATAGAGCAGGATATGCACCGGCATAAAGTGCGCTTTGTTGTTCAGCTTTGTATAGATACGTTCTACGTCATGGTTGTCCACAAAATTATACAGCTTTAACCCGTCCGGGCGGTTGCCGCCTTTTGCATAGAGGTTCTTTACCGTATGGGCGATTTCGAAATAATTATGATCGTTGTGTCCGGAATACAGCGCTTTATGCAGCATATAATTCGTAACGGAATGCAGCGTGCCTTCATTTACCCAGCGCGTATAATCGCCGTGGATAACTTCTCCCATCAGCCAGAACTCCGGCTTCACTTCATTTGCCACCGCGCGCAGAGCCTGCATATAATTAAAATCCAGCACATCCGCCGCGTCGAGACGGATTCCGTCGATATCAAACTCGCTTACCCAAAAACGGATCACATCGCAGATATAATCCCTGACGGCGGGATTGTGCTGGTTTAATTTTACAAGCAAATCGTATCCGCCCCAGTTTTCATACGAAAAACCGTCGTTATACTGGTTGTTGCCCCAGAAATTCACGTTGCAGTACCAATCTTTATAGGGGGAATGTTCCCGGTTCTTTTTGATATCCGCAAAAGCAAAAAAATCACGGCCTGTGTGGTTAAACACTCCGTCCAAAATAACCCTTATCCCCTGCCTGTGGCATTCGGCCACATAGTTTGCCAAATCTTCGTTTGTACCAAGACGGCTGTCCAGCTTTTTGTAATCCGTCGTTTCATATCCGTGCCCCACCGATTCAAAAAGCGGGCCAATGTAAATCGCGTCGCAGCCAAGTTCCTTTATATGGGCTATCCACGGCAGCAGTTCATTCAGCCGGTGTTCGGGTTCTCCATATGCGTTCTCCTTTGGCGCCCCGGCAAGCCCGAGCGGATAAATGTGATAAAAAACCGCCTCATCATACCATGCCATACTTATCATCCTCCTGTTTGTACTTTTTACTCCATTATAGTCAGAATTGCCAAAATAATCAACCACTTTGTAACAGAAGAAAGAGGACGACGCCGCAAAACAGGCTCCGCCCTCTTTCCGTTATCCGCTTTATTCCGTACTGACCTCTTCTGTCGCCTGCGTCTCGCTTTCGGTCTGCGCGCTGGTATCAATCGGCGTGATAATGATATTTTCCGCACTGATATTTGTCTTGCGTTTTACAATATCTTCTACCTGCGCCCGCTTTGCGTCCGTTACGTCGCCCATATTTAACACAACGTCGGCCGCATTGTCCGTAATGCTTACAACAACGTCCGTAAACCCTTTTGCCTCCAAAAGCATTTCAGCCGCCGCTTCCCGTTCCGCGACATCCGTCAGCGTAATCATCTGATCTACGGCCGCCTGCTTCTGTTCATCCGTCAGGGAAGTATTGTTTACGATATCGAGCAAGGTTTCTTTGTTTTTGGCACGTACCTGCTCTCTTGCCAGCTTCATTTCCGCTGCAAAATCCACATTGCTGACGGTTGAACTGGTCAAAACCGCTTCACCTGGATTGATATCGGTTCCGGTCTCCGCCGTATCGGTACCGATTGTCTGCGTGCTCTCTTCCATCGCTACGTCGGTCTGGCCTGCGTTCCCTTCCATTGCCACATCCGTACCGTCCGCCTCCGCACCGGAGCCCGCCGCCACGTCCGTGCCGCTGCCGTCCGTATTAGCGGAAACGTCTAAGCTGCCGTCGTCTGTGTCCGTAAAAATATCTCCTTCCAGAATCGGATCATTTGAAATCTCGTAAGAGTCCTCGGAGATGTCCGCCCCTGCTGCTGTCAAGCCGTCTAAGTTGCTCCTTGTATAGCTGACATATCCGGCAACAGCGATCATAAGCGCCAGTGCAGTAATAATAATCTGGTTTTTCTTTAATTTCTTTTTCAATATTCTTCCTCCTGAATATTCATCTTAACTACTTTAATTCTATTCACGTCGATCTGGAATAATGCCATCACTGCCTCAGAAATATTCTGCTTTACCGCAGTATTTTCCCCTCCCTGCGCAACAATAAGCACTCCGGCTATTTTAGGGGCCATTTCTTTTCCCACAAAAGGATTTTTTTCACCGGATGCCTCGCTGTACACGGACTGGTTTGTTGTCTGTGTATTTTTCTGCGTCCGGCTTCCCCCTTCCCGATCCGCCTCCTGCATATGTTCCGCTTCCACAACGGTATCCTTTTCCACAATGCTTTCTCCGGAATCCTCAAGCGTCACCATTACTTTTACCCGCCCCGCCCCGTCAATCCGGGACAGTACGTCTTCTAACCTGCGCTCTAAGCCGTCTGCATAATCCTCCCTGTTTGTTTCTATCCCGCTCTCCCCCGCAATGTCTTGCTTTGCCGTATCCTCCTCCTTTCTAAGCCCTTCCGCAGGCACTGCGATTACCATCAAAAGAACGCCGGCCAGAATCAGAATGGCCCACTGGCTTTTATCCCATTTTTTCCATTCCTTCTTTTGGATAAATTCTTTTAGCCTCATGCCTGCCTCCTAATCCGTAATCTTTATCTTATCCGGCCCAATCCGGTAATACGCCGCGATTTTATCCCGCAGCAACAAAAGCCCATCCTTTTCGTCTTTCCCGTCTTTTCCAATGACAACCGTTTCCACCTCCTGTTTTGCCACATGCAGTTCCATCTCTTCCACCTCGTACGCTTCATTCAGCAGAACCGTCGTCCGTACCGTTTCGTATCCGCTGTTTTGCGCCAGAAGCTTCACATCGGCTTCAATTGCCTTTTCATAATATTTGGTATAATAACCTTCATCCAAAAAATCCATTTTTTCCCGGTCGGACTGGATGCCCTTAAGCCCCTGCCAGAAACTGTCATATGATATTTTCTCAAACAGATCCCCGCTTTTTCCCGCCGCTTTTAAAATAGGGTTCACCAGAGTAATCACCCATATAATTTCCACAAACAGGCGGATATACTTGCGGTATTCTTTTTTCGCCGCCGCCGAAGTAAGCGCCGTCAGCAAAAGGACAACCATACTGTAATGTTTGACCCATTCCAAAATACCCGCCATAATTAAAACCCTCCAAATCCGGTCGCCGCGCTGCTTAAAGCGATGGCCAGAAAAAACATCGCAAGACATGTGTTTAATATTTTTAAATACAGCATCCCGCTGTTGGCAATGCCGTTCATCCCGCCGGAAAGCCTTTTATCCGAGACCGGTTCCAAAGCCGCCGCCAGAAATTTATACAACAGGGCGAGAAAAAACATCCTGCACAAAGGCGCCAGGCATAAAATGACCAGAATCACAAGCGCCGCCGCTCCCACGCAATTTTTAATCACAAGCGCGGAGCTTAAAAAAATCTGCCCCATATTGCTCATTACGTTTCCGATTCCGGGAACCATCTGCATCGTACGCGCCACGGTATTTTCCGTCAGCCGATCCATGGCCGGGGCAATCAGTCCCTGGATGATATTTATGCCCAAAACAAACGTAACCGCGCCTTTTAACAGCGTCCGTACCAGGCCTGCAATCAAATCCGAGAGCCTCCCAAACCGTTCTTCTTCCATCAAGTGATTTAAAAACTCCAGCATGGCGTATACCTGCACCAAAGGCACGAGCAAATAGCGGATCAGCCATTCCACAAGATAAATTGCGGTAAAAATCAGCGAATAAACTGCCGCCGAGGAGTTGACATGAAAAGAACAGGAAATTGCCATACAGTAGGTAGGCGCTAAAAGTTTCATAAACGTCGCCATGTTCTCCGTCGTTTCCAAAACCATAGACTGCATAACGGAGAACGATTTCAAAAGCAGGGCCATCATAAAACTGTAGCACATAAAAAAACTGATCTCCGATACATACGAACCTGCAAAATTTCTCGCATAATTTTTTAAAACGGAAAACGCTAAGGATACTGCAAACAGCATGGCCACCAGTTTTTTATTTTGGGCAAAGCCGGACCACAGCAGTCCCTTGATATAATCCCCCACTTTCTCATACGGAATTTCACCTCCTCCCAAAAGCGCCTCCACTACTTCTTCAAATGAAACGGGCACTTCGTCCGTTTCGTCCAGAAAATCACTGATTTCTGAAAAATCCAGTTCATCCAGCAATTCTTTCGTACTTTCCGCCCTTACCGTATCCGCCCAAAACAACATAAGTAAAAAAACGGCCGCTACCGTAAAGCGCTTCATAATAGTTCCCCTATCGTTTCCATAAAACCGGAAATCACGGGCATCCCAAGCGCTAAGATAGAAATCCTTGCAAAAAGCTCAATCTGCCCTGCAATTGTCTGGTAACCGCAGTCCTTACAGATATTAGCCGCAAATTCCGCAATATACGTCACGCCTATCATCTTTAAAATCATAGCCAGATATGCGTCGTCTAAATGAATCAGTTCCTGCATTTTTTCCATATAGCCAATCAGAAGTTCCAGCTTTGTTCCCACAAACAAAAAAATGCAGATACATACGGCAATGCTGATATAATAACTGTACTCCGGACGGTAGCTTTTCAGGATCAAAGCCAGCAGGACAGCCGAAATTCCAAAGCTGCTGATTTTTAAAATATCCATACAGCCCTCCTTACAATGCAAACAGGTTCTGCATCGTTTCAAATAATTCATAAATATACGGCACAATCCAAAACAGCACGATGATAAGCCCTGCAAGGCTTGTTAAAAACGCATGTTCTTCTCTTCCGCTGTGCTTTAATACCTGGCTTAATACGGTCACTAATATCCCCACCGCAGCAATTTTAAAAATTAAATTTACGCTCATTGGCCTCTCCTTTTTATTACAGCAGCAAGATTACTAAAAATAAACCGCCCAGTACGCTAACCGTCCTGTAAAGCTTCTGCCTGTCTTTTTTTTCTTCTTCCGCCTGCCGTATCCGATCTTCCAGTTGTAAAAAATACATCCGGGCAACCTGTGTGTGATCCCCTTCGAGCATCAGGCTCCTTGCCAGTGAAAGCATAAGAGAAACTTCTTCATCCGTAAGCAGTAGCTGTTTTTTTCTGTCTGACAACGCTTCTTCCCACAGCGCGCCCGCGTCGGCTTCCCTGTTTTTTTCCATTTCATCCGCTAACCCGTAAAGCATTTCTTCCAAATCCCCTCTTTTTTCTTTTGCCGCCCGTCTGAGAAGCTGCGCGTACGGCAGCCGTAAAAAATTACGGGCCGCGTCCATTTGTGCAAAAATTTCCCTGCACTCCGTCAGATATAACACGCGCTTCTTTAAGTAATCGCCAAGGTACCATCCAAAGCCCCACGCGCCCGTTAAAATCAATAAAATACCCATACACTTTAACATATCCTGCCGTGCTCCTGATCGTATACCTCAAAGAAACGATCCCCGTTTTTATTTTTTTTCAGAAATACAAATCTTCCAACCAACCGGTCTTTGCATATCTGCCGAATCCCTTCCAGACGTACGGTATGCCCTATCGTCTCCCCATGCACGGTGCCCAGTATTTTACAGCCGTACAAAAGCGCCTGTTTTACGGCGTTCGCATCCTCCTGCCCGCCCAGTTCATCTACCGCAATGACCTCCGGCGACATACTCCGCAGAGCCATAAACATCCCGGCATGTTTCGGGCAGCCGTCTATCACGTCGGTGCGCCTTCCTATGTCGTTTTGCGGAATCCCAAGGTGGCAGGCAGCCAGTTCCGACCGCTCGTCAATAACGCAGACTTTTTTTCCGTCCCTCCCGTTTCCCCCATCCGACACCAGACGGATACAGTCCCGCAGAAAGGTTGTCTTACCAATACCCGGTTCCGACACGAAAAGCGTATTCAAAATCCTGCCTTCCTTGTCATATATAAACGGAAGCAGCCCTTTTGCGCAGCCCTTTTGCTCTGAAGCTATCCGGATATTCAAAAAGCGGATATTTGTCATAGTATGGACCTGTCCCCCTTTCATCCGGACCTGACCCGCAAAACCAATCCTGTGCCCGCCTTCTATTGTCAAAAACCCCTGGCGGATTTCTTCCTCATACGCATAAATCGAATAACGGCTGATAAACGTAAGCATTTCCTCTATATCTTCGGAACGGATATATTCCGGAAGCCAAACGCTCTTGTCTTTCAGCCGTATCTCAGGCGGCTGCCCGATACGGATCCGGATTTCTTCAGCGTCTGCCTGTCCGCTCAGGCTCTTTTGCATGCCCTCACGCAGCCGTACCGGCAAAATATGTAAGATTTCCTGTTTCATTTCACCTCAACTCCTAGTCTAATATATGACTTGTCTTACGATTTATTCCAAAAAAAAACAGGCTAAACCAAAATCTGGTTTCGCCTGTTTTTAGGATCAGGGCGCAGGTTCTATGCTTCCGTCCTCTGCAATCCGCTCCCCTTCGCCCGGCGTCCGGGTATTATTTGCCGTCTGCCCCTGCTGTTTCTTCTTTTCAGCCTCTTCCTTTGCTTTTTCTTTTTCTTCGTCATAGTAAGAATAGGCATTGGAAATCCTGGTATTCTCCGCCGTCAGCTTAACTATTTCACGGTAATACGCTACCACCGGCGTATCCACCTTGACCATCTCATACATTTTCGTAACAACCGATTCCGGCGCATTGATACAGCCGTGCGAACCGGAAGTTTTATAAATCGTGCCGCCAAACTTTCCGTTTCTCCAGGAAGCGTCATGGATGCCTACGTTATACGCAAACGGCATAAAGTAATTTACATCCGACTCGTAGTCCTCTCCTTTTAATACGGCGGGGCTTTTTTTATAGACAATCTTAAACACACCGTCCGGGGAACCGTTTCCCCGGCTGATATTGCCGGATACGATATCCGTATCGATTTTCATCGTTCCGTTTTCATAATACCACATATGCTGGTTGGTGTAATCAATCTCAATATAGGTGTTCCCGATATCGTCTTTGTTCCGGCTGACTGCCGTCTGGGAATAAACCGGCTCCCTTGTCTTAACCTCGCCGGCTTTGACTTCCGCGATTAGCTGCTCGCGTTCGGCTTCCTTGTCAATCACCCAGCCGTAATCGCCCCCGCCGATGGTAACGGTATCCCCTTTGGACGTCAAAAACTCCCGTTCGTCCCCGTATGTATTATATTTGCTCGCAAGGCTCTGTACATACGCGGCAACCTTGTCCTCGTCAAATGAAATATTATACTCCCCGTCTATGGTAATCCAGGAAGAAATCACGCTTTTATCCACAACTTCCTTGTCTACGCCCATATCGTAAGTGATTTCCGCCTGGAAAAACGACTGTATCTTGGCCATACGTTCTTTTAAAAATTCATCGTCAGCCGTTACATCCGGTTTTTCATAGAGATCGTCCGTAAACGTAAATTCTGTTTCCCCGGCTTCTACAACCGCCTTGACGGCGGCAAATACCTTATCTGCAATCAGATAATTCCCCTGTTCCTCCGGAACAAGTTCGTAACCTTCTTCTGTCATCTGTATCGAAGCGTCTACGGGCTTTTGCATATAGGCTTCATCCATACAATCCAATGACATCACACGTTCCTTCAGCGCGCTTTCATCATAAGAAATGCTTTTATCCACGCTCAGCTTCTTTTTCTTCGTAATCTTGCCCGGCCAAAGAAACGATTTTTGTTCCTGAATCAGTTTTTCCTCTTCCCCCATGGGCTGATAATCATAGGAAATATCCGCGCCGAGAATTTGATATTTATTCCCATTTCTGTCATAGAGCGTCAGAAGATAATCCCGCACTTCAGAACGAAGTTCACTGACTGCATCCTCTGCCGTCCTGCCGCCGACATCCACATCCTCTATGCTGGTCTGATAGAAAAAATGCGATCGGAAATAAATTCCAAAAAACACATAAATCGCAGCAATCAGAAACAGCACAAGGCCAAGAGCCAACAGCAAAGACCTGCGCAGGATTCCCGCTCTTTTTTTTCTGCGAACCATAATTTCACTCCTTTTTCTTGCATTTCATTCTATTATACTCTATTTCGGAGAAAAAAGGACAAGAAGACAGCAAAATTAATATTTTTTTAAATTCCGTAAAATTTTTTTCCATTTTTGAATGTATGTTCTTTTACACGCATATAAAAAGCCGTATCGCATGATACGGCTTTTTATCAAAACTTATTTAATTACCACATTTTTGGAAATTGCGCTTTCTTTCTTCTTCAGGAGCTTCGAATACGCTGTTTTCTTACTCTTCGGAACGGTAATCTTCGCTTTGGCATGAATCTTTGCAAATGCTTTTGCACCTACGGATTTTAACCTTAAGGAGTTAATCTTAATTGTCTTTAACTTCTTTGCGTTGTAGAATGCGTTCTTGCGGATCTTCTGAACATTTGCTCCGATTGTGACTTTATTCAGTTTCTTTGCATCCCGGAATGCCCCGGCTGCAATTTCTGTTACCTTAAAGGTTACATCCTTAATCTTAACCGTACCTGCAACCGTAAGCTGTTTTGCACTGTCTTTTTCGCTTCCAATTGCCGCAGCCGTCTTTTTGGATGCATCCAATACGGAATAGATAACGCCCTGATAAACGACTTCATCCCCTGCTTTCAACCCTGCGCCCTGGTTCTGGCGCGCCTGCTCCAAGTCTTTTTGAAGCTGCGCAATCTGATCCTGCGCTTTTTTAATAGCGTCTTCCATCGCCTTCTTATCTTCTTCCAGTTTTGTATTGTCATCCAGAAGGTTGTTGTTATTATCCTCCAGCTTATCATTGTTGTTCTCAAGATCGCTGATTTGCTTCTTTAAAGCTTCCAGACTGTTCCTTGTTTCATTCAAAGCAGTTTCTGTCCGGGAAAGTTCTTCTGTTTTTGCCGTCAGCTGGCCTTCTAAGCTTCCTACCTCTCCCTGCAGTGCGGATACGTCTTCTCTTGCCGTCTCCAGAGCCTGTTTCGCTTCCTGCAGTTCGGCGCTTGTCGCAATCATGCTGCCTTCCAGTTTCGCATAGTTTTCAGCCGCCTCCGTAAGCCTTGTATTGGCTTCTTTCAAATCACTCTTTGCTTTGTCTAACGCACTCTGAAGGCTTTCTTTTTCAAGCTGTACATCGGATAATAATTTTAACGTCTGCCTTAAGGTTGACGCAATCGCTTCCACGCTTTGCTTATTCTCCATCAGCGTCTTCGCTGCTTTTAAATCGGCTTCGGCAGATGCAATCTGCGCTTCTGTCGCCGTTCCGGAAGCTTTCAGTGCATCCAGCTTTTTCTGTGCGTTTTGTACCACTTCTTCAGCCAGGACAAGATCCCGAATTGCATCCAGGTATTCCTGAGTAGCTTTTATATTGGCTTTTGCAGTGTCCAGTCTGGCTTTTGCCGCTGCTTTTTCTTCTTCTGTCGCATTTTCATCTGCTAACAGCGCGTCATAAGCTGCCTGCGCTTCTTCTTCCAGTTCTCCGTATGCTTCCAGCATGCTGATAGAAGCATCTTTAATAGCCTGGTTTGCCTCGGCTATCTGTGCGCTTGCCGCTGCTTTTTCTTCTTCTGTTGCAGACTCCGAATCAAGTACGGCCTGCGCGCTTTCTTTCCTTGCTTCTTCCGCATCGATACGGTTGCTCTTTAACGTCGCTTGCGCCTGCGGTGTATCGTAGGTTCCGTCCGTATTAATGTAAACTTCCGCGATCGCCGCAAAATTGCCGTATCCCTGCAGAACACGAATCTGCAGATAATGGCCGGACGCCCCCTCCGGAAGCCGCATCGTTTCAATCTGACCGTTACCGGCATTTACAGCACTTACAGCGCCGATTGATTTGCCGTCTGTAATTGTCATTGCTGCCCCGTCATATGTATCTCCGATAACGCACTCATATTTCTGGACCAAACCGTTTGGTCCAGTCGGCCTCTGCTGGAACGCAACATTTTTGAACGTTCCAATATCTTCTACTGTCCGTAAGGTCAGAACAGCCGGATTGCTCTCCGATACGGTAAATCCTGCTCCACTATAATTGGTATGCCAGATTGTACTCGGATTTTTGTCTATTGTATTATAAGCCTCACCTGATTCGCCGGCCGATTCCTGCGTATTTGCCGCAACGCTTATCCACGTAGCCGACGTTTCATAATCTTTAATCAGGTTTACCCCGCAGCTTAACGTTACCGGAGTTCCGTTAAAGTCAGCCGTTGCCGTAATCATAGTCGAACCAAAGCCGGTAAATTTAACAAGCCCGTCCTGGCTGACGCACGCCACGTCCTCATCCAAAGACGCCCAGGTCACTTTTTTGCCTTCATCCGCTTCATCTGCAAACGATACGCTAAGTTGTAAAGTATCGTTCACATCCGACGTTTCAAATGAAGTTTCGGAAAGGAACATGCCCGCTTTTTGGATTTTTAGGTTATCCAGAATGAAGTCTTTGTATCCGCAGAAATTAACAGGACCGTCGCCTGCGCCTGTAAATTCCTTCATATCCGCCGCCTGGTTCGTGGAATAAATCCCAATCCATCCCTGTCCGGATTCCGGCGCTCTAAAGCAGAACCCGTAATTCTTCGTTTTGCCGATTGCGGCAGGCATTGAAAAGCGTTCTACATTGATATTCGTACCGTCCCCTACGCGTACTTCATATGTCCCTTCGCTGCCAAGCTGATAATCGAACGATACATAATACATCTCTCCCGGCTCAAAATGGAAATTCTGCGGAATTGTCTGGTAAATCACAGAACTGTTTCCTGTCAGGCCGTTGATTTTTACGGACCAGTTTCCGTCGAGCACATCGTCTATCCTCTTATCCTTATATCCGGCATTGGTATACGGGGCGTGCGCTTCGGATAAATGGATACGGTTATCTTCCACGTAATAATGCGCTCCCCATGTTCCGCTTTCATCCTTCGGGCCTGTAATCACAAACGGCCAGATGCCCTGCGCGTGATTTTCAAAATCTTCCTGGAATAAAATAATGTTTCCATCTTCATCCACTTTTTTAACCGGATCCATCTTGGTCTCTACAACGCGCACATCATCAAAATAGGACGCCCCCGCCCCTGCCTGCCGGCTTAATTCCAACGTGGTCTTCCCGCTTGCCGGAGCCGTAAAGAATACATACATGTTCTGGAAACAGCTGGTGTTGCTTTCCTTTTCCGTCGCGCCATTTTTGGTATTATGCTGATCGGATGCCACCATGTTTTCTACAAAGGAACGGTTCGTATAGTTCGTTGCCAGGACTGTCTCGCCTGCTTTGACTGTCATACGCGCTTCCACATCGCTTCGGTTATCCACGCCGACATACAACGCATATCTTTGTCCTGGTTTCAGATTCGTCAATTCTGTAGTTACAGCCACTTCGCCTTCCAGCTTTAACATATTATTTTCAGACACATTGTCCACAACAGACGCTTTACCTGTTCCGGAAACAGTCCTCTTGTTTGTTAAATCCGCGTCATTAAAGCCCATATCATACACATATTTGGATGACTGCCAGTTTACGGTCTTCGGCGCTTTTTCTCCTCGGTAAACCACATACGGCATTTCGCCTTCCGCGGTCAGGGTAATTTTTCCATCCTGCACCGCAACTGTCGTTTTCTCCGTACGGCCCTCGTCCGTCAGTTTATAAACGATAACATTTTTAAGGTCTTTCCAATCGTCCAAAAGTTCCCATGTTGTCGTGCCGCCTGCCGTATTCCAGTGATACAGCTTCTGATCGTCCTCTGCCAAAGTACTGCCGTCCGCATCCCAGTACCAGGGAACCAGGTATGTCTCATTGCCGATATAAGGATTGCTCTCGGTACCATATCCGCTCGTACGCGCTCCTTTTGAAATAATCGTACCGTTTAACTTAATGGTTCTTCCCCTAAACCCGTCCAGATTTGTATAATCATTGGAATCACGGGTTACTTCAACTGTCTGTGATTTATCATCGCTTTGCAGGGTAATAGCCATTTCAGGTACCCACTGTTTGTCGCTTACAGTCACAGCGTTACCGTCAACCCACTTCATTACTTTATAATGCTGTAAAAATTTCGTTGTCAGATTGTGACGGAACATAACCGTAATATAATTCCTGTAATCCGTACGTTTCTGCCAGCCTTCGAAATCTGTCATTTCCAGGCCGCCGAGCAGAGGCGCCTGAGCCGCTCCGCCATATGAGCCGTAATCCGCAATCCAGGAATCCTTCTGATGGTTCCTTAAGAAACGCATTACCGCGCTGTTCTGGCCTTTGGCATTCTGTCCGCCATAATACAAGTCCGCCGCCCAGTGCTGCAGAGTCGAATCGTACTCCTGCGTAGCGCCCCACTCCGTTGTAAAACGCCATCCCAGGCTGTTAATCTGCCGCGCAATATTTCTGGATTCCCATGCGTCTTCCGCACCGGAAGTGTTATTGCCCCAGACATCAAGATAAATGAAATCCAGGTTGTCGCCTACCTGGCTCTTTAATTCACGAAGGCGTTTCATTCTTTCGCCGCTTCCAAGATCATAAAGGCCGTTAATTCCAATTCCCTGATCCAGCCAGTTCCAGCCGTAGTTTCCTCTGGAAAGTTCATCATTAAATGCCTTTGCCTCTGTGTACATTTCACTGGCGTTGATATGTACCCCAAATTTTGCGCCTAACCTGCCGCCTTCAACCAGAAGCTTATTCATATCTTCCGCGCCGCCGATCCTGGAGCCGATATCGCCGTAATCCGGATGGCCTGAGTCATGCCCCTCCGATCCGTATCCTTTTAAAATAATGCTTTGTCCCAGGCCGTCCGTATTCAGGTATACCCTCTTTACGCCGTCCAGCACAGTCAAAAAGGGATTCGCCGCCTGGCTTCCGAAATCCATTGCAATACGCTGGTTTACAAGTTCCGGAACCTCTTCGCATTTAAACGGGTTATGCATAATGCTGCGGAATGCGATTGCACCGTCCTGCCAGTCAATCTGTTTATCATCATTCATATCTCCTGCAATAGCCACTTTCGCAGAGGGCATTTCACCATGCTTAACTACATAAGTCTGTACTTTTCCATTTACGGACGGCGTAATCTTACGATCGTAGTACCACTCCGTGCTGGCAAGGCCAAGCGACATTTCTCCGCCCAGATCCGTTGCGGTAGCCATTACGCGCGTGTTGGCAGCTCCGCCTCCGCCAGTCGAAAGATTACAGTAAACAAATGTTCCCTGGTATTCGGAGTTGCTCCAAAGCCCTGCGCTCAGTTCATTGCTGGATACAAATCCATACATAAAATCCTCGGATTTAAACGTCATATCGTTCTTTACAGCAAAAGACTGGTCACCGCTGATCAATGTATGCCCGGAGGTTTTCGCGCCTTTTAAGTTTGCCCCCTGCTGGCTGCTTCTTACAGAAATCAGGCTGTGGTTGGGAATTTCGATTTTCTGTACCGGATAAACCTCCTGTTTCTTTTCATCCAACTCATATTTATTGTTCACGACTTTTGTAATATCAAAAGCCAGTGTATTCTTCTCTGCCTTTAACCGGGCCGTTATCACACAGTCAATATTAGCCGCATCATCCTTAAGCGCCATTTCATATACTGCCGTATCGGAAGTAAATTTCGTTTTCAGGTTTTCCGGCTTTACTTTAATTGCAGTACCATTTATTTTAATCGTATTAATTTCTTCTGTTTGTCCCCAGAATGTTTTGCCTTCTAAAGCGCCTTTCATATTATACTGTACGGCAAACGGGAAATTCTCCGCCACGATAACATCCATCTCATTGGTGGAAAGCGTCTTTGTTGCAATTGGCGGAATCTCTTTTAGTATAATTTCAACAGAGACCGGTTCGGCGTCCGCTTCGTCCGGCAAAACAACTTCTGCTTCTACAGGTTCGAATCCTTTCTTTTTGGCTTCCGCTTTGTATGTGCCTGCTGTTGTAGTCAGATGAAGCCGTGCCGTTCCATTTGCATCTGTACGCGCGCTTGTCCCAAGCAGTTCTACCGCTGCAGATTCAAGCGGCCTTCCGGATTCGTCTTTTACTGTTGCATTTACCGTAAAATCCCGGATTTCTTTTTGATCGACATAGTGGATATTACTCAGATATACCTCGGTGGTATTTCCGCCATATGCAGCGCATTTGAGTGCGATTTTATCGCTTAAAACATCTGAAATACCGCTAAAATCCTCATTTTCAAATACCGTAATCTCTTCCGCCCCACTTGCAGGAGTCCCCGTATAATCTGCGGCATTCTGCAGTTTCAGGGTAGCCTTATGATCCGCTGTCCATGTGATAGTTACATTTACATACTGTTGAAGCGCGGGGCTTTCTACCCTATCGCCTTCAAAATAGGCGCCATCCCCGCCTTTATATTTCTGCCAGAACCATCCGTCCGCATCATATCCCAAAAACATACCGTTTCCCGGGCCATTGTATCCGAGCATAATACCAAAACGGTTCATTGAAGGATCCACTCCTGTCCAGGTCGTAAAACTGAAAAATCCTTCTTTCGAAAAATCAAATGAGGATGGATTTACAAACATCGCCGGATACTGTGACGCGTCGCTGTGTGAATTTCCATTGCTGGCATCCGCCTTTAAATGAAGCCAAATATTATTGTATATTTCATTTGTCGCGGCCGTGCCTACAATTGTATTTTTATCCTGATCCCACGCATCATTGATACCGTCTGACATAACCCTTGCCGCGCGCATCTTGCGCGTTTCATTTTCCGGAAGCTTTGGAACAGGCGCCTCGTCCTGGTTTCCCATATCAGAATCCTGTATATCCGGCCGCTCTGTTTCGGATTCCTCTGTTCCCACTGCTTCTTCTGTTTCACTTACAATCTGTTCTGCCATACCGTCCGTCTCCGCAGCTGATACCACTGCCGGGGACAAAGATGACGCAAGCATACTGACTGTCAGCAAAAAACTCAGTTTCTTTGCAAAACTTTTTCTCGCCATAACCTTTGACCTCCTGTAATTTTAATAAAAATGCACATATAAATCATCGTTTTCTCATCCTGTTTCATAAAAATGTCATTTACAGTATAAAAAAGATCATATTATATGTGCATATTTGTTAAATTAATTGTATCAACTTTTCCAGTTTTTGTCTATTCAGAAAAAATACCAGTTTTTTGTTATTCTTTTTAGTAGCTTTTTACAAAGAATAGTTCATAACTAACCTTATACTATTTTATTTTCATAACCTACTTCTCTAATATAGATTCATTTTTGTCCCTAAATCCATCCTGGCCGGATGAAGTTCTGGTAAAATACATCTGGTACGCCCGGTATTCCCCCATCTTAGACGGAACCGGAACCCCCGCTTCCATCAGCGCGTCCGACGCATAAACCTTCCCGCTGTGCTGCTCTTTATAGTAACACCCAGGCAAAAGCCCCTTTAAGCGGATATAGTTCACCGTCATATTCCCATGTATCTCCTGCATCACAACACTGACAAGCGCCTCCGCCCCGTCCTCCGAAACAAATTCCCATGCCCCGGCCTCTTCGGCGCACGGATCCGTCAGCCGGTAATAACGCCCGTCCAGCACCAGATGCGCATACTTCTTATAATCCCGGATCTGTTCCCGAATCTTTTGTTTTTCCTCATCGGTCAGCGCCGCCAGATCCAGCTCATACCCAAACGTGCCCGCCATAGCCGTCACCCCTCTGGTATGAAACGGCGTCACGCGCCCCGTCTGATGGTTCGGAGCCGCCGAAACATGCGCCCCCACCGCCGAAACCGGATACCCAAACGAAGTCCCGTACTGAATCCGGACACGGTCTATGGCGTCCGTATTGTCGCTGCACCAAATCTGCGGCGTATAATAAAGCATCCCGGCGTCAAACCGCCCGCCGCCCCCGCTGCAGCCCTCCAGCAAAATATCCGGATAACGCTTCACCAGCCGTTCCAGAAAATCATAAAGCCCCAGCACATAATCATGCGCCACCCCGCCCTGATCCTTCGTATTACACGAATACAAGTCGCTCAGGCTGCGGTTCAAATCCCACTTAATATATTCAATATTGCACGCGTCCAGAATACGGCACATCTTTCCGAAAATATGATCCACCACTTCCGGCCTGGAAAAATCCAGCACCAGCTGATTGCGCCCCCGTACCGGGTTCCTGCCCGGAATCGTAAGCGCCCAGTCCGGATGTTCCCGGAACAGATCACTGTCCTCATTCACGCCTTCCGGCTCAAACCAGATCCCGAACTTTAACCCCAGCCCGTTAATCTTTCGGATCAAAACATCCAGCGGCTCGCCCAGCTTCTTCTCATTCACATACCAGTCTCCCAGCCCGCTGTTATCATCATCACGCTTCCCGAACCAGCCGTCGTCCATCACCAGCATTTCAATCCCCAGATCCGCCGCCTGCCTTGCCAGTTCATACACATTCTTACCGTTAATATCAAAATACGACGCTTCCCAGCTGTTCAGCAAAATCGGCCGCACGCAGTCCCGGTACTTCCCCCGGCAAAGATGCTTCCGAAAACAGGCATGCAAATCCTGCGACAGCCCCGAAAGCCCGTTCCCGCTGTACGCACAGACCACCTCCGGAACAAAAAACACCTCTCCCGGCTCAAGCGGATAAGAAAACATCTCATCCGAAAGCCCCAGAAGCGCACGCGTCTGGTTAAACTGATCCTTCTCCACTTCCCCCTTAAAGCTGCCGCTGTACACAAACGACATCGCATAACAGCTTCCCGTATCCTCCGTCGTACCGCGCCCCGCCAGAACAAACATCGGATTATACTGATGGCTGGACGTCCCCCTGCGGCTTCCGATCACCTGCGTCCCGTGCGCCACCGGGGTCCGCTGCACATTCCGCTCCATCGCATGCCGCCCGTAAAAACAAATCAAATCATACTCCCCGCCCACAAAATCCAGGCATGCCGCCTGCGCCTTCTTCAGATAACATTTCCCCGCGCCGTGATTCTTAATACATGCGCTCCTCGTAATCACATTCTGTTCCGGCAAAACCCCGTAAAAAAGCGTCACCTCAATCCTGCTCGCCTCATCCAACAGATCAATCTCCAGCGTATCCGCCTCATCCTCCCCCGCATAAACGGCAGGAAGCCCCGGCAGAGCATACTTCCCCTTCCGGATACGATGCCCCCGATAACGGAAATCACACCCATAAGACCCGTCGGCATTGCGGATCACCACCGCCGTATTCCGAAAATCCCCCGTCCCCTGGCAGGGCAGCTCCTGCGGCAGCGCATCCATCGAATACGCCCGGTCATTCCCCGCATCATAAGGATTTCCGGAAAACCCGCGGTCCGCATACTGAAGCAGATAATCCATACACCCCTCCGTACGCCTCCCATAATAAAGATGCAGCAAAAACCCAAATCGATCCACCTGCATCTGATACGTAGAAGATTTCGTATGTAACGTAAACGTATTCTTCCCTTTATCAAATATAATTCCCATATTCATGTCCTCCTTCTCAGTAATCCCAAAGCGCGCTTAAAAACCATTCCCGTCATCTGCCAGAAAGCATTTTTCAAACACGCTCCAGCCGGAAAAAATAATAAAGAAAATTACTATTGCAGCAGCACTAACATATCCCTGCCGCTTCCGCCAAGACACCCCCCGGCAAGCCAAACTCCCTATCTTATTCCACAAAATAAAAGAAACAACCGTATGTAAATGTTGCGAAAACGCAGCCAGCCGGAGGGCAGGGTATGCGGCCGGAGCCTTGTGACGGAATTTAGGGGCTCTTAAGTATCCCGTCCGATTCACAGCAATGCCCTGCCACGGATGGCAGGGCA
>OFFK01000999.1_pt1 | contig 22002 bp, 18 predicted proteins | sample 1521361 | NCBI WGS metagenome assembly OFFK01 (sample SAMEA3504096, study PRJEB24116) | mouse gut metagenome | biome: mouse gut; feature: mouse-associated habitat; material: faeces | place: Denmark | collected 2011 | reverse complement strand
AACAGTCGGCTCCCTGCATTATTTTTATTGATGAAGGCAACGATTTTGTTATGAGTACTGATTTTGCATTAGCTATTCAGAACACAGATAACTATTATGTAATCGTAACCAGAGAAAGTATACCGTCTTTGCCGTACAGCGTAGATGAAATTTATGGAATCCGTGATTCAGGTAAATACGGAACTTTGAAGCGCACGTATAATGAATTTTACCATTTATATCAAACCACAGATGCCTCTCCCATTTTAAAAGCAGCATTATTTCCCTTTGCCGGGTTCTACACTACTGTTCGTTAGCCGAAATACTTTCAGTTTATTCCAGAGGATTTCCGACTGGTCTGACAGCTCTCTGTTCTTCTCAGTCACCAGCCATACGCTGGTTCCAAGAATGAACAATGCCTTTATCAGCGAAACAGCATCTATACAAATTGCAGCAGGATATTTCCAGAACCCTTCTACATAAAACCGGAAAAATGCTTCCCATGAATCTACAAGTTCCAGAATCCCTCCGATTATCTTCGTTACCTGATAACCTCCCAGCAAAGCCAAACCAAACGCGAATCTCCATCTTCGGTACATAGTCCCCAGAAGAATAGTAAGTTCAGGCGCATATCCTGTCACTCCTGCGAATACAATGGCACCAGTTCCCGCAACAGTTATCCTGCTGCCATAAACCAGCCTGACCACACTGACTGTTATGCTGAAAAGGAGCAAAAACCTGAACCCTCTTCATTAAATGCAATGATATATTCTTGCGTTTCTGCTGATACTTTTTAACATGTTTGCCCAACATATTCCATTGGCTCCGGTTTCTTACTCATTCATATACAGGTAGACACGGCTTGCCAGCTCCTTACAGCATTCCTCCGCCGTTATGGTGTTGTTTACAAAATAGTCCTCGTATACAGATTCCAGATTGTTGTACAGGTTTGAATCAATAAATTTAAACGCGTTTATCGCTTCGATATCCCGAAACAGCTTCTCCTTATTCTCCGGGGCAATCCCTTCACAAACCTTTTCTGCTTTTCCCTTGTTAGGGGAAATCATAGAGGAATAGTTACGGCTTGTATCCCTGTCACTGAATGCATATTTGATAAATTCCCACGCCAGCTCTTTATTTTCAGAAAAACTGCTGATGGATAAAGTTCCGGCGGACACCGGGTAACGCTCCCCATGCATGCTCTCATAGAGGATAGCTCCCGTCATGCCTTCCGTCCCTTCAAACATTTCATCAGCATGGTCCCCCGGCAGTCTCAAATTACTCAGGCAGCACAGCACGTCATCCCCAATCTTCATTGTTCCGTCATGCCAGTCCGGCCGTTTTTCCGGTAAATAATACAGCTCATGGCGCATCTTAAGGTATTCCTCATATTCCTCCGAATCCATCAGGTTATTGCGGATGAAATATCCGTTTTCATAATCTGACATTCCCTCATAGCCGTATCCCATATCTGTCAGGAGTATCCTATCCCCCGCACTCTCCCTTACTTTCTCATATAATTCATATAGTTCTGTAAAAGAAATGGTATCTTTTGTATATTCAAGCCCCGCGCCTTCCAACAGCTTTTTATTTAAATGGATATAAACCGGTTTCACATTGTATATAAAAGCCGGCAGTTTCCCGTCCACCTCTGCCACTTCAAAAATACAGGAAAAATAATCCTCCCGGCTGAAATCCCTATCCGCGTCCATCAGCTCATACAGGTCTGCAAAAAGCCCCTGCTCTGCGCATTTTTCCATGTTTACCAGTTCAGACTCTACGATGTCAAATCCTTTACCAGTCATTATTCTGGTAGTGTATTTTTCCATATAAACAGCACTCGCCACTTTTTCCTGCTCGTTTGTCTCCACTGTTACCGTCACCCCCGGATGCTCCTGTGTAAATCCCTCTATCACGTATTCCCAACAGCTAAAGGGAAGCCACGACAGGATGGTCAACTCCCCGGTGAGTTCTTCAGGTTCTGATTCCTCCGAAATCTCAGCCCCGCTTTCTAAAGGCCCGGCTGTATCCGTATCCTGCTTTCCCGTTTCAGCTCCCTCCCCCCCGCATGCCGCAAGGAACAAAGCACCTGCCAGTGTAATTATTGTTATTGCTCTTTTCCACATATGTAACCCCTCCCATCCTTGCCTAAAAGGGGAAAAAAGACGTCCTTTCCCCCTGTCATGCAACAAAGCTTTGTTATTGTATTATATCGCTTCCTCTCTTTTCTTTCATCTGCTTCAAGTACTCTCTGGTTTTTACTCATTTAAATACAGGTAGACACGGCTCGCAAGCTCCTTACAGCATTCTTCCGATGTTATAGTGTTGTTCACAAAATAGTCTTCATATACGGATTGCAGATTATAGTCGAGATTTAAATCAACAAATTTAAATGTGTTGATTGCTTCAATATCCCGGAATAATTTCTCTCTGTTTTCCGGACTCAGTTCTTCACATACGTTTTCCGCCCTCCTCTTGTTTGGAGAAATCATTGAAACTGTGCTGCGACTGATATCACTATCGCTGAAGGCAAATTTGATAAACTCCCATGCCAGTTCCTTATTTTGTGAATAATTACTGATGGATACACCCGCAATGCTTTCAGGATAGCGTTCTCCATGCATACTTTCATACACAATTGCACCTGTCATATCCTCCGTGCCCATAAAGAAATCGTTGATGTCCATATCAAGGGCACTGTTTCGGGGCAGCCTTAAATCACTGGCACAGCATAGTACATCAAATTCAATCTTCATCGACCCATCCAGCCACGGAGACCTGTTTTCCGCTGTAAAATACAGCTCATGGCGCATCTTGAGGTATTCTTCATACTCATCTGAGTCCATCAGGTTATTACGGACAAAATACCCATCTTCGTAGTTACTCATTCCCTCGTAACCATACATAGAATCTTCCAGAAATATCCTTTCCCCGGCTACCTCCCTCACCTTCTCATAAAGTTCATATAATTCCTTAAAAGAAATAGTGTCTTTCGTATATTCAAGTCCTGCCCTCTCCAATAGCTTTTTATTTAAATGGATATAGGCAGGCATCACGTTATAAACGAAAGCCGGCAGCTTCCCGTCTATTTCCACCGCTTCAAAAATGCAGGAAAAATAATCCTCCCTGTGAAAGTCCCTATCCTCATCCATCAGTTCGTACAAGTCTGCAAAAACCCCCTGCCCCGCACATTTTTCCATATTCACTAAGTCAGACTCTATTATATCGAAGCCTTCACCACTCATTATTCTGGTAGTATACCTTTCCATAAATTCCGCTGTCATCAGTTCTTCCTTCTCAGGCATATCCACTGTTACCGTCACTCCCGGATGTTCCGCTATAAAAGCCTCTATCACATACTGCCAGTTATTAAAAGGAAGCCATGACAAAATGGTCAGCTCCCCAGTGAGTTCTTCGGGGGCTGATTCCCCTGAAACTTCTCCTCCGGTGTCTGCGCTATTTTCAACCGTTCCCTTCGAAGCTGCCTCTCCTGTTTCAATTCCCTCTGCGCCGCATGCCATAAGATACAATGTACTAATTAACATTAGCGAAATTGCCGTTATTACTTTTTTCCACATATGCAGCCCTTTCCTACCTTGCTTAAAGGGAAAAGAGAATTTCCCTCTATCCTGCAGTCAACTCTCACTGACTATATTATACAACTTTGAATCCCTTCTTTCGATGCAGTCCGCTTCAAAATATCTTTCGATTTTTACTCGTTCATATACAAATACACCCGGCTTGCCAGTTCCTTACGGCATTCCTCCGATGTTATGCTGTCATTCACAAGATAATCCTCGTACACAGATTCCAAGTTATAGTACAGATTCGAATCAGCATACTTAAACGTGTTTATCGCCTCGATATCCCGAAACAGCTTCTCCCTGTTTTCCGGTGTCAGCTCCTCACTTACCTTTTCCATCTTCCCCTTATTGGGTGAAAACAATGAGGAATGATTTAAACTGGTATCCTTATCACTGAATACATATTTTATAAACTCCCACGCCAGTTCTTTATTCTCGGAAAAACTACTGATGGATAAGGCCGCCATAGCTGAAGGATAACGTTCCCCATGCATACTTTCATAGGCGATTGCCCCCGTCATATCCTCCGTACCCGTAAACATATCGTTAATATCCGTATCTCCCACGCTGTTTCCCGGCAGCTTTAATTCACTTTGACAGCATAACACATCAGACTCAATCTTCATCGTCCCATCTATCCAAGGGACTCTATTTTCCACTGTCGAATACAGTTTGTGCCGCATCCTCAGATATTCCTCAAACTCGTCCGTATCTATCAGGTTATTGCGAATAAAATATCCATTCTCATAATCAGACATTCCCTCATATCCATATCCCGCATCCGTCAGGAATATCCTTTCTCCAGCAGCCTCCCTCACCTTCTCATAAATATCATACAGTTCCTGGAAATTAATTGTATCTTTCGTATATTCAATCCCAGCTTTCGCCAGCAGCTTCTTATTCAAATGAAAATAAATCGGCTTCACATTATAAATAAAAGCAGGCAACTCCCCATCCACCTCTGCTCTTTCAAAGATACAAGAAAAATAATCTTCCCTATGGAAGTCCATATCCGCATTCATCAACTCATATAAGTCTGCAAAAAGTCCCTGCCTCACACATTTTTCCATATTCACCAATCCTGACTCTATAATATCAAACCCTTCCCCTGTCATTATCCTTGTTGTGTATTTTTCCATATATTCGGCACTCGCCACTTTTTCCACCTGATTTGTCTCTACCGTCACCGTCACACCCGGGTGTTCCTGCATAAAATCTTCTATCACATACTGCAAATTATTAGAAGGAAGCCACGTCATTATCCTCAGTTCCCCGGTAAGTTCTTCAGGCTCTGATTCCTCTAAAGTCTCTGCTTCCATATATGTAGTGCTTTCTGCCATTTCTTCTGACGCACTCTCTCCTTTTTCATTTTCCCCTCCCCTGCACGCCATAAGGAGCAGTACGCACATTAACAAGATTGTTGTTATTGCCTTTTTCAGCATTAATGTAAACCCTCCCTTATATTTTTTCCATTTTGAATCTTCTGCTACTCGTTCATATACAGATAGACACGGCTTGCCAGTTCCTTACAGCATTCCTCCGCCGTTATGGTGTTGTTTACAAAATAGTCCTCGTATACAGATTCCAGATTGTAGTACAGGTTTGTATCACTAAATCTATATGCATTTATCGCTTCGATATCCCGGAAGAGCTTTTCTTTGTTCTCCGGGGCAAGCCCTTCGCACGCCTTTTCGGCCTTCCCTCTATTAGGAGAAATTAATGAGGAGTAAGGATGGCTGCTCTCCTCATCGCTGAAAGCAAATTTAATAAATTCCCACGCAAGCTCTTTATTCGGTGAATAATTGCTGACAGATAAGGATGCAATACTTGTGGGATAGCGCTCCCCATGCATACTCACATAGGCAATTGCCCCTGTCATGTCTTCCGTTCCTTCAAACACTTCGTTTGCATTATTGCCCGGCAGCCTCAGGTCACTTCTGCAACAAAGTGTGTCAGCCGCAATCTTCATAGAACCGTCATGCATAACTGACCTTTGTTCCGTTGTATAATACAGTCCGTGACGCATCTGCAGATATTCCCTGTACTCCTCTGAATCCATCAGATTATTACGGATAAAATATCCATCTTCATATTCAGACATCCCCCCATATCCATAATTGGAATCCGTCAGGAATACCTTTTCTCCTACGCTCTCCCTCACTTTCTTGTAAAGCTCATGCAATTCATTAAAAGAAATAGTTTCTTTCGTGTATTCAAGTCCCGCCTGCTCCAATAACTTTTTATTTAAATGGAAGTAAACCGGCATCACATTATAAACAAAAGCGGGCAGTTTTCCGTCTGTTTCCATTGGCCCAAAGATACAGGAAAAATAATCCTCCTTTTTAAAGTCTCCGTCTGCCTCCATCAGCTCATATAAATCCGCAAAAACTTCCTGCCCCGCGCACTTTTCCATATTTACCAAATCAGACTCTATAATGTCAAAGCCCTCTCCGGCCATAATTCTGGTCGTGTATCGTTCCATAAACTCCTTTGTCATTACTTCTTCCTGCCCGGGCATATCCACCGTTACCGTCACCCCCGGATGTTCCTTTGTAAATCCTTCTATCACGTATTCCCAGTTATTAAAAGGAAACCATGACAGGATGGTCAGCTCCCCGGTGAGTTCTTCGGGTTCTGATTCCCCCAAAACCTCTGTTCCGGTGTCTGCGCTGCTCTCAGCCGCGCCTGTCCCGACCATGCCTTCCGCGTCCTGCTTTCCCGTTTCAGTTCCCTCTCCCCCGCATGCCATAAGAAACAGCATACTAATCAACATGAACGAAATTACCGTTATTACTTTTTTCCACATATATAACCTCTCCTCAAATACCGGTACCTTTTTACTCATTCATATACAAATATACTCTGCCCGCCAGCTCTTTCCGGCATTCTTCCGATGTTATAGTATTGTTCATAAAATAGTCCTCGTATATAGGCAGAAAGCTGTTATTCAAGTCCATGTCCGAATAACTCATTGTATTTATTGCTTCTATATCCCGGTACAGCTTCTCTTTGTTTTCCGGTGTCAGCCCTTCACATACAATTTCCGCCTTTCCCTTATTCGGAGAGAGAAGGGATGAATACTCCTGACTGGTCTCTTTATCGCTGAATGCATACTTAATAAATTCCCATGCCAGTTTTTTATTTTCTGAAAAGCTGCTGACAGCCACATTGGAGGCACCATAAAAATACCGTTCGCCATGCATACTTTCATAGCAGATTGCCCCTGTCATTCCCTCTGTTCCCTCAAATACTTCGTTTGCGTTACTGCCTGGCAACTTTAAGTCACTATGACAGCAGAATACGTCATCTGCAATCCTCATCGTTCCATTACTCATTGACGGTCTGTATTCCGATACGCAATACAGCTCATGGCACATCTTAAGGTACTCCTCGTATTCATCCGAATCTATAAGGTTATTGCGGATAAAATAGTTTGTTTCATAACTGCACATTCCCTCATAGCCATACCCATCTGGTGTCAGGAATATCTGCTCCCCGGCTGTCTCCCTCACCTTCTCGTAAAGTCCGTATAGTTCCTTAAAGGATATCGTATCCTCCGTATATTCAAGACCTGCTTCCTCAAGCAGTTTCTTATTCAAATGGATATAAACCGGCTGCACATTATAAACGAAAGCCGGCAGCTTTCCGTCTATTTCCACCGGTTCAAAAATGCAGGAAAAATAATCTTCCCTGTTAAAGTCCTCATCTGCGTCCATCAGCTCATACATATCAACAAAAAGCCCCTGCTCCATACACCTTTCCATATTTACCAAATCAGACTCCACAATATCAATCCCGTCCCCGGTCATAATCCTCGTATTGTACCGTTCCACAAATTCCTCGGTAAGCACCTCCTCCTGCTTAGGCATATCTACCGTTACTGTTACCCCCGGATGTTCCTGCGTAAATCCCTCTATTACATGTTTCCATTTATTAGAAGGAACCCATGACAAAATGGTCAGCTCCCCGGTGAGCTCTTCGGGAACTGATTCCTCCGATACATCTATCCCGGTATCCGTATTGTTTTCAGCCATACCGTCCGAAACTATTTCTCCTCTTTCTACCTCCTCCGCGCCGCATGCGATAAGAAACAGTGTGCTAATTAGCATTAATGAAATTGCCGTTATTACTTTTTTCCACATATGTAACCCCTCCCAGCCTTGCCTAAAAGGGGAAAAAAGACGTCCTTTCCCCCTGCCATGTGCCTGCCCTCTCTGTTTGTATTATATAGTTTCCACTCCTATCTTTCAATTAAATGCATCCCAAATACGCTTCGCTTTTTATTCATTCATATACAAATATACTCTGCTCGCCAGCTCCTTGCAGCATTCCTCCACTGTTATGCTGTCATTCACAAAGTAGTCCTCATATACAGATTCCAGATTGTAGTACAGGTTTGAATCAATAAATTTAAAAGTATTTATCGCCTCTATATCCCGAAACAATCTCTCTTTATGTTCCGGTGCCAGCTCCTCACACACACTTTCCATCTTTCGCTTGTTTGGAGAAAATGTACTGGAAGACCTATAGCTGGTATCCCTGTCATTAAATGCAAATTTAATAAACTCCCATGCAAGCTCTTTATTTGGTGAAAAATTGCTGATAGATAAGGACGCAATGCTTGTAGGGTAATATTCTCCATGCATACTCTCATAAAGAATGGCTCCTGTCATATCCTCAGTTCCTTCAAATATTTCGTTGGCGCTATCACTCGGCAGACACAGGTCACTCAGACAACAGAGCGCATCATCTGCAATCTTCATTGTCCCATCATGCCAGGATTCTCTTATTTCCGATGCGTAGTACAGGCTGTGACGCAGCCGCAGATATTCTTCATACTCCTCAGAGTCCATCAGGTTATTACGGATAAAGTACCCATCTTCATAATCGGACATACCCTCATAACCGTATCTGAAATCTACCATAAATATACTTTCTCCCGCATGTTCCCTTACCTTTCCATAAAGTTCATACAGTTCCATAAAAGAAATAGTATCCTTCGTGTATTCAAGTCCGGCTTCCTCCAATAACTTTTTATTTAAATGGATATAAACAGGGTTCACACGGTAAATAAAGGCCGGCAGCTTTCCATCTATTTCTGCCGGTTCAAAAATACAGGAAAAATAATCCTCCTGATGAAACTCATTATCTGCCTCTATCAGTTCATATAAATCCGCAAAGACGCCCTGACCAGCACATTTTTCCATATTCACCAATTCTGATTCCACAATATCGAATCCATCCCCAGCCATTATTCTGGTTGTGTACTTTTCCATAAATTCTTCTGTTACGAGCTGGTCTTCTCCAAGCATCTCCACCTTTACTGTCACCCCTGGGTATTCTTTCATAAAGTCCTCTATCACATACTGCCACGTGTTTACAGGAAGCCACGACAAAATGGTCAGTTCTCCGGTAAGTTCTTCGGGGTCTGATTCCCCCAAAGCCTTTGTTCCGGTGTCTATATTGTTTTTATCCGTAACTGCCTCTCCTGTTTCAATTCCCTCTGCGCCGCATGCCATAAGAGGTAGAACGCATATTAACAAGATTGCTGTTATCGCTCTTTTCCACATATGTACCCCTCCCTCTTCACCCCCAAAAAGGTGAAAGAGCGTTCCTCCTCCTTCGGCAAAATCCGCTTAAAATACCCTCCAGCTTTACTCATTCATATACAGATAAACTCTGCTTGCCAGCTCCTTACAGCATTCCTCTGCTGTTATGGTGTTGTTCAAAAAATAGTCATCATATACGGATTGCTGGCTGAAAGACAGGCTGCTGTCCCGGAAAGCCGCCGTATCTATCAGCTCTATATCCCGCATCAGCCGCTCACTGACCTCAGGTTTCATCCCTTCACACATAGAGACCACCTTTTCCCGATTCGGTGATATGCGCGAACTTTCCGTAGATTCAGATTCCCGGTTACTGACTACAAATTTTAAAAATTCCCACGCAAGTTCCTTATTCTCCGAAAAACTGCTGATTGCCAGGGCATCAGGATTATAAAAATAACGTTCCCCATGCATCCCTTCATAGACAACGGCTCCTGTCACATCCTCCGTTTCTGTAAAAGCGGCGTCTACTAAATTGCTGTACGGCAATCTAAGGGCGTCCCCAACCCGGCACAGGACGTCATCGTTAATCCTGATTGTACCGTCGCTCCAACTTGTCCTGCTTTCCGAAGTATAATAAAGTTCATGGCGCATCTTAAGGTATTCCCTAAATTCATCTGAGTCTATCTGATTATTGCGGACAAAATATCCATCCTCATATGCGGACATCCCCTCATATCCATACATGGAATCTGTCAGGAATATCCTTTCCCCTTCGCTTTCCCTCACCTTTTCATAAAGCTCATACATTTCCCTGAAAGAGATTGTCTCTCCTGTATATTCAAGCCCCGCCCTCCCCAGTAGCCTTTTATTCAGCCAGACGTATAACGGCTGTACAGAATACACAAGTTCATACAGTTTTCCGTCTGTTTCCATTGGTTCAAAAATACAGGAGAAATAATCCTCCCTGAGAAACTCCTTATCTGCGTCCATAAGCTCATACAAATCTACAAACAGTCCCTGCTCCCCTCCATATTTCTCCATACCTGTCACTGAAGTGTCAACAATGTCAAATCCATCTCCTGTCATTATTCTGGTATTATACTTTTGCAAAAATACTTCATTCTGGTCATCTTCCGGGGAAGGCGCGTCTATCTTAATTGTTACTCCCGGATGTTCTTCCATAAAAGCATCCGCTACCGGCTGCCAGACATCTCTGGCATAGGACAGCCACACCATCAAAGTCAGCTCCCCGGTGAGCGCTTCGGGTTTTGGTTCCCTCGAAACCTCTGTTTCAGTGTCTCCCCCCTCCACGGTCGTGCTTTCTGTGTCCTGATTACCTGTTTCAGCCCTTTCTGCACCACATGCTGCAAGGAGCAGGATGCTCACCAGTATAATTATTATCACTCTTTTCCACATATGTAACCCCTCCCCTACCTGTTTTATAGAAGAGGAAAAGAGAATCCCTCTTTTCCTCTTCTATAGTATATCAGCTATGAGCGCTATAATTAATATTATACCCCCCTGCCTGACTACCTGTAGATGAACTCTCAACACTAGAATACAAACTATTAGTTGAACAACTACACCCACATCCGCACGAACCACATGAACACCTGCTCTGCAATACCTCATAATTCTTTACTGATTCGCTTTTCATCTTTTTTAATGTCCTCATACCTTGTCACCTCCTTTCTCCTCGTATTTTATTTCCACAGTGGCAATAAAGCCACCACTGCTTCATCTTTTATCCCGGTCAGAGAAAATTTCCCTCCCCTAACCGGCATCTGATAAAATAGCCAGTAAATGCTTCGCAAAGCATTCGCTGCTCCCATGTAAAGGTTTTACCGGGACGATATATTCTTCCTCCCCGATATATTGCTTTTTTACAAATCCTGTAGGTAATGTAAAATAAATTGTTTCTTTTTTCTCTATATCTATCTTATACCTCACACAGCTCATTGCAATCCCCGCCACATTAGCAGAAAACCTCTGCCTGCATATCTCCTTAAGCTCTGCGACGAATCCCCCGTTAATCTCATGGGCCGGAATTGCCAGCAGGGAAGCGTCCGCATCAACCGCATTGCCAACCATATAGGCATATTCTCCGTCGCCGGTATATTCCAGAAGCGACTGATTCAGTATCCCTCCCGGCACGTCTATTATCACAATATCCGGCTTCTCCTCCTTCACCTTGCGGTACAGGAAATGGTTAAGCGCCAGCGTCCGCTCTTTCAACGGCCTGCCAGAATAAACTGCCTCCGGCAACGGAATGCATTCCCCCATCCGGCTTACAGGTTCCCCTGATACCTTCATCACACGATATCCCTGCTCCTCAACGGCGCGTGACACCTCGAGAAACAGCTTATGCCGCTCGCACTCCTCACTGATTCCCATCACCGTTACCACCGGGCAGGGCAGCTCATACAACCGCTTTCCGGCTTTTTTCTGCGGCGTTTTTTCCCCGGATAAAACAGATACCTTTTCCCCATACTCCTGCCCTGCGTCCACGGTCACGTCATACAGGTATATTTTCTTCCCCTGCTCCGCAAAGTACTGTATTTTTTCTTCCATCCCTTCGCTGTCACGGTAAAACAGCACGTCCGTCACCTGCTCTATGACTTCTTCCATATTTTCCGTAAAGAATACATTCCCCAAATCCCCCAGCATATTGACGCCGGAAAGGAAGCTGCGTCCTGCCACATAGACTTTGCCATAGAGCGCCGCCATCTCTTCCAGCTTCAGGAAATAATTCAAATCAAGGCTCCCGCTATACACTGCTAATGTCTTCATCTTCTCCCGCCTCCTGAAAATCATATCCGCTTTCCATAAGAATACATACGTCTCTGAGCATATCCCTTGCATGCCTCCTGACGTCGCCGCAGGCATATTCCCTGTAATCTCCGGAAATCCCCTCCTCCGTCAGGCATGCCGCTGCGCATAAATCACAGAACTGGAACGCCCAACAGCCCTTACATCGTTCCTCCGTAAGCTTCCCTATGTTCATCAGATTACGTACCTTCTCTATATCAAAACCTTCCTCCACAGTTCCAATATTCAACGCATTAATTTCTGGTAACTTCTCACATGGGTAAAACTCTCCGTCCACAGTCACAAACACCCTCCTTGAACCAGCAACACATGGACCAGAAGGATGGTTTCTCTTAAGATATAACCTACCCCCTTTAAGAATTTCTCGATATTTCTTTAATTCTTCTTTATAATCCGCAAGGATTTTGTATGCCTTTTTGTCTTCTTCCCCACAGCACTCTCCCCCTGACAGTTCGTAAAGCACCTCTGCCCGGTTCTTATCCTTCAGTTCTCTCCACTTCCCGGTATAGGCCACCCGGTTGGCGTCTTTAATCCCGGAAGGCGACACCAGCCCCAGTCTCGGGTGGAGTTCTCTGATGTATTCCTGTTCCTCAAAGAATGTCAACGCTTTCTCATAGTCACAGTCAGGGCTCAGCACCGTGTTTGTCATTATTTTTTTGAAATAATCCGGGTATTTCTCCCTTATATATTTCAGCTTTTCCATGATGAGGTCAAAAGAGCCCTGCCCCGAAACAAAGCGTCTGTTTGCGTCATGGATTTCTTTCGGCCCGTCTATGCTCAGGGTAAGGGAAAAATCATTTTCCGCCAGAAAGTCCACAACCTCATCTGTCAGCAGCGTCCCGTTCACCGTCATATTAAACTGAATCTCCCTGCCCGGATAATTCTCTTTCACATAGCCTACGATTCTCTTAATCAGTCCGAACTGCAGAAGCGGCTCCCCGCCGTAAAATCCCATTGACGGCTTTTCCACCAGCAGGTTCCTTGCCATAAAGAAGTCCACCGCCCGGCATGCCGTCTCGTAGGGCATGACACTATTATTGTGCGTCCTGTTAATGTATTTCCCAGAGTAAACACAATAGGAACACCGGAGGTTGCACTGCTGTGTTACCTGCAGAATCAGGTTTTCCAGCCGCTCGTTCAGATAATAGGGCGCCAGCTCGTTCATGGGATTTTCAAGTTCCTCCACCGCCTTGTCCGTGCACAGCCCCATACTCTGATACCGCTCCACGCATTCTGTAGCCTCTGGCGTTCTGTCCCCTTTTATATACGCTGACAGCTTCCCGGCATCTTCTTCACTAATGGGTACAATCTGGTTTTCCACAGCGTCATACAGATAATAGCATCCGGTCGTATCCAGTAATTCAAACATCATTGTCTCTGAATTCCTTTCTTTTGTATTTTTATGAATTGAACGGGTCAGTGTGGACATTTGTCATATGTCGTTGTTGATATTCTTGAGCCTAATATCACATCTCCGCATTTTGTGCAGCCCTGAGCATTGTAAGTAGTCACAGTACAGCTCCCGTCTGATTTTTTACTGTGCTGTTGTACTTTTCCTGACTTATATGTATGCTGACATGATGCCCTCTCCGTGACACCACCGTTTTCTTCCAAACTGTCTATACAGTAAACTGTGCCGTCTGCCTCTGTAAATACAATATCTCCCTCTTTAAATTCAGGATAATCTGTCTCCACATCTTCCTCATCGTTAAAAAGCAGCCAATCTGTGCTTTCCCAATTTTCAATATCGTAGGATTCTTCTGTCACCGTATACTTCCTTGCATCTTCATAAGCCATCGCCGGAATACTGCTGATAAGGAAACACCCCGCCATAAGTACCGCCGCAATTCCTTTTTTCCATGTCTTCTTTACATTTATTCCCATAATCCTCTCCATCCTCTTTTCTGTAAATGTTTTTGATGTCGATAAAGATACGCCTGTCAATCTCGTGTCATGGGGCTTTTGCACAGCCTCTATGATACATTCCATATATTCTGCTTTTTCCTTCTTCGTCCTGCCTTCCACCGCCGCCATATCGCACAGCATCTCGCTTACTTCCCTGTTTTCCTTAAACAGGTAATAGGTAAGCGGGTTAAACCATTCCGCTGCTATTGCCAGAAAGATAAGGAATTTCCCCAAAATATCTCTGCCCAGGACATGGCTTACCTCATGGCGCAGGACACACGCCTGCCTGCTCCCCGCCCCGCCGCCGGATAACATATCCTCAAGCCCTCCGTCCGGCATGACATCAAGCGCCCCCTTCGGGAACAGAACCACCGGCCTTATTATCCCTAAAGCAAAAGGAGAATCTGCGCAGCCGGACATCCCGATTCGTACCTTTCTTTTCCCTGCTCTCACATACCTCTCTCCGGGGAACTCCGCCCGTCTCATATGCCAACGGCATGTAACAAGGTAAATGATAAGCCAGCCTGCCGCCAGTACTATGAATATAAGAGTGCCTCCCGCAATCACTGACAGCCAGTTCTTATAACCGGTTATATAAAGGAGTTTCTTATCCGTATCGAAAACAAGTATGCTTTCCCATACGCTGGTCGTATCCGTTATATTTGACAGCGTCCTTTCCGGAAATACCATACCGGCCTTTTCCAGAAACAGTTTCAACCACCCTTTCACCTGTGCTGCCAGCCACGGCACAGGCAGTAAGTACAGCAACGCGTTTATTCTGAGGAAAACCTTCCTGCATCTAAGGGGCAGTTCGCACGGGAACGCGCGCTTTAAAAAAATATACAGCAGTGTGCAGATACTTCCACAGGCCATCATATGTACATACAGCCTCATTCTCTCTCCCATTCCCTGAGCATCCGCTTCAGTTCTCCTGTTTTCTCCCTGTCAAGCTCATCCCCTCCGCTTAATGCCGCGAACATTTCTGCAAAAGAGCCCTCATAGTATTTGTCCAGAAACTTTCTGGATACCTCCTTCACATACTTCTCCCTTGAAATACATGGCTGATACTGTTTCCTGGTCCCTCCAAAGGCTTCCACCTGGCCTTTATACTGCATCCGGGTGAGAAAGGTTCCCAACGTCTGCTTCTTCCAGTCCCTTCCGGTCTTTGCATTAAACCCTTTCAACAGTTCTCCAAAAGCCATGGGCTCCCCTTTCTCCCACAATACCCCCAAAATTTCCAGCTCTGAGTCTGATATACTTAGCATAATATACCTCCATTTTCGTCCTTTATCCTAAGGATATAGGACTTTTTTATACTATACTACAAATAAGTTCAAATGACAACAGCATTTTGCCTTTCCCATCCTTCCTCGTCGATTTAAAGCCAATTAAAGAACATTTCATTACATTTTCTCCAAAAATCCCTGTAAAAGCTAATCTTTTTAAATCACCAAGCCGATAATTTTTATAGAAAACTAACCAAGGAGGGTGATATTATGAGCGTAAACGGAGTTACAGGCGCAAGTGAAGCATATAGCAGCGCATATGCATCAAAAACCAAAAGCGCCGAGACCAATACCGAAGTAAAGCAGGGAAGTGTAAAAGAAGCTGCTGCCGCTGAAAATGCAGGCGCGGTGTACGAGCCTTCCAAAAAGACAGGTAAGACTTCTGCCAAAACCTATAAGCCCAATGCCGAGCTTGTTGCAAAAATGAAAGCGGATGCTGACGCGAGAACCGCGCAGTTACAGAGCATTGTTGAGAAGATGCTGACCAAACAGGGCCAGACCTACGGAAAAGCCAACGATATCTGGAGTATGTTATCAAGCGGCAAATTTACCGTAGACGCGGCTACCAAAGCGCAGGCTCAGGCCGATATTGCTGACGACGGCTACTGGGGCGTTTCCCAGACCTCACAGCGTATTCTGGATTTCGCCTCAGCTTTAACAGGCGGCGACCCCGACCAGATTGAAAAAATGCGTTCCGCATTCCTCAAGGGCTACAAAAAGGCTGAAAAGACCTGGGGCGGCAATCTTCCCGGTATCTGCAAGCAGACCTATGACGCTGTTTTGAAAGGATTTGACAAAATGGCCGAAGATTCTAAGGTTCAGACTGAAGGCAGCTCTGATTCAGACACAGACAAATAAAAATCCAAAAATCCATTTAAAACCCAAAGAGCTGTTGCAAAGGCAGATGAATAATCACCGCCAGAGCAACAGCTCCATTTTTATGCCTGAAAACAGAAAGACAGGCTCCTGTCCTACGCGTGTTCTCAAAATATCACCTGTCACCAATAAGCACTTTCTTTCCCCGGAATGCAAATCCATATTTGCGTATGCGCTCTTCGGGAATTCCTTTTGCAATAAGGTTCGCCTGATATTTCTTCTCGTCTATCTGGCGAAGCGCTTCCCGGACCGTGTCGGACAGTTCTTTCTCATCCTCGCTCTGAACCTTGAATTCTATGATAATCGCATCGCCTGTAATATCAGTGCCGGGCGCGCTGCCTTTCTGTGCTCTGGGTTCCAGCATAATGTCATATCTCCCGTACCCGCTTTCACGGTTCGAGGTGATAACATATTTATCAGCGTATTCCACCATTAATCCCAACACAAACCCATGGTAAAAGCGCTCAGGTTCCTCCTCCGACGGACTCTTTCCTGTATCAAAATAGCTGAGCGACTGCAGGGCGACCTTATTCATATAAGTGTTCATTTCCTTTATGTCACCAGCCTCAAGCGCCTTTAGAAAAGCGTTATTTAACCTGCGGCACCCGTCAAACCAGCTTCCAATCAGTTGCTCAAACATCACCTGAACTTCCATATTCGTCAGTTTAAGGTCAAACTCCGCTTTCCGGCGTGTTATATTAAATTCATAGTGTACTGCCTTCAGATAACCGCTTGCAAGCAAAAGACTCCACACCGCGTCGTCTCCCTGATTTAACTGGCTGAAAACAATCTGTTCGTCAAGCGTAGTGCTGAAGGTTTCCCCGCGCAGCAGGCCCTCCATTGTCATTTTAATCTCCGGGCTTCCCTCCCGAATCAGGCTTCCGACCAGGCTGTTACTGCTGGTATTGGCCCAATAAATGTTGAACTCCTTTTTGTCAAGAAAATTGATAATGGACCATGGATTGTAAATATCCCTTCTTTCCCCGAAGATAAAACCGTCATACCAGTCCTTTACCTTCTGTTTCTGATTGGACAGGCCATACTCCTCCATAGATTCAAACACTTCTTCCTCGGTAAAGCCAAAGCAGTCTGCATACTTTTTTGACGACGTAGTCACTACCTCAAGATTATTCAAATCAGAAAAAATTGACTCTTTACTGATTCGCATGATACCCGTCATAATGGCGCGTTCCAGGTAGGGATTTGTCTTAAAAGTTGAGTTAAACATACTTCTGGTAAGCGCTGTCATTTCCTGCCAGTAACCGTTTACGTACGCCTCCTGCATAGGCGTATCGTATTCATCCAGCAGTATGATGACTTTCTTCCCATAATAACGGCAAAGATAATCGGAAAGTATTTTCAGAGACAGCGTTACCATATAGTCCTCCATCTCTGACGATATTTTCTGAAAGTCAGATTTCTCGTTGTCATTCAGCACATCGCTTTGAAGCAGAAAATCAAATTGATTGTACAGTAATTGTATGAGCTTGCATATCTTCTTACGGGCTTCCTGAAAAGTGGTTTCCTTAATATCGGCAAAGCTCAGGAAGATAACCGGATAGGTCCCCTGCAGTTCTCTGTATTTATAATCCCTGCCAAAACCGCCGTCAAAAGCTTTATCTTCCCAGATGGACAGCCCCTCAAAAAGCGCGCTCCTGCCTGCGTATTTCACGGAAAAAAACTTCTCCACCATACTCATATTCAGCGTCTTTCCAAAACGCCTCGGGCGTGTAATCAGAGTCACATTGTCGCCGCTCTCCCACCATTCCCGGATAAATTTTGTCTTATCAATATAGAAATAGCCCTTTTCCCGAATCACCTCAAAATCCTGATTCCCAATGCCAATCGCCCTTGTCATATCAATGCCCCTTTCCGTCCGCAGACATCGGATTTTCGTTTCATCTGTTTACAGTATAGCCTTTTTCCTTTTTAAAAGCAATGTACCTTTAGTCCAATCAGAACCACCGGCTTAGCCGGTGGTTTGCTCACGCCCTATAAGGGCTTGTTACCGGCACTGGAGTCTAAAGACTCATCGAAAGGCTCGCCAGCCGCAACATCATTTACCTGCACAACCCTAAAGGGTTCTTCCTACCTGCTTTGTTTTACCGGCTCACCCGTAAACGGGTCTATATACTCTTTGAGTGTCATTTGGTCGTATTCCAAATCCTCCTTTAATTGGCTCTGGATATACTCTTGTATTTTCTTTGCATTTTTTCCTACTGTATCTACGTAGTATCCTCTGCACCAGAAATGGCGGTTCCCATACTTATATTTCAAATTTGCATGCCTCTCAAATATCATTAACGTACTTTTGCCCTTCAGATATCCTACAAAACTTGCTACCGCTATACTCGGGGGGATTTCTACCAGCATATGTACATGGTCTGGGCAAATCTCTGCCTCTATTATTTTCACTCCTTTTCTCTTACAGAGCGTACTTAATATATTGGCTATATCCTGTTTCAATTGCCCGTACACTATTTTTCTTCTGAACTTTGGCGCAAACACTATGTGATACTTACAATTCCATTTCGTATGTGATAAACTATTTACATCCATTTTGGATACCTCCTTTGTTTTAGTACGGTTGGCGAACCTATACTAAATATAACATTGGAGGTTTTTTACTGTAAGCTAAAGCGGATGTTATCACACCTGCATAGCAGGTGGTTTATTGGTTTACCAATATTCCATTTTTCGGAACACGAAAAACTCCATATCGGTAAACAGGCCCTTGGCCTAACCAAAAAAAGGATGCTCCCTGTGAGAAGCATCCCCGGTAATTTCAATTATACATTTTTCACTATCAGAATCCTGTCTCCCGCTTTCACCTCGTCGGAGGTAAGGTCGTTTGTCTGCTTAATCACCGAGACCGGCACATAGTACCGTTTCCCGATATCCCAAAGGCTTTCCCCGTCTTTCACCATATAAACGGCAATTCCCGGAAGCGCCTCCATTTTTTCCATATCCGGCTCCGATACAATCACCTGTTCCACAATCTTTTCCTGCCATTTGAGATAGACGTTGGAGCGGAAATAAAGAACGCATTTTACATCCACCTCTATATTGTCAATAATGGCAACCGTCACCTGGTCCACAAAGGACTGTACGGGATAAATGCAGTTTTCGCCGATTCCCTCGGCCTCCAGAACATAGCTGAAAGGAATGGCGCCTTTAATCACGCCGTACCTGTTTTCCTCGCTGCTGCATTCATAAAAAATCTGCATATTGACTGTTCCGGTCAGTTCTATGCCGCTTTCCGTTGCGTTCTGGGAACTGATTTGAAGGCTGCTGGCAGTGTGAAGGATTTTGTGAATCACGGCCTTGTCATCCTCGCATTTAAAATGGCCGGACAGCTTTGTCTTTCCGCTGCTCTTTGAAAGGAGCCTTCTGAAGTCCGCATTTTTTTCCAAAGCGGAAACTTCCTTTACAACGCCGTACACGTCCGAGAGAATATCAATTTTCTCTTCCGCATAAATGCAGATATCCAAATCCAGGCACTGCTCAAAGGTAATCACTCTCTCTTCGCCGTCAAAATCCGGCCTTATCTCTACCTCCCGGTCCTCCGCGCGGAAACGGATTTCCGGTATCATTCCCTCCCTTGCGCCGGGACAGTCCAGACTTCCGGCAAAAGGAAGCGTGGTCTCGTAATGGCAGATTTCGCTTTCCTCGCCCTCTCCTCTGTAAAGGAAAAAGGCCCTCAGTTCTCCCTGCACGCCGATTTTGTCTTCCAGAACCTTAAATTCCACTGCTTCCGGCGCCACTTCCGCCCAAATCATAGTCTGGATATTGGGGAAGCTCCCCGGAATCTCCACCTCTTCTTTTACTCTGAAAATGTCTTTTTTCTTGATGGTCATGGCGGCGATATCCAATGACTTTTTCCGAAATTCCACCGGTTCCTCACTGTACAAATCCACAGCCGTCTCTTCGTCCCGTATTTCCTCGCAGGAAAGAAGAAGGGTCACCACAGACTGCACGCTGAGCTTTCTGGAATTAATCAGGCTGACGCTTAAATCCTCCAGCTCCCAGTCCACATTCACGCTGTCCCCCGCCCGGATTCCTTCCATAAAGACCGACTCGTCAAAGGGAATCATCCCCTCCATATTCGCCACATCACTGCGCAAAGGAGCGGCTCCGTCCTCAGTCAGGTAAAGCACATGAAAAGCCAGCTTTCCCTTCACGCCCACATGGTCATCCGTTACCTTAACCTCCTCGATTATCACGTTTCCTCTATCCATAATCAGTTTTGCGGCATCCGGCCGGGAATCGGATATAATCACGTCGTCTTCAAGAGTCATCTGCATCTGGGCTTTGCATTTGATAAAGTCTGTATGTATATTCCGTTTAATTAGTTCCACAAAAATACCTCCTGGCATCCACTTACTGTAAATGTATGTGGATGCGGGAGGAAGTATGCATAAAATCATACGCAGCCAATGATTTCGTTGATGTCGTCAATATTGTATTTTTTCATATAGGCTTCTATGCCTTCGATTACTTCAATCGTGGTATAGGGATTTGCGAAATTCATGGCGCCTATGGCTATGGCGCTGGCGCCGGCTAAAAGGAACTCTATGGCGTCGTCGGCTGTGGCAATTCCGCCCATTCCGATTACGGGAATCTTTACTGCATGGCTTGCCTGATAAACCATACGCACTGCCACGGGTTTGATTGCCGGACCGGATAGGCCGCCGGTTTTGTTGGCAAGCACAAAACTCCTTCTGTGAATGTCGATTTTCATTCCGGTCAGGGTGTTAATCAGGGAAATCGCGTCGGCTCCCGCAGCCTCCGCGGCCCTTGCCATCTCCGTGATGTCGGTGACGTTGGGGCTCAGCTTCATAATAACGGGCTGTCTGGCTCTCTTTTTTATTTGGGAAGTGATATCATAAAGACAGTCCGCCCTCTGGCCAAAGGCAATGGCTCCCTCTTTTACGTTGGGGCAGGATACGTTGATTTCCAGCATGTCTGCCTTTTCATCCGAAAGCCGCTCCACCACTTCAAGATAATCCTCCACGCTTTTTCCGCAGATATTCACAATAACTCTGGTGTCATATTGGCTAAGAAAAGGAAGGTCTCTCTCCACAAAAACGTCGATTCCGGGATTTTGCAGGCCGATGGCGTTAAGCATACCGCCATGGGTTTCCGCTACTCTCGGCGTCGGATTTCCCGGCCAGGGGATATTGGCCACTCCTTTGGTCACCACTGCCCCAAGCCTGTTCAGGTCCACAAAGTCGCTGTATTCCATACCGGAGCCAAAGGTTCCGGAGGCCGTCATCACGGGATTTTTAAATTCAACGCCTGCAATTGTAACCTTTGTATTCATCAGATATCCACCTCCCCGGCCTCAAAAACAGGCCCTTCCGTACAGATTCTTGTGTTATTTACATGGGAATGCCCGTCCTTTCGGGTGGTTTTGCACACACAGCCAAGACACGCCCCCACCCCACAGGCCATTCTCTCCTCAAGAGACAGGTAGGCTTTGATTTTCTTATCCCCGGCATAGGCTTTAATCGCCCGCAGCATCGGCATGGGGCCGCATGCCATAATCACATCGGCCTCCTCGTTTTTCTCCTCCATAACAGTAAGCACGTTCCCTTTTGTCCCCGCGCTTCCGTCCTCGGTGGCAATCAGGAGCCGGGCATATTTTTCCAAATCTTCCTTTAAAAAGAGCTGCCCGTCTCTGTACCCGGCAATAATCACCGTCTCCGTGCCGGATTCTTTCAGTTCTTTTGCAAGCTGAACCATAGGCGGTATGCCGATTCCGCCTCCCATGAGAATCACCCTTTTTCCTTTTCCCTCAGACACCGGGAAACCGTTCCCCAAAACCCCGAGGATTTCCGCTTCCTCACCCGGCTGCCAGCCGGAGAACTCCGCAGTTCCGGCTCCGGCAATCCGGTACACAATCCGAAGCGCGCCTTTTTCCTTATCAGCCTCACAGATGCTCAGGGGTCTCGGGAGCAGCCGGGAGGCGTCCTTCGGATAAATGCCGATAAA
>OFFK01000997.1_pt1 | contig 22027 bp, 20 predicted proteins | sample 1521361 | NCBI WGS metagenome assembly OFFK01 (sample SAMEA3504096, study PRJEB24116) | mouse gut metagenome | biome: mouse gut; feature: mouse-associated habitat; material: faeces | place: Denmark | collected 2011 | reverse complement strand
GGGGGAGCAGTGGGATTCCATGGCTTCTTAGTGCTACAAACTTTCAACTCACAAGGACATGATATATTTGAGATTAGATAAAATACCATTTCCTTTCTGCATATTATTTCCTCCTTACTGCACAGCACTGTTCCTGCCGACGCTGTCCATTCAGCATCCGAACAGCTTATGTATCGCAAGTGAATTGCCCAGCTGCTCTTCCGAGATTCCATTATTCAGCAATGCAGTCCTGCATTTTTCGGTAATCGTTTTATTATCCAGAGCGAGCTGATGCAATTTTTCATCATCAAGTATCGAAAAAGCCTTCTCATCCAACGCAAGGTTTGGAAGCACCTCTGTCCCAACCGCATAATGACAGGGCGTAAAGCCGTAATATGCGGCAATCTCCCTCCCGCCCATTTTGTCTTCAGTTAATCCGTATTTATAATCAGTGTGAGAATCAAGGTCAATAAACTGAAAACCGGCGGTATCGTCGTAGAAAAAATTGCTTTTCGTATTGAAATCTATCAAAATATCGTTATCCAGTAGAACAATAATGTCCCTTATGAATTTGTCAAAGTGTTTTTGCGGTACTTTGGATATTGCATTCGTTCTGGAAATAACATATTCTTTCGCATCAGTATCGCTTGAAAGATATGCAAGATGAGGTTTACCGACATAAAGTTCTTTCATAATCGAATCGTCGTAAATCTCCTCGCCTTTCGCCCGCGACTGGATGATATAGCCATTTCCGTTTTCGCTGTTTGGCTCCACACAGTACCCAAGTATAGGGACGACCCCAACGCCTTGCTCTTTCAACTCCATAAGAGTCTTGATCAATTCGTCAAAATAGGCAAGGTCATCATCGCGCGTCGTAACATTCCTGAGCTTGATTTTAGATGCAGTCAATACCGCATATTCGCCTATCAGATATGCCTGACTGTCAACGCCACGTTTTGCGGCTTCCATTTCTTTTATTTGGGCCAACAGCCCCCTTGCCGTTTCGGGCTGGATATAAAAATATTTTTCTTCCATATCAAAATTATACCTTTCTATCAGTCACACACTATGCCATGTTGTATATTTTACAGTTTCCTTTTATAAATAAGTTAGTACGCAGCATACGCCGATGCCGCTTCCGATGCAGCAGCAAGTAGATGCCCTTTACGCACTTCATGCTTATTCCTCCCTTTACAAAATAAACTAAAATGTACAATATAATTATAACAAGTAAAAGCAGAATTGCAACTGCAATATGGTAATCATTTTCACAAATGTACATTTTTGTACATTTATCACATTTCTATTGTCCGTCTTTTGTGACTACTGCCCAAAAGAAAATCCCATGCCTGTCTGCTTTCAGGCATGGGATCCATTTTCTTGAACTTTTCAGGCATTTAACCTTCTCAGGCTTCTCAGGCATCCGTCTCCCGTGGCACCGTCTCCCGGGCCTGGGCCTTGAACTTCGCCACTTCCTTCATGGCCTGAGGGATGGCGATGTTCGTCCCGGCTCCGGCCACGCAGCCTCCGGGACAGGCCATGCCCTCTATCAGGCAGCCGTTCTTCCGCCCGGCCTTGGCCAGAAGGAGCATCTTCTTGCACTCCGTCAGGCCCTCCGCGTGCTCTATCTTCACCTCGGTGCCGGGGTAATAGGTCTTGATGCACTCCTCGATGGCACCCGCCACGCCGCCTGCCACGCCGTAGCCACGGCCCGCCCCGGTGGCGTCCTCCATCTCGTCCATGGCCTTTATCTCCTCTAAGAGGATGCCCCTGGCCTCGAACATCCCTGTCAATTCCTCAAAAGTGATGACGAAGTCCACGTCCGAGCGGATCGTCCTGCGGCTGGCCTCCAGCTTCTTGGAGGCGCAGGGGCCGATGAACACCACCTGTGCGTCCGGGTGCTCCCGCTTGATGATCCTGGCCGTGGCCACCATGGGGGTCAGCTCGTTGCTGATCTTGTCGATGGTCTCCGGGAAGAGGTGCTTGGCCATCACGGACCAGGAGGGACAGCAGGAGGTCAGGGCGAAGCTCTGCTTCCCTGTGGCCACCTCGTTCACGTAATGCTCCGCCTCCGCCATGCAGCCCAAGTCCGCGCCGATGGCCGTCTCGTACACATCCGCGAAGCCCAGCTCCTTCAGAGCCGTCTTGAACATCTCCGGCGTGACCTTCGGCCCGAACTGTCCCGCGAAAGCCGGGGCCACCTGGGCGATGATCTCCCTGCCCGACTGCATGGCGCGGATCAGCTGGAATATCTGGGACTTGTCCGCTATGGCCCCGAAGGGGCAGCTGACCATGCACATCCCGCAGGACACGCATCTGTCATTGTCTATGTAAGCCCTGCCGAACCGGTCGGATTTGATCGCGTCCACGCCGCAGGCCGCCTTGCAGGGGCGCTCCTTGTGGCAGATGGCGTCATAGGGGCATACTTCCTTGCACTTTCCGCATTTGATGCATTTCTCCTGGTCGATCACGGACTTGCCGTCCACCATGGAGATGGCCCCTTTGGGGCATACGCTGTGGCAGGGATGGGCCACGCAGCCCATACAGGAGCTGGTGACTTCATAATGGTTCTCCGGACAGGCGTTGCAGGCGGAAGGGATCACCTGCATCAGGGGCGGTTCATAGTATTTCTCATCGATGTCGCTCTCCTCCAGCCCCTGGGTCAGATGGCCGGGATGCTCCCTGTTCTCCGGGCGCAGGCTCATGCCCATGGCCAGGCGGATGCGCTCCCGGATGATGGCCCTGTCCCGGTACACGCTCTCCCAGTATAAGGGCTCTTCGTAGTCCACTATTTTATAGGGGAGCGCCTCCATGTCGTCCTTCAGGTTCGTCGAATTGTACGCCAGGTTCGCCACTTCCCTGAATACCCGTCTCCTGCGCTGGCGGACGGGGGTGTCGATTCCTCTCATGCTGCTCATGCTGTGTATGCCTCCTTTCAGGGGCCCGCCGATTCGTCCTATGGCCTTCCCCTCGCTGTGATTTCTTGACATGGAGCCCGACTGCATAACGCTGCCAGGCATCTGTCTGCATCTATGGTAACATAGACATAGGGCGGATTGCAACTGTCTTTTATCAAAAAAAGCCCGTCTCTGACAGGGCCATAAATTCTGTCAGAGACGGGAAATCTTTATTATATGACAGGAGCCTTCTGAAATCTAATCAGCAATATTTCTTTATGGCCGCGTCGATCATACCCGCGCACTTCTCCACCTGGGGCATGTCCTCGGGCACCAGGCAGGGCATGGGCCTGCGCACCGTTCCGATGTCGATTCCTGTCCTGATCTTCAGGATTTCCTTCATCACGGCATACAGATTGCCGTGGCAGGCGCACATGGCATAGATGATGGCTGTGGCCTCGTCCTGGACCTCCATGGCAGTCTTCATGTCGCCCGCCTGGTAGCGCTCCATGATCTTCATGTAAAGCTCCGGCATGACGCCGTATGTGCCGCCGATTCCTCCGTCCGCCCCCATGGCCAGCCCGGAGACCAGCTGCTCGTCAGGCCCATTGAAGACGACAAAATCGTCTCCTCCCTCCATCCGGAAGGTCTGGATATCCGTCACCGGCACGGAGCTGTTCTTCACGGCCCTCACCCTCGGGTTCTTCTTCATCTCTTTAAACAGGGGCAGGGTCAGGGCCACGCCGGCCAGCTGGGGGATATTGTAGATCACGAAATCCGTGTTGGGCGCCGCGTCGGAGATGTCGTTCCAGTACCCCGCGATGGCATACTCGGGCAGATGGAAATAAATAGGCGGTATGGCGGCTATCGCGTCCACGCCCAGGCCCTCCGCGTGGGCGGCCAGCTCACGGCTGTCCCTGGTATTGTTGCAGGCCACATGGGCGATGACCGTCAGCTTCCCTGCCGCAGCCTTCATCACATGCTCCAGCGTCAGCTTCCGCTCCTCCACGTCCTGGTAGATGCATTCCCCTGAGGATCCCCCCACATAGAGCCCCTTCACGCCCTTCTCCACCAAGTGCGCCGTCAGTTCTTCCACCTTCCCGGCGCTTACCCGGCCTTCTTTGTCATAACACGCGTAGAACGCCGGGATGATTCCCTGATACTTTGCTTTGCTTTTCTCCATTTTCTACCTTCTTTCTTTCCGGTTGCTTTTTCCGACAACATATATTATAATGGCTTATATTCATTTAGACAACATTTGAAAACAGTATTTATGATTATTTTACATCTATATAATAAGGAGAGAACAAATATGGCCGGATCCTTCCTCGATTCCCTGACAGAACGCTACAGCACGCTTACCCGCTCCGAAAAGAAGCTGGCCGGATATATCTTCGCGAATTCCACAGAAGTGCAGTACCTGTCCATCAACTCGCTGGCAGAGAGCAGCGGCGTATCGGAGGCCACTATCACCCGTTTCTGCCAGAAGATGGGGCTTCTGGGCTACAACAACCTGAAGATCGCCCTGGCAAAATCCGATTATTCCTTCAACCAAAGGCAGCAGGTCAGCGAGACGATGGCCGAGCATCCAAAAACAGATGATGCCCTGGGCACTATCAGCAGGGAACTTTTTGATTCTTACGTCCTGTCCATCCGGGAAACCATCGAACAGCTCAGTCCGGATTCCTTCAACCGTGCTGTGGATCTGCTGTCAAACGCCCGGCATGTGTACTGTTTCGGCCAGGGTGCCGGAATGGTCATGGCCATGGAGACGTCTGCGCTGTTTTCCACCATCTCCCCGAATTTTGTCCACATCTCGGATTCCCATCTGCAGATTATCCATACAGCCCTGGCTACATCGGAGGACGTAATCCTGTTCTTCTCCTATTCCGGTTCCACAAAGGACGTACAGGAGCTGCTGAATCTGGCAAGGGAACGTTCCGTCCCCATAATCCTGATCACTCATTTCCCCAATTCCCCTGCCGCGGAGCTGGCGGAGGTGACGCTCGTCTGCGGATACAATGAAAATCCCATCCACGCGGGTTCCGTGAGCGCTAAAATGGGACAATTGCTGCTCATAGACTGCCTCTTCCAGGCCTTCTGCTCCAACAACCCCCAGGAGACCCTGGCCAGCCGGGTGGCTGTCTCAGAGGCCGTCTCCAGAAAACTGTTATAATCCATGTATATTTCAAGCCTTCTGTTTCGGGAAGGCTTGAAATGGCAACGGTTAATCCTGTGGCACGGCGGCAGACTGAGTCCGATGTCCGAAGCCACTGCTGTTCTTTCCTATGTGTATGTCATCTGCGGTTCAGCCATGCGCCTGTACAGAACTCCTCAAGCTGACTCTTCTCGATGCGCCGGATACGGGTTCTGGTCAGGCAGTGCCCGTCCTCCTTATTTCCCGCGCAGTAGGCCAGCAGCATGGCGTCTTTTGTAAACAGGATTGCTGTATAGCAGTATCCCCTGGTCTCGTCTCCCTCAACGATGGTGGGATGGGAAAATGTCTTTCCGTTGTCACGGCTGGCCGCGATCACCAGAGGGAACCTCCCCCCCGTGACAGGCTCCCAGGCCTCGAAACGGCCATTGTAGATGGGAATCGGATTCCACACCGCGTATATGGTTCCGTCGCTGTCCCGCCGCATGCTCAGGGGACTGTTGGGCGAAGTGAAGCGCGAGGGCTGGCATGCCGTCCAGCTGTCCCCTTCGTCCATGGAGAACATCTCATACTGGTTCCCCAGATCCGTCCTGGCCCATCCCCAGAGTATCCCTGGCGCCAGCTCCAGCACCCCAGGCTCCTGAAGGCCGGAGTAGCAGAAGGATGAATAAGGCATGGCGCATTTGTCTCTGGCACATTTCCAGGTGGCTCCATCATCGTCCGAGTAGAAGAACATGGCCAGGGAACGGCCGTCCATATAATTATCCCCGGTGCGGTGGCTGGCCACGGGTACGATGATCCTGCCGCTTGCAAGCCTTACCACCCTGTCATTGTTCATTACAAAGAAGTCTTCCTGGGGCGTGCACACCACCCTCTCCCCCCAGGTCTTCCCCTTGTCGGAGGAACGGCGCAGGAAAATCTGCGTGCGCTTGTAGGTAAGCCTGACCAGGTAGAACAGGCCCACGTCGCCATTGTTCATCATCAGCAGCGCCGGCGACATCATGTTGACGCCGTCCTCCCCCTGATAGGTCAGGATGATCTCATCCTCGCCCCAGGTCCTGCCTCCGTCCGTGGAGCGGATAAGGCTCAGATCCGCAAAGGCTTCATCGTGACTGCTGTCCCCCCTGAACCGGCTGTACACGAATATGATCTCACCGTCCTGGAGCTCCAGGAATGTCCCTTCGCTGTTTCTGGGGTTGTTCTCCTTCGGGCCTATGCTGGCCGTCACCACTCCCAGTTCTCCCTGCTTTACATAATTCATATAGGTCTCTCCTTTCTTTACGGGCTGTCTTTCCTCTGCCCTGCCGCAGTGAATCGGCCGGCAAAACGGAAACCAATGAAAAGTCCCTGACAAAACGGAAATCTGTCAGGGACTCAACATAGGTTCTATGCCTCCATCGGCCCCATGGCCAGACCTTCGGCCATCTGCCCGTCAGAGCCAGACCCTGGCGTCAGATGTATTCACAATTCTCGTTAGTTTCCATAGCTGGCAATGATGTCCTGAAGAGGATCCAGCTTCTCGTATTCGCCCATCAGTCTGCTGTAGCCCAGGCGCTCAAGCTCCGCCAGATACTCATCCCAGGTGGAGTCCAAATCCTTCTGCCCCAGGAAGACCTGCGTGCGGTACTCGCCCACATAGGCGTTGATGTCTCCGGATACCTCCGCATTGATGGTGGCGAGATCCGTCACATTGGAAATGTCCGCTTTGTACTCCGGATGCTGGAACTTCATCCAGGAGCCGTCGGGACCGGTCCAGTACTTATTGCCTGCATTGAACAGCGGATCGTCCGCAATCCAGCCGCTTATGTCCGCATCCTGGCCCAGCTGACCGAACGTCCAGGTTCCCCTCTCGCCGTTCGCCAGGTTGTTGATTTTCACAGGAGCTGTCCCCTCGTCATTCCACTTCCAGTCTACATCCTTCTCGCCGTAGATCATGGACGCATGGAAATCCTTGTCGCCGCCGCCGAACCAGGCCAGCTCCACGAACTGCAGAATCTTGGCGAGCTTCTGATCATCGATGTCCGCCCTGACGAAGAAATTCTCATAGGCGGGAGACGGATTCACCAGGGACTGCACTGTGCCGCCGTCAGGCTTGATTCCAGGGGTGGCCAGGATGGTAGCCTCGGGAATCCTCTCCAGCAGCTGCAGGGGCGGGCGGTCCAGAGCCCAGGATGACTGCAGCGCATTGGTGGAGACGATGTAATAGCCGGCGTTTCCGCTGTTCACCTTATCCCACATGAGCTGGCGGTTGCCCTGGATGATATCCGGATCCACCAGGCCGCGGGCGTTGAGCTCCGCGAAGCCCTTTAAGAACTCTTTGTATTCGGGAAGCACATAGTACATTTCAGCCTTGCCGTCCACTTCGTTGACGCCGCTGTGGAAGCCGTAAGCGCTGAAATACTGGCCGTGGGTCAGGTTCTGTCCTGTGACGCCCACAGTGTCGTTCTCGCCGTTGCCGTCGGGATCCTGGTTCACGAAGGCATCTATGATTTCAATGAACTTGCTCAGCTCAATGCCGTCGTCCGCCACATAGAGCCTGTCGGAGACCTGCTCCACGTTCACGCCCAGGTCGATGCCCAGGTTCTGGATCCAGTCATAGCGATAGTAGTCGCAGTTCAGGTAATAGCCCACGAACTGGAAGGTCACGCCCGCCAGGAAATTGAACTCCTGGTCGTTCTCCGGGTTCAGAGTCTGCGCGTACAGCAGCGGGTTCTCGTCATAGTTCTTGATCAGGCTGGGGCAGTACTTCTCCACCATGTTTCTGGGGATGGTGCGTACCAGCTCCTGCTCGTACATCCAGGCACTGGTTTTGCCGGACAGCGTTGCGCAGTCGGGCATTTCTCCGGATGCCAGCATAACGTTCAGCGCGTCATTTCCCTCCTGCTTGACGACTGTGATGTCGCAGTCCAGCGCATCCTCCAGCATGGTCTCGCAGTAGCTGCCGTCCTCATAGGTGGAGTCGCTCCAGTACCCCGTATAGGTGATTTCGTAGCGCTCGTTGGGATCGGGGGCCGGAATGTCGTCGTCCGCAACGGCATCGTCCGCCGGTGTCTCTGCGTCATCCCCGGCCGCATCTTCCCCAGCCGATGCGTCTTCCTCTTTCGTCTCAGCCGGTGTATCTTCCTTGGAATCTGCCCCCCCTGACGCATCGTTTCCGGCCTGGCCGCCGCAGCCGGACATCATCCCGGCTGTCAGCAGACCAGCCAGCAACAGACTAATTACTTTCTTACTCTTCATACCAATTCCTCCTTATTGGATTTTTGTTTTATGGCAAGGCTGGGACCGGAAAGCTCAAATCCCTTCCAGTTCCCGCCGTTCCACACGCCTGACGCGGGTCCTGACCAGGCAGCTCCCGTCCGCCTCGCTTCCCGCGCAATATCCCAGCAGCAGCGCGTCCTTTGTGAAATACATGGCGCAGTAGCAATATCCGCTGGCTTCGTCCGTCTCAAAGGCCACAGGCACGGAAAAACTCTTCCCATTGTCCGCGCTGGACGCGATGACCATGGGCGTCCGGCCTCCCAAAAAGGCACGATTCGACTTCGCGCGCCCGTTATACTCCGGAACGGGGTTCCACACTGCGTACAGCGTCCCGTTCCCGTCCCGCTTCATGCTCAAAGGGCTGCAGGGTGAGCTGAACCGGGAGGGCTGGCTGGCCGTCCAGGTCTCCCCATTGTCCATGGAGAACATCTCATACTGCACGAACAAATCGGTCCTGGCCCATGCCCAGAGGATTCCCGGAGCCAGCTCCACGAGCCCCGGCTCCTGCAGCCCCGAAGCCGTATTGGCCCAGGGAAGCGAGCATCTGGAGCGGGAGCAGGCCCACGTCCGCCCGTCGTCGTCCGAATAGAAGAACATCGCCCTGGCGTTGCCGTCCATGCGCCCGTCCCCTCCCCAGGAGCGGTGGCTTGCCACAGGCACCATAATCCTGCCGCTGGCCAGGCGCACGATCCTGTCATTGTTGAGGACAAAGAAATCTTCCTGTTCCGTGCACACGGTCCTCTCGCCCCAGGTCCGGCCGCCATCCGGGGAACGGCGCAGAAATACCTTGGTTACGGCGTAGGTAATGCGCACCAGATAGAACAGCCCCGGCTCCCCGTCCTCCATCATGAGCAGGCCCGGCGACATCATGTTCACGCCGCCCTCTCCCTCGCATGTCAATATCACGCCCTCGTCCGTCCAGGTTAAGCCTCCGTCAACGGAGCGCATCAGGGCCAAATCCGCAAACGCATGGTCATTGGGCGAATCCCCCTTGAACCTGCTGTACACGAAAATCAGCTCTCCGTCCGCAAGCTCCAGAAAAGTCCCCTCGCTGTTCCGCGGATTGCCTGCCGACGGCGGCAGCTCCGCTGCGACGACGCCGAGATTCTGATACCGCATTCCGTCTGTCATATCCTACTCTCCTTTCTGCGGCGGACGGGTTTTCCGTCCGATTCAATCATATCAGCCATATGCCTGCATCAGCCCTTCACGGCTCCCACCATGATACCCTTCACGAAATATTTCTGCAGGAACGGGTATACCATGATGATTGGAAGCACCACGATTACCGTGGTGGCGGCCTTGACCGTCTCCGGGTTGATGTCCATATTGCTTCCGGCCACATCTATCAGGTTCTGGGCGTCCTTTTTCTGCATGGTGTCCAGCATCCTGCGCAGCAGGTACTGCAGGGTGGTCAGTTCCGGCACGCTGCGGGTGTAGATCATATTGTCGAACCAGGCGTTCCACTGGCCCACGATCTGCCACAGGGAGACCGTCGCCAGCACAGGCTTGGAAAGCGGCATGATGATGCGGACGAACACCTGCAGCGGGGAAGCGCCGTCAATGTTGGCCGCCTCCTCCATCCCCTTGTCGATGGAGAAGAAATAGTTGCGGATGATGATACAGTTGTAAATCGAAAAGCCTCCGGGCAGTATGTACACAAGGAAATTGTTCGTCAGATGGAGATTCCTCATATTGATATATGTAGGAATCAGGCCGCCCGAGAAGAACATCGGTATCAGCAGGATGCCCGTGATGAGGCGCCTGTAGGGCATCTGGTCCCTGGTCAGCGTATAGGCCGCCAGACAGGTGACTACGATGTGGAAAGCGGTCCCCAGCACCGTCCTGGCCACCGATATCAGCATGGCGTTCAGAATCTCGGAATCCTTGAAGCAGTAGGCGTAGGCTTCAAACGACCATACCTTCGGGAAAAAGTTCACATGCATGAAAGAGATGTCCTGGGCTCTGGAAAAGGAGCGCACGATCATGTCCCAAAAGGGTATGAGAATCGTGATGCAGAACAGAATCATGAACACGATATTGAAGACATCGAACGCCTTGCTGTAGACCGACTGCTGCATCTTCTGCGGCTTATACTGCTCTTCTTTATTCTTCTTTGCCATTTTCATTTCCTCCTTCCTATCTTCCTGCTATATAATCCTGTATTCCGGATTCGCCTTGCGCGCGAACCAGTTGGCGAGCATCACCAGCAACAGGCTGACCACGTTCTGGAACAGGCCCACCGCCGTGGAGAACGCATACTGGCTCTCTATAAGACCCTTCCGGTATACGAATGTGGAAATGACGTCGGACGTGGAATATACCGCATCATTATACAGGTTGAAAATCGGATCGAATCCTACGCTGATCAGGCTGCCGATGCTGAGGATCAGCATGGTGCACATCGTGGGCATCATGGCCGGCAGCGTCACATAGAGAATCTTCTGGAAACGGTTGGCTCCGTCAATCATGACCGCATCGTAGAGCTGGGTATCAATGCCGGAAATCGTCGCCAGGTAGATGACGATGCTGTATCCTGTACTCTTCCACAGGTTCACGATCAGGTAGATTGGGATGAACATCTTCTGCTGTACCATGAAATACAGCGGCTTCTCAAAAATACCCAGCCCCACCAGAACCGCGTTCACGATGCCGTTGGTCGGGGACAGCATCTGGTAGACGAAGGTGCCCACCACGACCCAGGACAGGAAGTGCGGCATGTAGGTGATCGTCTGCACGACCTTCTTGAACTTCAGGTTCATCAGCTCGTTCACCATCAGGGTGAATGCGATGGTGACCGGGAAGGATGTGATCAGCGACAGCAGGCTAATCTTTATCGTGTTCAGCAGCACCCTGGAAAAGTTCGGATCGGTGAACACCTTCTGGAACTGCTTGAAGCCAATCCAGTCGCTCCCCCAGATTCCACGCGCCATCTTGAAATCCTTAAACGCGATAGCGATTCCCGGCATGGGCATATAGCTGAACAGAATCAGAAGGACGATCGCCGGAAGCGCAAAAAAGTAGAACGGCAGGTATCGCCTCATCTGTTTCATGCGCTCGTTTCGTTTTTTTGAAGCGTCTTGTTTCATTGGATTCCCTCCTTTTGGTTATTTGGTTAAGACCCCATTTTTATAAATCCTCCACGCTTCAAAATGACTGCCCTTCGTTCCGACCCTGGCCGATACAGACTTTTTGATTGGCGGCGGTTTATAGTAAAGTCATTATACTTTGAAGTTTATAAAATTTCAATAAAGAAAATGAAAATTCTTTTCAAATATTTAATTTTTGTAAATTACTGCCAAATTTGATAGGTCAATTTTATGGATTATGCACAATGCCTAAAAGCTCAAAGCATTGAGTCCTGCTTTGTCAGCTTTCTGCCGAAACAGGATAGTCCAGCGATACCATGGAATCTTCCAGAACCATATCCAATGCATATGCCATCTCCCGGAACATCCGGTAATGTCCCTGGGCGTTGGGATGGACGGCGTCGCTCATACGGCCCAGGAAGGCCTTCGGGCATTTCTGCTGCAGCGCGGTGAAATTCTGAAAATGATCTACCAGCGGCACTTCCTTCTCCCGGGCCACCTCCCGCACCGCCTGGACGAAGGGTACGATTGCCGTAGCGCGCTCCCCCGCGTCCTCCCTCTGGGGCTGCGGGGCGCGCAGGACGGCCTGGCTGCCGTGGGCCCGTACCATATCCACGATTTCGCACAACTGCTTCCTGAACAGGGCCCTGTCTATCACACCCGGGAAACAGCAGTCATTGGTGCCGAACATGATGACCACCACGTCCGCGCCCGCATAGGGCTCATAGCGCACGTCCAGCCTCTCCAGGAACTCCTTCGCCGTGGCTCCCGACACGCCGGTATTGATGACCGTGTCGTCCCTGCGCCCCCAGTCCTCCCGTATGTACTTCTCCCAAAGCTGCGCCACACTGTCATAGCCATAGGTATGCCATGCGCCGTGGGTGATGCTGTCCCCCAGGAAAAGCCATTTCATGGGCTCTGCCTTCAGCACAAGCTTTCCGCTGGACGCGAATGTCTCTGTGGCAGGCGCCAGGGTCAGGAGCCCTTCGTCCCCGGCCGACACCTTCGACAAATCCGCGCCTATGGTCTCCAGCAGCCAGTTCGCCTCCCTCAGGGGATCTGGCTCTCCCTCCGCCGCCGGAAGCTCTATCAGCTGTGCCCCAATGGCCTCCGTCTTCCTTCTCAGGTCGGCAAGCCCCCTGCGGAGCGCATCTGGGAAGAGCTTCCTGTCCTCCTCACCGGAGACATAGACCACCGCGAAGGGACGGTAGTCTGCCACCCTTCCCTGGAACTCCCGCAGGATGTCGTCCACACAGTATCCGGCCCTGGCCGTATTGAAGACAAAATTCTCTCTTCCGGACAGCTCCTCCCCGCACATATCCCAGCGCACCACTTCCTCGAACAGCCCCGCCATGTTGCGGAAGCCCCGGTTCTCCGAAAAGCCTCCCGCTCCGTGGGCCCCTCCGGTGAAGACCCATATCCTATTGGACATGGGAAATGTCATCCTACTGCCCATGCTTTCTATCCCCCCATTCCTGCCATGTTTTCCGCCATCTGCCTCCTGGTTCCAGGCGGCAGATGCGATTTTCCAAGTATGAAAATATGTTTCACATCGATTTTTCGGGCGACAGCTTCTTTTGGCCCGTATATTTTATGCATTTTCCCAATATTTTTATTATATGTTACATCTAAATAGTCACTTTGTCAATATTATATTAATATACTTTCTAAACTGTTGACATTTCTATTGTCATGATATATAAAAGAATATGGCGATATTTGTTTTAAACATGCTAAAAGGAAGATGGTGAAATGAAAAAATTTTCAGGAGACACACATGACATCCGAATCGCGGTGGCGGACATCGGCGGCACCTGTATCAAATCCGGTATCTGGGAGAAGGGCGAGATCCATGAGATACGGGAGACTCCTACCCAGGCCCGTCTGGGCGGGGCTCATGTCATGGAGACCGTACAGGACATTTTGAGCGGATACCATGATTTCCAGGCCATCGGCATCAGCAGCGCCGGTCAGGTGGATACGGAACAAGGTTCTATCTTATACGCAAACGAAAACATCCCCGGCTATACCGGGACAAACATTCGGGAGATCCTGGAGGCGAGATTCCATGTGCCCGTCAGCGTCCAGAACGATGTGAACAGCGCTGCCGCCGGGGAGGCCTGTTACGGTGCCGGGCGGGGACACGCGAATTTCCTGTGCCTTACATACGGGACCGGCGTGGGCGGCGCCATCGTCATTGGCGGTCAGGTCTATCTGGGGGCCGGATTCTCCGCCGGGGAATTCGGCGGCATCGTAATCCATCCCGAGGACAGGGATTCCGGACGGGACATGTTCAGCGGCTGCTATGAGAGGTACGCCTCCACCACCGCTTTGGTGCAGAGCGTCAGCTCCCGGTTTCCGGAGCTTCACAACGGACGGGAGATTTTTGCCCGTCTGGACGACGAGGGGGTGCGGGTGCTGGTGAATCGGTGGATTGCCGAAATCACCTATGGCCTCATCAGCCTCATCCATATCTTCAACCCTTCCCTGGTGATTCTGGGCGGCGGCGTCATGGAGCAGGAATATGTCATCTCCCAGGTGCGGCAGCGGCTGCGGGAGCAGCTCATCCCCTCCTTCCTGAACGTGGAGGTGGTGCCCGCCGAGCTGGGCAATCTGGCGGGAATGCTGGGCGCTGCAGAAGGCGCGCGGAAAGCTTATCTGAATCTTTAACAGAATCTTTATCAGGTTTTTTATCAGGATTTTTATTAAAAATCGAAAGGAGCATATCTGAAATGGAAAACAAGAAAATCGAGCAACTGCACGGCAAGCTGATCGTATCCTGCCAGGCACTCCCCCACGAGCCCCTGCACTCCTCCTTCATCATGGGCAGGATGGCGCTGGCGGCCAGGGAAGGCGGCGCACTGGGCATCCGGGCCAACACGAAGGAGGACATCCGGGAAATCCAGTCCCAGGTAAACCTTCCGGTCATCGGCATCGTAAAGAGGGATTATGAAGACAGCAAGATATACATAACCCCCACCATGCGGGAGGTGCAGGAGCTGATGGAGGTGAATCCGGAGATCATCGCCCTGGACGCCACCAGCTCTGTGCGGCCCGGCGGGCTTACCCTGGACGATTTCTTCCGGCAGCTGAAGGAGACCTATCCGGATCAATTGTGGATGGCGGACTGCTCCACGGTGGAGGAAGCCCTCCACGCCGATGAGCTGGGCTTTGATTTCATCGGGACTACGCTTGTGGGTTATACGGAGCAGAGCAAAGGGGACAAAATCGAATCCAACGACTTTGAAATCCTGCGGAAGATTATCGCCTCCGCAAAGCACCGCGTCATCGCGGAGGGCAATATCGATACGCCGGAGAAGGTCAGGCGGGTCATCGACCTGGGCGCGTTCAGCGTGGTAGTGGGCTCCATCATCACAAGGCCCCAGCTCATCACGAAGCGCTTCGCGCAGGCTCTGGACTGACGGGTCCTTACGGGCATTACCGTCATTACTATAAACATCCCTATGCCATTCCGTATCGCGAAGTCCAAACCGCGGGGCGGTGTGCCGCCTTGCGGTTCGGCGGGACTGCCGTATGTGAAGCATTGGGATGCATGGGAGTTCGGAATATACTGCCGGTCTGCCGCAAAAGGCAGGAATCCGGCCTGTAAAGGAGAGATATGGACAATACAGCGAAAACAATCGTATGCTTCGGCGATTCCAATACCCACGGTTACAACTCCGCCACCATGGGCCGTTTTACGGAAAAGGAACGCTGGCCCTGTCTGCTGGCAGACCTGCTGGGCCCGGCCTATCTGGTCCGGGAGGAGGGTCTGAGCGGCAGGACCACTTCCTTCGAGGATCCCCTCTTTGAAGGCCTCAGCGGTTTTGCGGCCATCCACCCCTGTCTCATGACCCATGAGCCCGTAGATCTGCTCATCATCATGCTGGGCACCAATGACGTGAAGCAGCGCTTCGCCGCCACCCCGGCCAACATCGCCAAGGGGCTGGAGCGGCTGGTGACGAAGGCCATCCACACCACGGAGGCCTGGCGCGGCAAAGCCAATATCCTCGTCATCGCGCCGCCTCCCATCGAGGAGGGCTATAAGGGGACGCAGATTCAGGGAGAGATGGGCATAGACTGTGTGGAAAAGTCCCAGGCCATCATCCCCCTTTTCCGGGACGTGGCCGAGAGGCTGGGCTGCCATTTCCTGGAAGCCGCTTCCATTCCCGGCATGGGTATGTATCCCTATGACTATATGCACTTAAGCCTGGACAGCCACAGGCTGCTGGCCGAGAGGCTGGCGGAGCTTATTCCGGGCATCTGCTGAACAGTGCCCCCTGACCTCGTCTCTGAAAACTGAAAGCTGCGCGGGATGCCGCTCTGCCTGAGCAAGGGCGACATCCCGCGCAGCAAAAAGCTTTCCTCTCTTCAGACCACCGCTTCTACAATCATTTTTGCACTTGTCAGTTCAGCCTCCGACAGGAAAAAATTATACAGGCGCATTTCAAAAATCCGATTCGCTATCTGTACGCGCCCATCCCTGTCCACAACATAGCCGAACATCGTCGCCAGCTCTATATCTTTCGCGTCAGGGTTATATGCTATCTGTCTCCCTTGGAATAAAATCGCCTGCAGCATCTGCTTCATATCAGGATATTCATCAATCTGCCGTATCAGGCTGTCGAACAGGGGCATCCTTTCCCGCAGCAGCCTCTTCACGGCTTCCGCGATTCCTTCTCTGGACCATGTCCTTCCGGCATCTTGAAAGCCCCTTTCTTCCGGCAGATCCTCATCCAATATCTTACAGATTGCGGAAACCAGATATGGATATCCCGATGTATAGCGATAGATTTCCTCAGCCACTGCGTCCACTTCCATTCCAGTACGCCGATCCTGCTCATACTCTCCCAGCATATCCGCTATCTGCTCCGCGGAAAACGACATCTCAATCCGGAATCTGGCAGCGTACTTTTTTCCGGTAAAATTCATTCTTTATTTTTTGCTATTCCCACTTAAAGCATTTGACTGCAACACCTGTACAAATCACGGTAACAGCCATCATAACCACAACCGGAATCCAGATATGCTCTACCAACTGCCCCAAAGAGGTTGCTTTCATAAGCTGGATTCCCTGGGTCAGCGGGAACAGAGAAACAATTTTCTGCATAACCCCCGGCATGACCTCGAAAGGAAGCGTTGCCCCGGAAAATATCAGCATAGGGAAGTACAGCGCACTGGCAATCACGCTTGCCATTTTCTCGTTTTTCGCAATACCGCCCACCATCATACCGATACTCAGAGTGGAAACCATTGTCAGAATCCAGCTTCCGATAAACGCCAGCCAGCTCCCGTGGAGTGTTACTCCCCAGAACAGCGCAGCAATGGGAAAGAGCAAAACCATGGAAACGAGTGCGTACAGCACATAGATGGTAAACTCCACGCCCAGCAGCATCACCGGGCTGATCGGCGTAACACGGAAGCGTTTCAGAATCTTGCGCTCCCTGTACCCGGACACCACCAACGGCAATCCCATCAGGCCGCACGCACAAATGGAGATGGTACATACCGCACTCATGGACTGCTCCAGAAATGTATAGCCCGCGCCTTCAAATGCCGGCTTTGCCTGATAGATGAAGCCAAGGACGACCAGCACAACTATCGGCATGATGATTGCGAAGATTACCATGTTCATATTCCGGATATTCAGTTTCAGTTCTGTCTTCAAAAGCTTTGTAAAGGTTCTCATGCGCCGATTCCCTCCTCGTCATCCGAATATTTTAAGTATGCGTCCTCGAACTTCTCACAGCCGCTCTCGGATTTTGCCTGTTCCACAGTCCCGTAAAATACGGGTTCCCCCTTTTTCAAAATGCAGATTTCATCACAGAGGGCTTCCACTTCATCCATAAAATGAGAAGTCAGAAAAATAGTCAGGCCCTGTTTCTTCAAATCTTCGAGGATCTTCCAGACCGTGCGGCGCGCCCTGGCGTCCAAGCCCGTAGTCAGTTCATCCAGAAAGACCAGTTTGGGATTCGGTATCAGAGCCAGCACAATAAACAACCGCTGGCGCTCTCCTCCCGACAGGCTCTTTACCGCATTCTTCAGCTTGTCTCCAATTCCAAAGCGTTCGCAAAGCTGCCTCCAGTCTGCAGGGTTTTTATACAGGCATTCAATTTCTTCGCAAAGCTCAAACACCTTAATCTCCGGCTGGTAATCCCCCTCCTGAAACTGAACGCCTACTTCCTGGAACAGCTTCCTGCGGTCCTTTTTCGCATGGTACCCCAAAACCGAAACTTCTCCGGAATCGGCCTGTTTCGTACCCAGAATACATTCGATTGTCGTACTTTTCCCGGCGCCGTTTGCACCGAGAAGGCCGAATACCATACCGGTTTTGACGGATAGGCTTAAATTGTCTACCACCGCTTTTCCGTTATAGCTTTTTCTAAGGTTTGTTACCTTGATTGCTTCTTCTCTCATTTTGTCCCCCTTTTCTGAATGGCACGCATTTCAATATACCCGCGCTCACCGCGCGGTTCCAGCTGGATGCGCGGGTTGCTGTCATCCCACTCATATCCAATCACAGACGGATCATAATGGTTCAGGGAATACTGCACGGAAAGGATCGCCTGAGAATAGTCTTCCTCCCGGAAAGGCTCTCCCTGCACCACCAGATATTCTGCAGCGGGCAGGGAAATGATATCAAACCCTTCCGGAATTCCACCGGCATAATCCGGCGCTACCTCTACCCCCTGTACATAGGTGGATGTTCCCGGCTTTTTGTATTCTTCCGGAAGCCAGAGACAGACCGGCTCCCCGCACAGAGAATCCATGCTCATCAGCGTTCCCCATACCTCACAGTTCACTTCCGCACAATAGTCGAAATAATCCTCCGCTTTGATTCCTCTTTTGATAATCACCTTGCGCTCCGGCTTGCGGATCACTTGGACAAAAACGCTCTGCAAATTTTCCATATCAACAATATCCTTTCTGAGCTCTCTGAATTTGACTCCGTATGGGATAAACAATCCAATCGGAACCGGGTCTTTTACGTATTCCCCAGGATTGCATCCGAATTCTTTGTAAAAAGCGCGGGTGTATCCGTCCACGCTTTCAAATCCGCAGTCATAAGCTGCATCAATTACTAGGCATTGCTCCTTTTTCAGCCGCATAGCCGAATGGGAAAGCCGCAGACGGCGGATATACTCCGCCGGGGTCATTCCCAGATAATTCTTGAACAGCCGATAGGAATGCCAACTCGAAAACAGCGAGACTTCTGAAAGGTTCGCCAGTGTGATCTCCTCTTCCAGATGTTCTTCTATATATTCCTGCATCCGCTGTACCGCTTTCATCTGCTCCTGCACTTCATTCACCTCCATCTGTATCTCCTATTTTACCATGAACACTGGAACGCCTCTCGACTTTTTTTGCTGTCTCAGCCTTCCAGTGACTTGCGCAGATATTTTGCGGTAATGGTATCTGCATGGTCTGCCATTTCCTGCGGCGTACCCGTAAATACAATCTCACCGCCCATACTGCCGCCGTCCGGCCCAATATCAATCACGTAATCAGCAAGCTTTACCACATCCATATTGTGTTCGATTACAATTACGGTATTGCCGCGCTTCACAAAGCCGTCCAGCAGCTCCATGACTTTCTTAATATCGGAAGCATGTAAGCCTGTCGTCGGCTCATCCAGCACATAAATGTTGCCCTTCTGATCCAGATATTTCGCCAGCTTCACACGCTGCCGCTCTCCGCTGGATAAGGTAGACAGGGGCTGTCCCAAAGAAAGATAGGATAAACCTACTTCCACCATGGAGCGGAGCGCCTTGCGGATCTTCGGGCAGTCGGAGAAAAATGTTTCCGCCTCCCCTGCGTTCATATCCAGGATTTCTACGATATTTTTTCCATGATAGGTGCAGGACAAGGCTTCGTCGCTGTAACGGCTGCCGCCGCAAGCTTCACATGTAGTTGTCACCGGATCCATAAAGACCAGCTCTGTGGTGATGACGCCCTTTCCTTTACAATTCGGACAGGCGCCTTTGCTGTTAAATGAGAACAACGCCGCACCGACGTCGTTTTCCTTGCCCATCCGCTTACGTATCTCGTCAAAGAATCCTAAAAAGGTTGCCGGAGTGGAACGTTCTGTAGCCGTAACCGGAGACTGGTCTACTAAAATCACCTGTTCCGCGTACTTCTCAGCGAAAACATCCCGGATTAACGAGCTTTTCCCGGAACCGGCCACACCGGTCAGCACATGCAGCGGAATGTCAACGGTAATGTTTTTCAGGTTGTGAATGGCTGCATTCCGTACCGGCAGGAACTCTTTCGGTTTTCTTGGAACAGCATTTACCGGCGTTTTCTGCTGCATGGCATTCCCGGTCAGTGTACCGGATCCCAAAAGTCCTTCATAGCTGCCCTGGTAAAGAACCTCTCCGCCGTTTCTGCCTGCCAGCGGTCCAATATCAATCACTTCATCGGCAATGGAGATCACGTCCTTGTCATGCTCCACCACCAAAACCGTGTTTCCTTTATCCCGCAGACTGCAAAGCAGCTTGGTTATGCGGTGGACGTCACGGGGATGCATCCCGGTGCTTGGTTCGTCAAAGATATATGTCATGCCGGTCAGGGCGCTGCCCATATGACGCACCAGCTTGAGGCGCTGTGCCTCGCCGCCGGACAAGGTTGCGGACTCCCTGTTCAGGGAAAGATATGGCAGCCCAATATCAATCATGCGTGTAAGGGTGAGCACCAGGCTTTCTGCGATGGCTTTGCCCTTCGAGTCTGTAATCGTCTCCAGCACGTTTCTCAGCTCTGTCAATTCCATCTCACACAATTCGTTAATCGAATAGCCCACCACTTTACAGGAAAGTGCAGCCGCATTCAGGCGTTTTCCATGGCAAAGCGGACATTCAGAAGGATGGACATAGCTTGCCAGCCGTTTCGCAGAGGTCTCACCCATTTCAGAGCTGTCCCGTTTCAGCAGCAGCCGGCTCATCATATTATGGATGCCTTCCACTTGCTTGGATACTCGGTCTCCACCGGGCTCCTCTGCACCATATAGCAAGAGATTCCTCTCTTTCGCTGAATAGTCCCTCCATTTTTTATCCAAATCAAACAGACCGCTCTCCGTATATTGTTTCCAGTACCAGTTTCCCACATGAAAAGTGGGCAGGTCTACCATACCCTCATTCAAGCTTTTGTCCTCTGCAATCAGCGGCAGAATATCCAGCGTCATTACCTTGCCGATACCGGAGCATTCCGGACACATCCCGTTCGGATCGTTAAAGGAGAAGTAAGAGGGGGTTCCGATATGCGGCTCGCCTATCCGGCTGTAAAGCAGCCGCAGGGCAGCGTACATGTCGCTGATGGTTCCTACGGTGGAGCGGGCATTTCCGCCCAGGCTGGTCTGGTCAATCACAACGGAGGCAGACAGGTTTTCGATTTTGTCTGCCCTTGGCTTTTCGAACTTGGGCAGCCTGCCCCGGACAAAGGCAGAATAGTTTTCCTTTCGGGATTTCAAGGGAAATATTTTTCAGGTTGTTCTGGCACAACCCTTGTATCACAATGCTGTTTTGATATGACATATCATGGATCCTTCTTTCTTCTGATTTTCTCATATCAGTATAACAAACAGCAAAAAAAGCCTCTCGACTTTTTTTGCTGTTGCAAATGCGCTTATAGTTATCGAACGATACCCAATAACACAAACCTTGCATTATCAAACTCATAACTGCAGGTAGAAAGCGTAACGATTCGATCTGTGACTGCCATGTATATTACTTGGCTGGTCTCATTGAAAGCTGGGGACGCGGTATCGAAAAAATTTGTCAGGCTTGTGAAGAAGACGGCTCCCCACTACCGGAATACACAATTCATCCTGGCGATATTATGATACAATTCATTGCCGCCGAGGAGCGAATCGTGCGCACTTCACTCGACAAGGTGACTGAAGGGGTGACTGAGAAGGTGACTGAGAAGGTGACTGAGGCAGAACAGAAACTTTTATCGCTGCTGCTCGAAGATCCTGCCTACACCTATGCTGTCCTGGCTGAAAAACTGGGCGTGAGCCGAAAAACAATCTCTTCAAGAATTAAATCCCTTAAAGATAAAGGTGTCCTCCAACGGGTCGGATCTGATACGAAAGGGCATTGGCAAATCAAAAATGGGAAGTAAAGGAGGCCAACGGATGCCAAGGCAATTCAAAACAGCAAGACAAATCAATAAATTAAAAGTAATCGAGGCTGCTGAAAAACTTGGCGTTTCCCAACCGACACTCAGTGCATGGGAGGGCGAACGGAAATCTCCCTCGATAGATGGGCTTGAAAATATGGCTGACCTATATGGTGTCACAACCGATTTTTTGTTGGGACGCTCTGATACGCAAGCTCAGGATTTCAAGCAGCCAATTTCACTACAGGCATTGCCGGCTTTTCATGGCAGACCAGTATGGTCTGCCACATATGGATGGCTGCTGGTGAATGCCGCAGATAAACTGCTGACTTTTCCTGACGGCCATACCTTGCCGCTTTCCGATATTATTGGTGAATTGTTTATATTCGCTCCTCCGTTTTCCGACGCAGAACCACCGAAAGAACCGCCGCTGTCCCGTTCTGAAATCAGCAGGCAAAAAGAAATCTGGCTGGAGCCAATTTCCCCAGACTCAGATTTAAGAAGGGAACTGCGGGGATGGTATCAGGCAAAAGACC
>OFFK01000987.1_pt1 | contig 22161 bp, 19 predicted proteins | sample 1521361 | NCBI WGS metagenome assembly OFFK01 (sample SAMEA3504096, study PRJEB24116) | mouse gut metagenome | biome: mouse gut; feature: mouse-associated habitat; material: faeces | place: Denmark | collected 2011 | reverse complement strand
CATCTGGGGCGGAATGAGATAACCCCGCCGCTCCAGCTCGGAAATGACCCGGTCGGTCAATTCGTCCATACCGTCCGGCTCTTGGAGTGTGATGTCTTGGGGAACGGGTGGTTTCTTCTCCGCTTTTTTCTCTTTGGGCGGGCGGCTGAACAGGATCCGCAGCCAGCTTGCAAAGAGAGTGCCCAACATCCCCCGGTTTCTTTTGGGCAGAATGATCAGTTCATCCGCCTTGAGGTCGCTGATACTGAACATAGCGGCGGTGAACCGCCCTGTCTGGAGCGATGCACTCTCTGCAAAGTCAGTAACAACAATAGCGTCTGTTGCCCGGCAATCCTGGACAAAGAGCTTCTTTACCGCTATCTTCCGGGTGGTGGCGATCTCTGCCCGAAGGGTGTCGGCCTGCAAGGTATCGCAGACCACCTCCCCGGCTTCGATATACCCATCCCCCTGGATGTGCTTGGCGGTGAGGATGCCGGTCACTTTGAGATGGCCCCTTACGGTGAGGTCGGTGGTGGTGAGATTGTCGTAGCAGGCAGTGGTATCTTTGGGAATGTTCATGCGGCTTTTTTCCTCCTTACCGGTACAAGGTCGGGACGCACATTCAGATTGGTGGTGCTGAAATGCACCGACCGGGTGTGCAGTTCCCCCCGTACCACGATGTTATACACATAGTTCACCACAGTGGTGGCGGCGGTCAGATTAGCAACGATGCTTTGTGGGGAGGAGATGGCCATTTCCTCACAGGAAAGCTCGGAAGGGTACTTATCCTCGTCCTCCAGAATGTCCGGGTAAAGGCCCGCCACCGGCGGAAAGAGGGTGCGGTCTCCTGCCCGGATGCCGCAGACCACCTGCCCGGTGTGTTCCCCGTTCCCGGCGTCGATGTAGACCAGAGGTGTCACCTGCTGGAACACCCGGTGGCAGAGCTGGCGGCTTTTGTTGTTATCCACACAGCCAATGAGGATGACCAGCTCATAGAACTGATCCACAAACGCATGACCATCGCGAAAGCCTACATCTCCATAGATATATTTTGGGGTCAGCAGTCGGATCAGCTTCTCCCTGTCCTCCATATACTCCGGGATGTATTCGCACTCCACGCCAAAGGCGGCGGAGTATCGCTCCGCCAGGACCTGAGCCTTGTTGCGGCCCAGATCGGCAGCGATAAAGTTTTGGCGGACAAGGTTTTTCTCCTCCACAATGTCCCCGTCGATGATAAGAAAGCGGCAGGGACGATCCAGCGTGTGAAGCAGTCGGTAGATATGGGGCGCGATGTGTCCCCCGGTTCCCCCGGCTCCGATCATCACGATGCGGACTGGCCTTTGTTGGCGGAATTTCACTCAGGCCACCTCCCGCCGCCCGGTGTGGACAGTATCGGCCCAGTGGCCGGGAAAATCCATGGGCAGTGGGGCGATGATCTGGGACACCGGAATGGTGACAAAGCGGCCGTTACAGGAGATCCTGGCTTCCACCTGGGGGAAGTAGCGGTCCAACCGCCCCACCACCAGATAGACCCTTGTGGCCTTTTCGTCCAGGTCATCCGTATGGGAGAATTTTGCCGGCATGGTGTTGTGGCTATGGATGTCGGCGTAGTGGAGGTATCGCTCCTCGTCCAAAGCATCCTTTTGGGAAAGAACAGCATCTACGGTGGCTTTTCCAACCCATTGGGTCGGAACGACTACCCGATACTCCTTCAGCACCTTATCCCAATAGATGTGGACCAAGGCCTCCAGCTCCTGCCCTTCCCACAGGAAGGAACGGAAGAAGGCGATGATCTGGTAGAACAGGGTTCGGGGAATAAGGGGTAAAATGGGGAAAAAGCAGGCAGCGACTTCCGGAAGTTCGTCCACATCTTCTGCCGGGGCAACGAAAATCCCCATCGGGGTACGCCGAAACTCATAGACCTTGCCATCGTAGGCGGGGAGATAGGAGATGACCTTCTGGGCCTTCTCCATTTCTTCTATGTTGGTAAATACCCCTTTGTAGGGGGCAATACCCTTTTTCTGGGCGGTAATCCGGGGCTTTACCTTGCAGACAAGGCCCTTTGTCCCATCCTTTTTGATGGCGTCCAGAAAGGCTTTGGAGATTTCGATCTCCTTCTTTACTGCAAAGATGACCTCCTTTTGGGGTTTGGTGATGGGGCGGCTGGTCTTGCCGTATTCCATCGTCCAAGAAACTTTGGCGGCATCCTCCAGTTCGGAGAAGTCCCGGGACTTTTCCTCCCGTAACTGGTCAAAGGTCAGCTTGGGATCGGTGATCTCCTCACGGACTCCGCCGTGAGTAAAGACTGGCGGGCGGCTGAACAGCGGGGCGGCGGACTGCTTTACATCGGTTTCCTCTGCCTGGGCGATGGCCTGCTGGAGGGGATTCACCGCAGGCGCAGACACCGGCGGCGCGGCTTCCACCTGCTTGGGGGCAGGTGTGGCAGTTTCGGAGGACAAAGGCGCTTCGTTCTTCTGAGGGAGCGGGGTGACATTGTCTTCCAGACTTTCGGTGATGGGGGGGTCGCATTCGGCTACGGGGGCTTCGGATTGCTCACTTTCGGCAAAGGGATCGAAGCCGTCAAAGCTGCCGAGGTCCAATTCGCCGCTTTCGGCGGCGAGGTCGTCCAAGGTTTCATTGAGCAGGTTGTCATTCATGGTGGTTCCTCCTTCAAAGGTTTTGTTCCAAGGACAGAAAAAGACCCCGGCCTGCCCGGTGTTCCGGGTGGTCGAGGTCTTTTCCGGCCTTACGGCGTGTATGGTGGGTGTGGGTCTTGGACGGCGGTTCGTGTGGGGGCAAAGTTGCCCCCGGCGCTGTTACTCCTACCTCGATAAACTCATACCTATCATACAGGTTCTATTGTAGCAGAAGAAAAACTTCATGTACACTTGCAGTTTTTGAAACGCATTATAAGAATTATTTAACTGTTTTACTGTATTTTTAAGAGTACAATAAAGTAAATATTCAGAGAAGGCTTGACATTACTGGCAATTTCATATATTATAATTTTGCAGTACATACTAATTGTAGATAATATTTGAGATTGCAATTTCATACTCACTTAGAGTATTGTGTCATCAAGCATGTATTTGTCAAATACAAACGATTTTTCAAAAGGTAATCTAATAATTTACCAAACAGGTGTGGCTAAACCGCATATTTAAAAAAGGCAATCAATCACCTATAAGGAGACAAGCATATATGGAAAATATTTTTCAAAAGATATTTTATCATATGCCCTTCGTCATGTCATTGTCTGGAAGTATAATAGTGATTTTATATAAGCTCTCTTACCCATTCGCACAAAAATATTTTTCGTTAGCATGGAGAAAAATGCTCTTGAAAATTTCCCTTGTATTTTATCTTGTTCCAATCCCCATGTTTAAATACACAATACTAAGTTGCGTACATAAACTATTTTCAAATCCATTCATCTTAAATTCAAAGAAAGTATGGAGTATCGATTTGAATTATGCAATTAATATGGAAAAGGGAAACACTTTTTTAGGTTCAGATCTGCTACTCGTTCTACTTTTTATTTTTTGTATGGGGTTATTTTCCTTTATAATTGTGATGAAACAGATAAAGCAATATGTAATCATATCGCATACGCTATCATCAAGCGTTTTTAATGAGGTCCCACAAGAAACTCGTGATTTATTTGAGAATGTGAAACAAAAGCTGGATATTAAACAGAATGTAAGCTTGAAATATTCTCAGATACATCATACCCCTATGACTATTGGTATATTTTCACCTTCTATTATACTTCCTCAAGATGAATTTGAAAAGCTGGACCAGACCCATCAACTATATATATTAATGCATGAATTTATCCATATTAAAAATCGAGATTTATTTATTAATCTTTTAGCGTTGCTCGTTCTTGCTATTCATTGGTACAATCCTATTTGTTACCTCCTATACTTTGAATTACGTGTTGCAAGTGAATTGAAATGTGATTATGAGGTTGTCAAAGATCTTAATGATAATCAAAGACAGCAATATAGTTACCTTCTTATAGAACTTGCAACCCAAGATTGCAAAGAAAGGAAGTATTCAGTAGGTTTTGTTAATAATAGTGTAGCGGTTTTAGAAAGGAGAATTTTAGAAATGAAAATGATCAAAAAAAAGAAAACGGTTTTGTCCTTCGTAGTTTTTTTCGCATTTTGTTTGATGGGCACAGTAACAGCTTTTTCTTATGAATCGCCCCAAAAGGTATGTCTTGGCAACTTCAATCCAGTAGGAATGTATTCTTTTTCTGCATCAAGTGATGCAGAAAACAATGAATGGCTCCCGTATGAATCTTTTTTCACAGATTCAAACGGGCAGATCTTTCCCATGACAAACAGAAATCCGAAAATTATTTGTTTCCATGATTTTGTGGATGGATCACTTTCTGAGCACGTAAAAAACGGTAAGGGTGGATGCGTGGTCACTGTATATAAAGCCCAAAGATGTTGTATTTGCGGTTATATAAAAGGTGGGAATGATATTATTAGCAAAACAGAATATACCGTTTGTCCTCATAATTAGCCATTGAGTAGTTATTTGAAAGAAAACGATATATAATGAGGGGTAAAGAGAGGTTTTCATTTTGAAATGTTTTTTTGGGTTAACAAGTACTGAAGCTGAAATCATGGAAATGTTTTGGAAACAAAATGCTCCCCTTTCCTTTAAAGAAATAATGGATTATGTTGTTACATTTTTGAAAAAGGATTGGAAAAGTCAAACGCTCAATACATATTTATCAAATCTAAAAAAAGCCGGCTTAATCGAAACTGATAGAACAAATTATCACTATCGATATATCGCCGCTTGCTCTAAACAGGAATATATACAGCGTTGGACTCAAAAGTTAGTTGAAGATTCTTATGGTAATTCTATCAGTAATTTTGTTGTTGCATTCACTGGTGGATGTAAACTTTCTCCAGAAGAAGCGGAAAAATTGCGGAAACTGATATAATCATTATGAGAATCAGCACGGTTCGTTTGCTTTTTCAGCTAATTAACAAAAATGGATGGCATTTTTCTAAAAAACATGTTTGTCTTTGATGGGAAGAAAATACAGAAAATGCGAAAGCATTTCTGCATAACGCAAAAACAATTAGCCGAGCGATTGAATATTTCACAATGTACTATTAGTGAATATGAAAATGGAAAGTCAATTCCTTCTTTGGAAAATCTTTACAATTTGGCACTTGCCCTACATGTTTCCATTGATTATCTTTTAGGGGTCACCAATAACCAGGAGGCTGTGCAAAGTAGCTTAGATTTGACAGAAATGGAGAGGGATTTCTTGACCATTTATCAATCGCTTCCGGTTGAAAAACGCGAACGAGCAATCGGCCTTCGTGATGGATAATTATTTTAAAAAAACAGATGTCCTAAATTAAGGGACATCTGTTTTTTATCTAATATGCATATGAAAATAATTAAAATATTATCATGGTATAAGCTGTATTATATCGCAACTTTTAATGATTCTTTATTAAGTTAAAGCTGGACAGGAGATTTGCGATGTATGTTTTTATAGATAGCATCTATAAGTGTTCAAAAATGTTTATGATTGATATTTGATAAATTTTTCAAAAAAGAAAAGGAAAATTTGTCAAAAGGGGTTGACATTTAAAGAATATAGGTTTATTATAATATTATAGTACAATCTAAAAAATAACAGTAAGTACTATGCATTCATAGGATTATACTGACAGATGTTAAAAATACAGCATCATATATCATTCGGGTATATGTTGATTGTATTTAATTATAGAAAGGATGGTCAATATGAGAACTTTAGTCAAGCGCAACACCGAAAGCAAAGTGAATGCTTTCCACAAGTCGGCATGTTCCTGCTTGACCCAGTGCATCGTAGGTTGCACTGGAAGCGGCAATGCAGGTAACATCAACTGGGTCGAGCAGCAGGTCCGCTACAATCAGCGGGCTGATGGAATCGCCTACGATTTCTAAACGGCCATACGGAATTACCTAAGTATCGGGGCGATTATTTATTTAATCGCCTCGATACCTTTAATACCGTGTTTAAGAAGATTTCATATTAGGAGGTCGTATGGAAAAATATATCAGTGTAACAAAAGTACTTAGTGTCTTTTTTATGCTATTTTTAATTGGATGTAATGCAAATTCTAATACCTATCATGAAATCACCTCAAAGATTGATGAAGAAAAAACAAAAAAAAATAGCATTTCTTCAACAGAAAATGAAATTGATCATTCATCAATTTCGGCATCTCAAACACCAAAGGAAATCCTTCAGGGCCATTTGACAATCAAAACTTTTTGGGATGAGGATATAGGTATCTACATACAAGATTTTATTTCTCTGCATCCAAATGTAACTATCGACTTGATACAACCGGGAAAAGATGATTTTTTTTCTTTCGATGATTATCAAATGCAGACCGCTGTTGAGCTAATGAGCGGCAAAAGCGCAGACATTATCGATGTTGCTGGATTGGCCGTTTTTAAATACGCAAAAAGCGGTGCATTTTGTGATTTATATTCTTTTATGGATTCTGACCCGGATTTTAACAAAGATGATTACTATACAAATATCTTCGAGGGAAAAGAGTTCAATGGGTCGCTCTATTCCATGCCATGCGGATTTACTTATGATATGTTATACGGCAGCAAAAATTTACTTGAAGCGGCTAATCTCCAGTTGCCAATTACGATTAATTATAAAGAGATGTTTTCCATCTATGAGGAAGTATTAGCTAGCACAGAGGAATCCCCAAAGCTAATGCCTGGATTGGATCCCTATACTTTTTTCTACTATGAATATCCAGAGTATTATGACATAAATACACGTACTGCTAGCTTCAACACTCCCGATTTTATAGAATATCTAAAAACAACAAAGGATAGAATTCCTCTCAATGACGAGAATGATTTTACAAGAATTGGATATGATGACTCATTTTTATACAAAGATTATCTCTTCTGCAAATTTGACATATCTGGAGGAACAGATCTTTTTAACTTTATATATGATTTTCAAAACATCACAGAACCAATACCAATCGTTAGTACGTCTGGAAACACATATTTTCGCACAATGCGAGAATATGCAATCGCAAATAGCAGCACAAATAAAGAATTAGCTTGGGAGTTTATAAAGTATTACATCAGTGAGAAAGAACTCCCAAATACATTGGAAAGCGAATATGCAGAGAAATATTATTCCGTGTATAACGCTTTTGTTCCGATCAACAAAGAAAATTTTTTCCATGGTTTCAAATTTAGCTGCAATTACGCGCTGAAATATGTAAACGCAGATTTTAGTGTACCGTTAAAAGATGACGAAATAGATCAGCTGATTGGTCAATCCTTAAAATTAATTGACCAATGGAATCAGAGTAGAACAACCGAACAAGCTGAAGGTGAAATATATGGTTTACTATGTGATGAACTAAATAACTATTACTATTTTGATTTACTTACGGCAGAAGAAGTTGCCGCAAAGCTTCAAAACAAGATGAAGATTTTTTTACAGGAATAGAACAATGAGAATACTGAAACTGATGTGTGCTTTATTTGTATCCTTTTTTTGTTTAATGGGACTCATTACAATAATTTCAGTAAACTATGACAAATGTCAACTGACGACGGTAACTTTAAGTTACGCAAAAAGAATCGATGATAATTTATGCTCAATTTCTCTTTCCTCAATTCACATGAATCCAAATGGAGAAAAATATGTTTTTATTGTCGTTGAAAAAGATGGTTCCTGGGGAAAGGAGTACTTGTGCAAAAAGATTTTATTAACGCCAATTGAAATTGATTTTGAAATTGGAACTGCGCTTGTTCTTAATCAACCAAATCTAAACTATCCAATTGTTGATACTAGCGAGAGGCAACTGAAAAACAACGAAAAAGTACGATTCTGATTGGGGTATAGCAGTGCAAAAAGAAACTCGATTTGTGTTGTGATTTTCAATGTCCTTGTTACATGAGGAGATAGATAATGTCAATAAAAAGAAAACATTTACTGTCTTTGTTTTTTCTTCCGAGTTTATTAGGTGTAGTTTCATTTTTTGTTATTCCATTTTTTCTTGCACTATACAACGCATTCAAGGATAATTTTGATGCGCCCAGCTATGGACTCTCTAATTATATTAATACAATTAGGAATCCATTGTTTCATTTGGGAACCAAGAATTTTTTGATCTTTGCTTCAATTTCTATTATTTCTACAAGTGCAATATCATTGGTACTTGCATTGCTTTTAAACAAAAAGAAATATTGTAGAAACATATTTCTTATCTCCTCTCTTCTACCCTTTTTTATGCCTTCTGGATGTACTTCATTTTTTTGGAATTGCATTTTTGAATTAAACGGCCTTGTCAATCGTTTTTTATACCAGAACAACTTTGAAATTATTATTTGGGGCTCCAGTGGATGGAGCATACTAATTCCAATATTTATCTATATCTGGAAATTCACAGGCTTTTTTACTCTTCTTTTCTCATTAGGGCTGAACAGCATTCCAAAAGAATACTATGAAATTGCCCAATTAGAAGGTGCAACAAAAAGAATAATTCTTAAAAAAATCACGCTTGTCTTTTTGGCACCTTTTATATTGATGGCATTTTTCCTTTCTTTTGTTTTTACTTTCCGAATTTCCAAAGAGCTCTTTATTCTCTTTGGAAAATATCCAAACGAAAATCTTTATTTTGTTCAGCATTTTATTAGTAATCAGTTAAACAGCATGAACTTACCCACACTTTCCGCTTCATCGTGTATGATAGTATTTGTTTTTCTTCTCATACTTATTCCGATTTGGAGATTATGGACAAACTCTCTGGATGTGTTCTCAAATATCGGAGAATTTAATTCAGATTCAAAGAGGGAGCCTTGTCAAAAAAGAATCTTTCTTTATGTGTGTGTTCTTTCCTTCTTTTTTTTGCTTCCAATTGTTTTTACATTTTCTAATTCTTTTATGGAACCAGCGGAATTTGTTAGCAGATATTCTTCAAAAGTAATAGATAATAATTTGGCTGATCTTTCTCGTGAGGGATTGCATTTCGTAAATCCTACTCTCTTACCAACAAAAATAACAGGGTCTCAGTATATTGACTTTTTTTTAGATATCAGATACCTCCGAATGTTTTGGAACTCAGTTCTTTGTGCCTTTCCTGTATTAATTCTTCATATTCTAGTTTCCATTTTTGCTAGTTATGCGTTATACCGTGCAAAAAGAAATATAAAAACAGTTCTTTTTATATATACTTTCTTTATGATAATTCCATCCCAGGTAATGATCACCCCTCAATACATATTTTTTCAATCTTTCCATGTTTCAACGTCTTATTGGGAAATAGCTTTACCTGCAATTTTTAACACTATGGGAACTTGTATAATATATTTTTATTTACAGGGTTTCCCTAAAGAGTGCATTGAAGCAGCACAGGTAGATGGTGCCGAAGAATTCTCTATTTTTTTAAGGATTGTTCTTCCTAATATGAGGGGGATTATAGCAATACTGACAATATATACATTCTCCGAATCTTGGAATCTCATTGATCAAGCTGTAGTTTTTATTAAGAACAATTATCAGCTACCACTATCCATGTATTTATCTGATATTTTGCAAGAAAACATGGGCGTTATCTCTTCTGGATCCATCGTATATATGATCCCACCCACTCTGCTTTTTATTATTTGCCTATTATGGTTTAAAATCAATACTGAAAAATAAAGACAATGAAGGTGCGGAATGGAAAAACTACTAAAAAAAAGTAATGTAAGAAAACGATTGTGCTCCATTTATAAAGGGTATGCCGGAACGTTTTTTTTGATTTCCATTACAATTGTTTCAAATATAATAATATGTTTTTGTCAACCGCTTGTACGTACATTTTTATTTGATAAAGGAATTATTTGTGGCAATTGGAAGGTCATCCTATTCTCAAGCGGTATTATGATTTTCTTTTTCTTCTTTGATGGAATTAACAATTATTTGCAGCTTTACTGTAGCTTTAAAATTAGAAATGTAACAAATTACAGAATGGTTTCTGCTGGTCTAAAGAAAATAATGCGGCTAAACACAAATAAAATCAATGAAAAAGGAGCGTTGACATTTGTTGAAAATTTGCGTGCGGATGCAAATACCATTTCTGGTATTGCTGACAAAAACATTATTGTTTTAATCAGTAATCTTTTTGGGATTATTGGAGGAGTTATCGGCCTTTTTGCCTTGAATTGGAAACTGACTTTGCTCTCCCTATTTATAATGTCATTCAAAATCATACATACCTCATACTTTGCGCATCTGCAAAAAAAAATGTTCAGAAAGCATATTCAAATTCGTGCCCAAATGACATCCTTTGCTAATAACATTTCTCTTAACATACGAAACATTAAGCTCTGGAATTTATACCCCAAAATTCATAAAAAGTTGAGATTTATTTCTCGATCTGAAATAAATATTCTGTTCAAACTGCAATTGACAAATGAATCTCAGATCACAATAAATAATGGAATCGATTTACTATTGAACATAAGCATATATATTGTCGGAACCCTTTTCTACCTGGATGGAAAGATTACCGTAGGAGAACTGATGGCATTTCTTTCGAGTATTGGATTAATTTCAGTTCCAATTGCACTAGTTTCGTATTTAAAAAATGAGTTTGCTAAAATAGCTCCATCTTTGGAAAGACTTGATAGCTTAATGGCGTTAGAAGACGAGTACACATGTGAAACCAAAAAAGAAAAACTGAGCTTTGTCCCTTCTGTAATTTCTTTCTCTGATGTTTCGTTTTCAAACAACAAAAAGAAAATTTTATCAGGAATATCTTTTTCCATAAACAAGGGTGAACGAATCGCAATTTGGGGGAGGAATGGTGCAGGCAAGAGTACACTAATTAATTTGCTTTTAAGGCTGTCCACTCCCACTAGCGGAAAAATATGCTTTGATAATTTTTCTGTCGAGGAATTTGACATTGATTCTTATAGGAACATTTTCAGCTATGTATCCCAAGATCAAATTTTTTTTGATGAAACTGTTGAGGAAAATCTTTTTCTCTCGCATAAAGAAGATCTTGAAAAAATGATAGATTTCATTCCAAACTCTTTGATGTTTGATAAGGATTTTTTTCAAAAGCAGATGGTAGCAAATGGAAGCAATTTTTCCGGAGGAGAGCGCCAGAAAATAGCACTATTAAGGGCAACAACAAAGCGTGGTCACATACTAATATTAGATGAAGCAACCGCAAACTATGATCAACAGTCCGTAGTAGAATATGACCAATATATTAGTGATATTTCTTCTGCTTATGATTACGTTTTTTTAATAACACATAATATCGGCGAACTGCAGCTTGTTGATAAAGTTATTGTTCTGGACCAGGGGCGCTTACAAGAAATCGTAACGCCTGCAGAGTTTATGAGCAAATATGAAAAACACAATGAAAGAGAGGATTTGTTTTTATGAAGAAGATGTTTACTGTTTTTAAAACACCAAACCAGTATTACCTATTTGACGGGAACATTAGCAAATTGGTATGCGTTTCTGAATCAATGTTTTTTTCCCTTCAAAGAATCTTAGATGATAAAGCCGAAGAAGGAGATTTTCTTTACCTAAAAAAACTCCAAGAAAATGGAATTTGCTTGGATTCTGCCTTGAAGGAAATTGAACACCCAGAAACTCCACTTATTGAAAGTTACTTTGACAATATGCTTGGAGGCATCTGTTTGCAGATTACACAAAATTGTAATTTGCGTTGTTCCTACTGTCCATATTCTGAAAATAGTGATTACGTCAATCGTCATCATAATAAGGGTACTATGCCCTTAAGTACTGCACTTAGTGCAATCGATTATTATTTCGAGCATTCAAAGAACTCTAAACGCCATCATGTAAGCTTTTATGGCGGAGAGCCACTTTTAGAAATAAAACTAATACAGCAAATTGTCAGCTATATTCAAAAAAACTATCCTCATATTGATGTTGCATATCCTATAACAACCAATGCCACTTTACTAACAAATGAAGTTATTGATTTCTTGGTGGAAAACCACTTTTCAATAACAATAAGTTTGGACGGACCTCAAGAGTATCATGATCAGCATCGCCTATTTTCTAATGGAAGAGGAAGCTTTGAAACGGTAGTAGAAAAATTGACTAATTTTAAAAATAGATATCCAAAAGAATATGAGGGTGTAGCATTTAATTCGGTTATGGTTCCAGAAAACGATTACAGTAAGTATACCGATTTCTTTTGTGATTCGCCGATTACCAAAGATAACATATTTTCTTTGGTTAGGTTGTCACCTAATTATACTGATGTTGCTGCACAATATCCAGATGAGTATTTCATATCAGCGGCATATAATCGTTTAGGTGGAATGCTTTGGAGTATAGGTTCAATACAATTAAATGATTTAGACCCGTTTACCGTTAAGTGGGTAGGAAGTGTCACAGAAAAGTTTAGAGAAATACAGAATATGGGAGCTATTTCTCCAAAAACTCATCCTGGTGGTCCTTGCATACCTGGAAAAGATAAATTGTTTGTAAATATTTTTGGAGAATTTTTTCCATGCGAAAGAGTGAGCGAAACATCAGAGTTGATGAAAATTGGAGACATTTTTAAGGGAATTGATATTGAAAAGATAAAGAACATTATAAATGTTGCACGTTGTACCCAAGAACAGTGTGCATCCTGCTGGTGTTTTAGTCATTGCACGCAATGTGCTGCTTACGCAGATGATCTTGGGAAAAAATGGTCATCTACCAGAAGATTGTCTCACTGTAAAGAAGTGCGACTGGCAATGCTTGATCAATTGCGGGACATTTGCTTTTTATCTGAAAACGGATATAATTTCCAAAAAAGGATTTTGGGAGAGGAATAAATATTTTATCAATTTAAATTTGTGATTTGAAAGAAGGTATATAAGTGAGAAATATATTTATATTCCCATTTGGAAATGAGATTACCCCTGCCCTTTTTCATGATTTCTTTACCAAATACAATTCTGTTTATATTTTGGAAGAACATAAGGAAGCACCCAAAATTGATGGAGTTCAATTTATTACAACAGATTTATGGTCCGAAATAATTACTCAATGTGATGAGGCACTAATAGTTAGCGATGAAAAAGTTCCTCTGAGCTTATATAAACGTGTTATCGAGCAACTACTAAAAGCAAATGTAATTGTTTTTTTAAGCAGGACAATCGCAGATCAATTGAATATTGAAGCGCAAGACAATATAAAAATCATTGGCAAAAATTTATTATCGAGTAAGGTATCAGTAAAACAATTAGTACCAATAAATGTTCCTGTAATTGGAATTTTAGGGGATGGGAAATTAACAGATAAATTTCAAATTCAGATTGCGCTTGACAAATCATTTAAGCGTTTGGGTTACAACGTTCTATCCATAACGGCAAAAGAATATGCTGATTTTTTAGGTATGAGTTTGATACCCAACTTTATTTTTGAACCGATGTACCTTTCAGATAAAATTGTGGCATTAAACCAGTATTTTTACAATATTATTTTCCACTTGAAGCCGGATTTAGTCTTATTAAATATACCTGGAGGAGCTCTCCCGATTAGCGAACAATATGTTAAGGAATTTGGAGAGTTTGCCTATACCTTATGCAATGCACTTTCCCCGGATATCCTTATTCGAACTCTTTACTTTAACAATTATGATTCTCCTTTTTTTGAGAATGATATAAGACAGATAAAATACCGCTATAATGTTGCTCCTGAGTATTACTGTATTTCCTCGACAAGTTTAGTTTATCCTCCATCACTTATGGACGAATTAGGATATTTAAAAGTTGAACCTATGGTAAAACAGCAAGTTATAAAAAATATTCGTTCATTGGATTTGCCTTGTGACATTTTTGAATATGATAACACAAGCGATGTGGATCACATTTGTGATAAAATGATTCAATCCTTGGCAGGAGATTTCAGCATAGTTTAATTGTTTCTTTTGATAAAAAGGAGGATTTATGCTTACCGTACATCAAATTGTTTGGAATACATTTTTTGAGGTTACAGGAAGAGAGGTATCATGCTGCAGTACCAACTTGTTTGCTGCCCCAAATTATTATACACCTCGAGATCTTGCCTATGTGTTTTTAGCTTTACGATCTTCATTAAACATCGACATTAATTATATATATCATCATTTTAAAAACACAACTTTTGATCAGTTGGTTTTTCTAATTGAGAATAGTAAAATATGATTTATGGAGTAGACAGATGAAAAGAAGGCTTCGTATTGCTTTTATTGACGACGGAATATGCGATGCTTTTTTGAAAAGCACAAATGGGAATATTGTTATTGAGCACTGGCGATTTGACCATATGGCATCTTTTTCATACAAGGGTCCTACAGATATTTTATCACATGGGACAGTATGTGCTTCTATTTTTGCTGAGTACGCCACAGATTGTGATATGATAGACCTTACTGTTTTTTGTGAATGCACATCCCAACAAGAAAGTATTTTGGAATCTGTATTGTCAGCCCTTCTATGGTGTGCTTCGCATAAAGTCGATTTAATTTCTATGAGTATGGGAACATTATCTGATTGTTACGGTTTACGATTAAAAGAGGTCTTAAATATTCTTGAATCCTCTAATACTCTTCTTTTAGCTGCCTGCTGTAACAATAATAGATTAACATATCCTGCTTGTTTTAATTCTGTATTGGGGGTCAGATCCCTCCCACAAGAAAGTGCTCATACTTCCTTCTTTTGTGCATCTCCAATTGATGGAATAGAAATTTATACGACATTTCCTAAAAATTGCAAGTGTATAAAAGAATATTTCCCAGATATGATATTCCCTTTTATTCCTAACAGCTGGTCTACACCCTACGTTGCCGCATTACTTACGAATATGGGCTCCCCTTTTTTTGTTGAGAGAGCAAGAAAATATCTGTCAGAACATTTAATATCCATGCCAAAAGAACTTCAGTATAAATTCTATGACAAATTTTGCAACATGGCCGATAAATCAGAGAATAATATTTCCCCAATTATACTTGCAAGAGGTTTTTCCCCTCCACAAATAAATGAACTTATTTGCGATATAAATTCTGACGGATATATTTGTGTTTCCGCACAAAAAACAGGGAATTATTTTGAAATAAGCAATGGATGGTACTCTTCGGTATGTTCTGAAATGGATGTAGGAAGGGTCGTCCGTTGGATTAACTTCTTTTATTCTGCAGAACTCATTATTTTGACCTGCAATAAAACATATGATATTAATAATAATGATTTACTGGATTTAATTATTTCCTCAAATCATTGCTCTACTCAACCCAGTTTTGATGTTCCTACATTGATCCAATTCCATGGAGAATTAATTTCTTCGTTTTCCAAAAGAATCATTTCTTCACTTTCAAGATAAAAATATAACCATGTACCATAAAAAGGAATTGCAATCTTATAAGCTAAGTAATGTGCATCATAACGATTGAATTTCAAGAAGTGAATAATTTTATACAAAAAGTCCCAAACAGTCCAAATTTTGCTAAACTGTTTGGGGCTTTTATTTCTACGCAAACTTCTCTATGATCTTATCCGCTGCGGCATCCTGCCCCAGCTGGGACAGGCGAAGTATTTCATCACAAAACGGCTGAAGAGAAAACTCAAATCCCGGCTCATCCTGATCCATCAGGATACCAGTAATGCGAAATCCCAGCGTCGCCTTTTTCTCCCGCAGCTTCTGGAGAAACTCTGTGCTGAGGTCACAGTACCCATCGGTGATAAAGGCAACATCAGCGTTTCGGTATTCGTTCGCCTCCATCAGCCGGATGGCTGCGTTCAGCGGTGTTTCATAATCCGTCCCTCCGCCCAGAAAGCCGCAGTTCTGGGCGTCCTCCATGATCTGCCGGGTGGTCACCTGCCCTGCCGGGTAGTGGTCGGTGTGAAGATTCCCCCGACCGGCAAAGCGGATAAGGGCAAACCCCGCCTTGTCCAGCTGCGTCACCAGCAGGAGAGCATAGGCTACGGCCTTCCCCCAGGCGGCGTTTTCTCCCTTGGTGGAGCCGGACTGATCCAGACAGACGATCTTCGGCCCTCGGCCCTTGCAGACCTTCTCCCGGCGGGCGTACTGCTTCAGCTTCTTTTGCTGGTACTTTCGGATGAACAGGGGTATGGTCTGGGGTGTGGCCAGAAGGGAAAACTCGGAGGAGATCAGCCTGCCGAAATCGTTTCCCAGCTCCAAGCCGTATTTTTCGCCCCGACCATAAGAAAAGCCATTCATCCGCTTCTGACGGATCAGCTCCTTCATCCGGCCCAAGTAGCGAGCGATCTCCAGCAGAATGGGATTTTCCCGTACCTGTTCCACCAGATCCCGGTTTTCTCCCATAGGCTTTTCTTCCCCGGCATCATCGCCCCAGGCCCAAATGATGTTCTGGGCCTCCTGAGCGTGGGCGAAGGCTTCCTGTGCCGCATGGACGATGATCCCGTTGGCGTCTTTGTTTCCCAGCAGGTTGTCCCGAACCATCCGGCCCAGCCACTCCAGCTGCTTTTCTTTGCTGTGGAGGCGGTTTCCCTCGGCCAGCAGCTCCTTCTTCTGACCGTCCGTCAGATCAGATTTCTCACCCTGCCGGGCAAGTGCCTGGACCCGGAGCAGCCTTTGCCGCTGCTTTTGCTCCTGGATCTCCAGAGCGTTCAGCGTGTTTTTGTCCCCATTGGCTGCCTCCAGCAGTTCATCCAGATGGTCAGCGATCTGCCGCATAAATTCCTCGGTAGCCTCCATAGAAGGAAAGGCTTTCCCCTCGCAGGCGGCCTTTACCGCCGGAAAATCCGGCTGCTGCATCATCTTGTCCAGAATGTAGCGGTTGAACCGCCGCACCTTGGGGGCCAGCTTGGCTTCCTCATTGTGCCGAAGGGTCAGGCCATAGAAGCTCTGGAACACATCCCGCGAAAGATTCCTCACCACCGGCAGCTTAGGGGCGGCGGTGGCCTCGATCTCCTCCAGTACAGAGGAACCCCGCCGCAGCTGGCGGTAGGTTTCATCCTCCACCCGCAGAGATTTTAGGACTTGATTCTTCTGGGGTGGAAGGCTCTTTGGTAAAGACTGGAACCAGCCGCTTTGGGTCAGGGCGTCGATGCTTTGAAAAATGTCCCGCATACAATACCTCTTTCTTTGAAACAGAGGGGAGCTGATGCCCCCCTCTGTCTGTTTTTGCTATGTACTCAAATCAGAATGCCAAGTCGCCGGTTTCTCCGGCAAAGGGGTCGAAGTCCTCCACCGGTTCGGGTTCAGCTTGGGGCTGGCTGTTCTCTTTGGGCTTGTCCCCCAAAGAAAAGCCGATTCGTTCCGCCACAATGCGGACACCCTCGTGCTTGCTGCCGTTTTTGTCGGTCCAGGGGCGGGTCTCCAGATGGCCCTCAATCTCGATGGGCTTTCCTTTGTAGAAATATTTGCCGGCAAAATCGGCGTCTCCACGCCAGGCCTCCACATTGAAGAAATCGGTGGTGTCCTTGTCTTTGGCGAACTTCCTGCGGACAGCCAGCCGGAGAGAGGCCACCATAATACCAGAAGCAGTAGTACGGATCTCGGGGTCTGCGGCCAGATAGCCGGAAATTACGATCATGTTTGCCATAAAAGATACCTCCTTTGGGAATCAGACAGGCAGCTGGGCCATTTCGGCCAGCGGAACATAGGTGAAGCCAACGAGGTCGCTGGCGCTGCGGTTCTTTTCCTCCAGGAAGGAAAGCAGTTCCTCCAGACTGCGGCTGTCCGCATCGGTGCGGGCCTCCTTCTGGAGGTCGGTGAACTGCTGATAGATGGTCAGCATATCTTCCCGGAATTTGCGGATGGCCTTGACGCCAACGGCATCGAAGTCCTGCCGGAAGGCGTCATGGCTTTCCAGCGTCATCGCCCGCAGGCCGTCAATGCGCTCCCCCAAGGGATTTTCGCAGACATCCGAAAGGATCTTCTCGATCTGGGGCAGCTCCTCCGGGGTGGTCCACAGGTAGGCGCTGAGGATCAGCAGGTCGGGGATCTGAACTTCATCCCGGCCCGACAGCCAGGCGTTGGCCTGAACGATGGGGGTGAAGCCAAAGTATTTCCGGTCGGAAACATGAATGCCCTTGCGCCGAAGCTCACAGAGGATGTCGTCCATCACCTCGTTGACCGCGGCGGGGACCTTTACCTGGGACACTTCCCGCTGCATCTTCTTCAGTTCCTCAAAGGTGATGGTGGCACAGGTGGAGTTACCACTCCCCGACTGCTTTTTTGCCAGCATCGCCAGGCGGGTATCCCGGCTCTGGACATACTGAGTGATGATCTTCAGCTCGAACCGGTCATACAGGGGCCGGAGGATGCTTTCGGCGGGGTCGGAGAAGTTGGGGATCTCGTTGCTTGCAGCGAAGAAGGAAATGGCGGGGATCTTCATGGTGTTCCCCTCATTGGTGTACTCCCGCTCGTTGAGGGCAGTGAGGAGGGCATTGAGAAGCCCATCGTTCGCCTTAAAAATTTCGTCCAACCAAATAATGTGACTCTCCGGGATCTTCCCCTCGGTGATGATGCTGGGCCTTCCCTGACCGCCTTCGGCCATGGCTTTACGGTATTCTCCCAGCCATTTGGCGGCCTCCAGAAATGCCCGGAAATTGGCTTCACTGGGGTTATGCTCATAGTTTTCGTGGGCTATCCTTGCGTTTCGATACAGATTGATATAGGAAGGGTCATTCTCCAGCACCGAAGCCGGAACACCGCCGGGGATGAGGCTCCCCAGATCCAGACGCCCGAAAAGCTGTTCTTCGTCCGTCCCCTTGGACAGGGTGTACTTGAACTGCTTCACTCCGGTGAGCCGCCGGCGGAACCGATCCACCACATAGCTCTTGGCCTGTCCTGTACCACCCAGGATGAAAAGGTTCTTCCGGGTCAGCAGGGCGATGGCGATGTACCAGATCAGCTGGGCACGCTCGGCGACCTCCTGATTGACTTCGTTCATAACGGCCTGCATTTTGTTACGCAACATAAACTTTTCTCCTTTATCCTTCGTTTTTGTTAAGCGGCATCTTTCGCCGCTGCGGTCCTGGCGTAAACGATCTGGATGACCTGCTGGCACTGTTCCATATCCATCTGGCCGATGTGGGTGCGGTATTCCGGCAGCCCCATCTCCTGTGACAGCCACTGATAGGCGGCGGAGCGCTTCATGCCCTGCCCCTTCCAGTAACCGTCAAAGATGGCATGGGTCTCCCGCCGCTTCGACTTGAGAGCGGTATTGGCCAGAGTACCCAGAGGTTTCCGGGTCCCTTTGTGGACACCGACACTGGCGTTACAGTTGGTGCAGAGGTAGACCATTCCATAGCTCTTGCCCCCATAGAGGACAGCGGAATCGGTGAAGATCACCTTGCCGCCGCAGTAGGGGCAGATGGTGGGGATCTTTCGGCTCATTGGTTCACCCTCCTTTATGCCGCCCACAAAGCGGCTTCTTCAAAACTGACTTCCCGTTCCCGCTGATGGGCCCGGTTCTTCCGGTAACTGCTGGCGGCGGACTCCATCGCGGCAAAGGCCACCGAACGGAAGCGGTACTGCCGAAGCCAGGATTCTTCCTCATACCGCTGGACAGCGGACAGATACCCAAGGATCACCTCCCCGTAAAATTCATCTTCGGGAAGGTTCCTGCTGCGGAGATACTGGAAAACAAGGTCGTGGTTTTTGGCGGCAAATTCGCTCTGGGCAAGGGTCAGGGGGTGCAGCTCGTACTTTTCATTCATGGTGAAAACCTCCTATGCGGCTTTTGTCGCTGATTTCTTTGTCATTTTCTTTTTGGCGGTCTTTGCCACTGGTTTTTTGCCGGGGGACTGGAAAAAAGACTGTTCCCCGCCGGAGATAAGAAGCAACCCTTCGGCGGATACGATGATCCGAATGGGGCCGTTCATGGTCTGGATGCCTTGCAGCAGCTTTCTGCCCTGATAGCAGAAGCCCTCCGGGGGCATGACAGTAATGACCTGTGCTGGTAAGCTGTCTTTGGCAGTCCCATGCTCCGTTTCGCAGGTAAGGGAGATCATTCCCAAAGAGAACACCAGATTGATGTAGGCGGAGCCGGTGCCGGACAGGGTAATGGTCCGATCCAGGGCACTCCGAAATTCGGAGGCGTCTACAAGGGCCTCGTACTGTTTGGCCACACCGGAAAGGACAGTGTCGGCGTCCAAGTATGTCCCGGACCCCAGCCGGGTGGCAAAGGTCATATCCTGTTCGGGGCTATAAAAAACCGCCTGTTTTCCATCGGTAGAGAAAAGCAGCTTTTCCTCCTCCCCCACCGATCCTGCCAAAGCAGAAAAGCTGGGTGCGGGGATCAAGAGAGATACCGGCTTGCCGCCGGTCAGTTCCCGCCTGCTGGCGGAGAGGACAGCGCCATCACAACCGATGGCCCGGAGGGAATCGCCGGAAAGCTCCAGCTTCACACACTGCATCGGTAGATTTCCCGACTTCGCCGCCGCAAAGACGGTCTGTTTGGCAAGGCCCTTTACTCCACTAAGCTCTATGGTCTCGGTCTGCTCCGGGAGGTTCAGCGAAGGGAACTCCTCGGCGGGAAGACAGGCCACCAGATATCCGGCGGTATCACTGGTGACCGCCAGCTGATGCTGGGGGTGCAGCTTGATCTCTACGGTCTGGCCCTTCAACAGGGACAGCATCTCTACAAACAACTTAGCTCCCACAACAACGCTGCCACCGGCGACTACCGGGGCGGTCACTGTGCAGGTGATGGCAATGTTGAGGTCGGTGGCGGAAAGGGTCAGCTCATAGTTTTCGGCATCCGCTGTCAGCAGGATGCCCGCAAGGGCGTCGACCGTTGTGGTAGAAGCAGCGGCTTTTGCCGTTCGTCTTGCCGCTGCCAACAGACTTTTCCGGTCACAAGAAAATTCCATGGGTACACTCCTTTCAAGCGGGTTGGTCGAAGAAGCTCAGCTGATTCTCGCAAAACTGCGGTTCGGCAGCTTTGCGCCGCCGTTGGAAGGCAGCGGCAAAGAGGATCACCGGTTCCGGCTGGGTGGTTTGGGGGAGCGAAGGCGACTCTGGAACATGGACAGACACCGGTTCCGGCAGGAGGATCACTTTTTCCTCCGGGGGCCTTGTGACTGCCATCTTTTTGAACACCGCAGAGAGATCCTCCACCTCGTCCTGGATGCCAAGGGTGAGTTCCCTGGCCAGCTGGGATGTGAGGTCACGACAATCGCTCATAGCCGCAAGGCCCTCATCGGTGATATTCCCCTCCAGAACGCCGGCAGCCATCAGCTTGGAGGCCATCAGGCGCATGGCTCTGGCCTGCATAGTGTCCTTGTAGAAGAAAAAGTACACTTCGATGCGGGGCGCGGTCTGATTGATCCGCAAGCTCCGACGGCTGGCCTGCCGCAGGGTGAACAGGTTATAGGCGATGTTGTAAAAAACGATGGTAGTGAAGGCATTGAGATCCAGCCCTGTTTCCACAAGGGGCGGATTGGTGATAACGATACGCACACCGGAGCGAAGCTGCTTTTCCACCCATTCCTCCCGTTTCTGGGGGGATACGGTAACGGATAAGACTGCTGCCCGCCAACCCTGCCGGGCAAAAAGCTCCAGCAGTTTTTTCTGTGTGTCGATCCGTACCCAGCTGGTGTAGATAAGGACATTTTCTCCTCGGCTCATTTTTCGGGCGACCAGTTCCAGCAGCTTTAATTCCTTCTGGTGCAGTTCCCCGATATTGGAAAGACTTGCGGGAGTGACTAAAATCTCCTTTTTGTTCAGCGGGTTCAAAATTGGCGGCTGGTCGTAGGGCTGATCCGGGTAGACGGTAAGGAGACCCATAAAGGCACTCATTACCTTTTGGGCGATGTTCCGCCCGGATGACATGACCTTGCGAAATTCCTCCTCCAACCGCTTGTACTCGGCAAAGACATCTGCCCGCATCTCCAGTTGAATGGGGATCTCCTCATACTCCGGCAGGTGTTTCCCCATATCAGCAAGGGAAAGAAAAAGGGCATTGTCCAGCAGGAATCGGGAATAGACCAACGGGGACACCCCCGGCAGCTGGCGCTCCCGGAGTTTTCGCTTGGAGGTCCTGCGGTTGGTGTTGTATTCTGCTTCGATGATCTGGTAGGTGGATTCCACAACACCGTATTCCTTGGAGAAGTTGCCGGAAGCATGGTAGTTTTGACCGTCCAGCTCCATCCGCTGCGGCAGGGGCC
>OFFK01000986.1_pt1 | contig 22177 bp, 17 predicted proteins | sample 1521361 | NCBI WGS metagenome assembly OFFK01 (sample SAMEA3504096, study PRJEB24116) | mouse gut metagenome | biome: mouse gut; feature: mouse-associated habitat; material: faeces | place: Denmark | collected 2011 | reverse complement strand
AATAGATTTTCCCACGCGGCATTGCAGGAAACGGGTAGACTATATTTTTGACAAACTTTCAAGTGATATAGCGTTCCTTTTCCTTTTTTCTATTTTTAATGAAAACTTTATTGTTTTTTTACAGATTAACATCTTCTCTTCATTGACACCCCTTTTTTTAATCGCTATGATAGTTGTTATGGATAAAATATTTACGAAAAACAACCGGGGAGGAATTTATTATGCCCAAAAAAGAAAAAAAGCCCAGAGAGTACAGAGGCGTCGTTGACGAAATCAGACAGCAGCAGATGAAGACAAAGGAAATGTCCACGAAAGGAAAGCTGGAATATTTCTGGGATTACTATAAGGTTCACACCATTGCCGCCGTTCTCATTATTATTTTTGTTACCATGTTCATCCGTGACGTTGCCACCTCAAAGGATTATAATTTTTACGCCATCCTGTTCAACGCAAGACAGTTATCCGGCGACAGTCTGGAAAGCGCTTTTTCGGAATACGCGAATCTGGACACGGAAAATTATGAGTGCTATATTGACGCTTCCACCAATCTTTCCCTGACTTCCTTCACGGAATATGATATGGCGACCGTCCAGAAACTCATGGCCACCATTCAGATTGGCGATTTGGATACGGTGGTTTTTAATTCCGAACTCTTCAATAATTATGCCGGCAATGAAATGTTTACGGACCTTCGGACACTTTTATCGGAAGAAGAACTTGACGTCTGGAAAGATTATCTCTACTACATTGATTACGCCGAGGTTGAGGCCAACAGGGAAAATATGGATATGGATACGGAAGAGACGTCCGCTTTGGGCGGCGGGGCCGATGAGGAAGCGCGCAGCCAGGAAATTCTGGAAGAAACGAACCGGCACCGGAGCCCGGACGGCATGGAAAAACCCGTGCCTGTCGGTATCTTTCTGGAGGATTCGCCCTTTGCCGAAAAAAGCGGCGCTTATTCTTCACTGGTTCCCGTGTTTGGGTTCGTGTCCACCTCCAAACGGACCGATACCGGAAAACAATTTCTGGAATTTTTGTGGGATGAATCCGCTGATTTTACGCAGATGATTGACACTTCCACCGGCTTTTAACTCCGCCGCGGCTGGCCGCAGACATGTGGCGACGCCCCGGCGGCAACCCGCCTCTTAAAGACGCCGCTGCTGGCGGTATCAGTACCGGTAATAGGGGATACCGCCGCAGCAAAGTCCGCCGCCTCCGCAGCAGATATTGCAAATCAGATTGGCGATGCACAGCTTCATACAAAGGCCGTCGCCGCTCATATAAGGCTGGCTGTAGGTTCTCTGTCTCTGGCGGTACCAGGTTCCCCCGTTTTCAAACTGATAAACCAGATTGCTGTAATCCCGGTTGTCCGGCTCTAAGGCCGCCGCCCGTCTGGCATGTTCTAAGGCAGACACCTGATTGCCAAGTCCCGCATGGGCCAAAGCGCTGTAGTAATACCATCTGGCGCTTCTTGTATTCCCCTCCATGCCGTCCAGCACGGTTCTTGCTTCCTTATAATACCCATTTCTTATATAATTTCCGGCCGCGCGAAGATGCCCGTCTTCCTCATAGCCGGTTCCTCCTCCGTTGCCGTAAAAACCCCGAAAGCTTCCGAAACCGCCAAAGTCCCAGCCGTCAAAACCGCCGAAGCCGCCGTAATTTCCGCCGCCACCGCCGCCCTGATAGCTGTATCCTTCCGTTCTTTCCTTCATAACCTGCTGATAAGCCTGCTGAATTTCCTTAAACTTCTCCTCCGCCTCTTCCTTACGCGGATTGTTGATATTCGCGTCAGGGTGATATTTTCTGCTTAAAGACTTGTATGCTTTTTTTATTTCTTCCTCTGTGGCGCTCCTTGAAACGCCCAGTACTTCATATGGGTCCCGCATTTTCCACCCCCTGCCTGCCGTCCTTGCGGCCTGCCTGTTTCTCTTCCCGTTTTTTTCTCACCATTTCATAGCGGTACCAGATTCCGGAATAGAGTATATTTCTTAAAATCTCCACGTTGTCTATGACGGGAAGTTTTTCAAATTCCTTACAGCAGTTCGCCATAATCATCGTGAGGACCGTCTTTATTTCTTCCTCGAAATCAGGATTTTCGTATCTTTTAACCAGAGGATTGTACCTGCCGCACCTTATATCCTCCTCGATATCCTCATAGGCGTCCATAAGATAAATAAATTTTCCCAGACAGATTCCCATGGCTCTTAAATTATCATGCCATTCGTCCTTACGGACCGCCATAATTTCACCCATGATTTCCCCGAACAGCCCCGCCATGTAATCCACGTCCCGGTTCTGCTTTCTCTCCTCCTGGGAAATAACTCTCATAAGATTGTCTATCCGCCTTGCCTTTTCCCCATAGCGGGAGCATATTCTCCGGTAAGCCTTTTTCAGCAGCTTTCCGTAGGCCAGACGGGACATCTTATACTCGTCCACCCAGTCGTCCCTGCACTTATAATAGGTAAAAAGCAGGTTCATATCAGCCGCGTAAAGGGTAAACTCACTGCTTCTTGCCATGTGCTTTTCAAACGGGTGGGCAATGCACTTTATCTTTTCCTCTTTCGTCTCCGGCTCATACAGACTGCCGAGAAGCATGGCGAGAAACGTCATGTCATAAGACAGGCTCATCTGGCCGGCCTTTCCGTATTTTTTCCGCAGAGCCTGACACAATCCGCAGTAGTAGGAATGATAGACGTCAAACTCTTTAAATTTCATATCCCCCTTATTAACGATAACATATCCGAACATAAAATTCTCCTGTTTTTACAGACACATTTACCAGCTTTTCTTAATAAAGGTTTGACCGCATTTGGGGCATCTGATTTCGATTTTCCCTTTGCCTCTGGGAATCCTGATTTTCTGTCGGCAGGAAGGGCATCTGTATATATGATGGGTTTTCCGCTGACGCATATCCCGTTTCCATGTGGTGAAAAAATGTCTGACCCGATATTCGTATTTCATATACGCAGTGTTTTCAGTTCTCCGCTTATAGATATTTCTGGAAAACATTCTGAAATAAGCATACGCAAGGCAGATAATTCCCAATGCGTAAAAGAGCCTTATTCCAAGCAGGGACAGCGCAAAACAGATGAGGACCAGAATCATAAGAAAACGGTTGAACTGGTCATTTCCATACCTTCCCTGCATAAATCGGTAAAACTTTTCTTTCATAGCGGTCACGCCTTTCTCTTTTATAATTCCCGCCTGCAAAAGGATATGGGAACGTATCTTCACGTATCTCAGACAAATGCCGCGGCTCTGACTTCTATCCTACTTCTTTCTTTGCCATAAATCAATAAACGTAATATAAATGAATCTAAATAATTTCTAAAAAAAGAACCGGCAAAAAACCGGTTCCTTTCCTGCTTTCCCGTTATCCTTTTAATCTTCTACATCCTGGTCAGCCGCCACAGCGGATACTACAGAAGATACTACCGACACTACCACTGCAAAAATAATCACTAAAAACCCACCGGCTAACAACATAAATCCCATTTTGGCATCTCCTTTGACAATTTATTTACAACTGTATTTATTGTAGTGGATACGGAGGAATTTTTCAAGTAGAAAATCATTAAGAAAATTCCCGTATTTTACTTGTTTTCCCGCCGGAACTGCACCGGGGTTATGTCATAGGTCTTTTTGAAAAGCCTGTTGAAATGTTCCACTGTCTCGTACCCCACGCTGGCGGCAATGCTCTCCACCGTCTGGTTTGTTTCCTTCAGGAGCGCCCTTGCCTTTTTCATTCTGGCCTTTTTCACCGCGTCCTGAAACGTTGCGCCGGTGTGTTCCTTGATGTATTTGGAAAGATAAGGTGCGGAGAGGTGGAACTGGCCTGCCAGCTCTTCCAGCGTCACGTCCTTGTAATGGTTCTGGATGTAGCGCATGATATCCATTATCCGCTCCTCCCGGCCCTCCTTCACATTCTCGCCCCGGGCCATCTTATTCCCGGCGGAAACCAACGCCGCAATGGAACTCTTGATAATATCCTCGTCAATTCCCACGCCCCAGTACATTTTGCCGTTGCACAAAATCCCCACATAGGCCGCCGCCTTTGAGGAGGAGCCTCTTGACACCGCATGTTCCTCATAAACCGAAAGCTCGTAACTGATGCCGAAAAACAGCTTCACGGCGTTGCTCACTGCATCCAGACGTCCGTTGCCCGATGTCTCAATCACTCTTCTTTCCCGGTTCTGCTCAATGGTCACCTCCGCCGTAATTCCGTCCTTGTGCTGTTTAAAATGACACTCGGGAACGTCAAAAATTTCTCTTTCATTGATATAATTATCCTCAAATATCCGGTACACATCCTCGGGAACAAGCTCCTGATGCCTCTGGTCCGAAATACCTTTCATCAGATAGCCCACTTCCTCTTTCATCTTATCCGGCAGGGAGATGCCGAAATTCTGTTTTAAGATAAAGGCAATGCCGCCCTTGCCCGACTGGCTGTTAATCCGAATCACGTCCGACTCGTACTCCCGTCCCAAATCCTCCGGGTCAATGGGAAGATAAGGCACATCCCAGCGCCTGCCGCTTTTTCCCTCTTTCCACCAGGCCATTCCCTTTGAAATGGCGTCCTGATGGGAGCCGGAAAAGGCGGTGAACACCAAATCCCCCGCATAAGGCGCCCTCTCGTATACCCTCATGCCTGTGAGCAGCTCATAGGTTTCCCTTATCTTGCTGATATTACTGAAATCCAGTCCCGGCTCCACCCCATGGCAGACCATGTTCATGGCAAGGGTCACGATATCCACGTTGCCCGTTCTCTCGCCGTTTCCGAAAAGGGTTCCCTCCACCCGGTCCGCGCCGGCTAAAACGCCGAACTCCGCGTCGCTGATACCGCACCCTCTGTCGTTATGGGGATGAACGCTTAAAACCACCGCGTCCCGGTATTTCAGATTTTTGTGAAGATACTCCACCTGACAGGCAAACACATGGGGCATTGCAATCTGCACCGTGGTGGGAATATTGATGATAACCTTGTGGTCCTCATCCGGCTGCCACACGTCAAGCACCGCGTTGCATACCTCTAAAGCGTAGTCCACCTCCGTCCCCGGAAAGCTTTCCGGGCTGTATTCAAAGGTAAAATTCCCCTCCGTCTCCTGTGCAATTTCCTTAAGCAGCTTCGCGCCGTCCACCGCAAGCTGCCTTACCTCTTCCTTGGATTTCTTAAACACCTGCTCCCGCTGGGCCACGGAAGTGGAATTGTAAAGATGCACCACGGCCGAGGGAGCGCCCTTTATGGATTCAAAGGTTTTCCTTATGATATGCTCCCTTGCCTGGGTCAGCACCTGAATCGTCACGTCATCCGGTATCATATCCCGCTCAATCAGCGCGCGCACAAACTGATACTCCGTATCTGAAGCTGCCGGAAATCCCACCTCAATTTCCTTAAAGCCCACTTCCACAAGCATTCTGAAAAACTCAAGCTTTTCCTCAAGCCCCATAGGCTCAATCAGCGCCTGGTTTCCATCTCTTAAATCCACGCTGCACCACACGGGCGCGGCGGTAAGCGTATCCTTTTTTACCCAGTCATATGTAACCACCGGCGGCATAAAATAAGATTTTCCGTACTTTTCCACTGCATTCATAACTTCTCCTCCAAAAATTTAAGACATATGATACCTTGCGGAAACAACAAAATCCCCGCAAAGCACCCTTAAGGGACACTTTACAGGGACGCATCTTCATCACATTTCAGTCTTTTATTTAATTCCTATGAATTTTAACATAGCCATAAAACGTGTGCAAGGCGTATATTTAATCAATTTTATTGATTTATTTTAACCATCCCATGCTGCATTCATATTTCTCTGTCCGTAGGGTTTAATACAAATTGTCTTCTGGTATTTAACAGTGCGCCCAAATAGCAAAAAGCGCTGTTTGACATAATCATATACTTACAATGGCTCATAAGCTGTAAGTCCCTGTAGTTTAATCCGTTGCTGTTGCCTTCCACAAAATACGTATGGGCAAAGCGGTTTAATCCTATTTGTTCCTGATATTCCCTGCACCATTCTATATCATCCGAAAACACAAAAAGCGAGCCCTTATCGGACTGTCTCCTCACAAATGCATCGACAAGCACTTGCAGCACTTCGAGAGAATTCGCCCATCCGAGGGTTACATAATCGCCTCTTCTGATATGCACGGATACCGAATCGGAGGTCAGGATTTTCTCCATATAGTATTTATTGTGTTCCTCCGTAATCGGCGGAAAACGAAATTCTTCCAGAAAAATATTCTTATACCGCGCAAACCAGAGCTTATTAATCCAGTAGCCATGATAATATATGTCCCCTGAGACATCCAGTATTTGCGGGAAATATTTATTGCACGCAATGGAAACCACATTTCCGTCAAAAGGATTAAAGGTCTGGTGGCCTTTTCCAACCTCGGATATCATGGAAAAGGGCGTTCCGTTTTCACATAAAATCTGAGGAACGCTTTTCCCCTCCCGGCGCTGGTCCAAAATGAACTGCCATACCTCTTCATCAAAGCATTCGCTTAACATGTGGGGCTTAATGCCGAACACCTTCTCCAACTCATAACCATTGTGGACGGTATGAAGAGCAAAATAAGAATCGTCCATGAACATAATTTCCCCCGGATGGGATAACTCAAAATATCTTGCGAATATATACTGGAAAGCCTGATTTGCCAGACCTCCGTTTAAAAACTGAATTTTCATTTTTTATGAACTGCCTTTCTTTGAGGGCGTAACCGGCTTAAAGTTTTTAACTCAGCGACTGCTTTAAAATTCTTCCACCTTCATTAAAGCCTTACCGCTTCGCTGACAAAAGGCTGTTCCGCCTCAAAACAGGATGCCTCTGCACTGATTTCTGCCGGCGTCTTAGAATTAAAATACTCCCTCTGCCATTTTGTATAATCAAACTTTTCCCGAATAATCGCAGAAATATAATGTTCCGCTTCAACAATACCCATCTGTTCCGTTAAACATCTCATTCCCCGGTTCAAAATCTCAACAGTACTTATCGCCATTTATTCATCCCCTTCCATCTGTGTGATAAACTCTATCGGCGTCACCATTTTATTTCTTTTCGAAGCTAACCTCAAATGCCAAAAAACCAGTAAAGAAAGGAGGTTGCGCCATCTTCCCTCGATGAGTGTAACAAAAGTGTAACTGATTGAAAGGCCGGGCAGTAAGCCATATTCCGACATGCAAAAGACAACATGGTTTGTCTTACTTACTGTGTGCCTAATTACAATATAAAGCCGCCTTGCTGATTATGCCAACTGTCTGCCCCCGGTTTTAAGTTCTTTTGACTTGGCGGCCTCTTTAAGATTCGGCTGCCATATGCTGTTTTCTCTTATTCATCTCCGCCCAAAAGGCTCTTCCGCCTTCATTATAGAATGCAATTTTTTCCTGTACTGTCATATCTTTTGTAAGTTCATAATGATATTCCCGAATCTTATGAATATCTTCAATCGTAAAATCAGGACTGATAATTGGTTCTGCAATCATAACTACCCCTCACTTTCCAATAATACAGAAGGATTCCATATCTCGACATCCTTATAGCCCTCTAAATTTGTAATTGCCCTTACGCCTCTGATTGTCTTTACATTGACAATATGTTTAAAGTTCCATGAAATGATACAGTCACATTCATTTAAAACTGCAACTCCTATATGCTGACAATCATCAAAGCTCTTTTGTGTCAGTATTCCCATTTCAATAATTTTTTTTGCTATCGTTATAATATCTTCCGTGATATCTAATATTGTAAACTGTATCTCATTCAGACAGTTAATTAGCTTTGTTTTCTTTGGCTCTGAACACTTTTCTATCTCCCTTAATGTCACCGTAGACAAATATACATCATATTTCCCTGCCTTGAACATTTCCCATAATCGTCTTGTATCTGCCATCTTCTCAGGCACATCCTCCTGAAGCAAATGACTTACAACCGATGTGTCTAAGTATACCTTTAATTTTCGCATAACGCATCACTCCTGCTATTCTGGTGAATCCTTTTCAGCATTAATTTCACAACCCCATCTTAGTTTCTACCTACTGATTCTAAAATCTGCTTTCATGTGTTCAAGCCTTACCGCTCCACTAAAAAAGGCTGTGCCGCTTCAACGATTATTATATTTATATTATACCCCGATAAAAACTTGTTAGCAAATAAAACTTCTCTGAACAAAACAACGGGCAGCTTTTCTTTTCCTCATACCCCTGGAATAAATGGCGCAAATACGCGCTTTTCCAGGCAAAAGCAAGTACCCCAGAGCAACCCATCATAATCGACTGAGCCGGAAGACTACCTGAGACGCGCTGCATGGCGCTGGCCGCGTCGCCTCACCCCCCATACTGGTCTGAACCTGCCTGCAAAAACCTCTTTTATCAGCCGACAATACGATTGAAAGATGTCGCAAAAATGTCGAAACAGACTATATTTATTGATGAGACAAAGTTGGAAGCCTGTGCAAGCAAATATACCTTTGTCTGGAAAAGTCTGTAGGAAAATGGGAAGAAAAAATGTTCCAGAAGATGCAGGAGGCCATACAGCTTCTGAATAAGGAATACGTACAGAAGTTTTCGGCTGCTTTGGAAACAAGGACACAGGACTTGCAGCAAATCGTCCGGTTTTTAGAAGAACGCTGTCAGACAGAGAGCACGGTTTTTGTTCATGGACGTGGAAAAAGGAAAAGCAAAAACCAACGATATTATGAACTTTTCCATAGATATCTTGAAAGACAGACCATTTATGACTGGCATACGGCAAGCTTTCAGGGAAGAAATAATTATTGTAAAACAGAGCCTGATGCAACCTTTATGCATATGAAGGATGATCATATGAGAAATGCCCAGTTAAAGCCCGGATATAATGTACAGATTGCAGTAGACAGTGAGTATATTGTGGCAACGGATATTTTTCAGGATCGGAATGATGTCTGGACATTAGTCCCCTTTTTAAAAACAATGGAAAAAACTGGGCTTGTGTTATCCGAGTGTAACCGCTGATTCCGGATATGAAAGTGAAGAGGCTTATACATATCTAAGAAGAGCAAACCAAAAACCATATATAAAGCCACAGGCTTATGAGAAATGGAGGAAGCGAAGCTTCAAACAGGATATCAGTAAACGTGAAAACATGGGATATGATGAAAAAGCTGACACATACATCTGTCATGCCGGAAAAGCACTGTCTCCCATTTTTGTCAAAAAACAGAAAAGCAAGAGTGGCTATGAATCGGAAGTAACCGTTTACGAATGTGAAGACTGTACCGATTGCCCTTATAAAGAAAAATGTACCAAAGCAAAAGGCAATAAGAGATTATACATATCAAAAAGTTTTCTGGAGAAACGGCAGGAATCCTATGAAAATATCCTGAGTGAAACAGGAATCAAATATCGGATGAACCGTTCCATCCAGGTAGAGGGAGCTTTTGGAGTTCTGAAAAATGATTACGAATTTCAAAGATTTCTGCTGCGAGGAAAAATCAAAGTAAAGCTAGAGATTCTTTTGCTTTGTATGGGTTACAACATCAATAAACTGCATGCGAAAATCCAGAAAGAACGTACTGGGAGTCATCTTTTTCCAGTAAAGGGAATCTCTTAAAATCCCCAGAGGTAAAAGGATTATTAAAGTATGCCAAAAATCCAGAAGGAATTCAAAAACAACGGATTTCTTCTGGATTTTTTTGTAACATAGAGCGAGGGTATCGCCCTGTCATCTAATTGGATGATTTTGCGACACCCTCAAGTACATAGGAATGAATGATAGTGTTTGTAAAAAGTGACAACTATAGCGTGATAAGAACTATTCTGGTGCATATATCTTGAAAAAACGAACATGATGTGATAGAATGATACTTGTATGATTGCAACTAAGAATGAAGTGTACGGCAAAGGAGTGGTACAGATGAAAATAAGTTATAACAAGCTTCGTAAACTCATAATTGATAATCAGATGAATAGACAAGATTTAATGCGTGCAGCAGAAATTTCATCATCTGTTGCAACAAAGTTTAATAAAGACGAAACGGTATCTATGGAAGTGCTGATGAGGATTTGTAAGGTGTTTCATTGTGACATCGGGGATATTTGTCAAATTATAGAGGATTGATATGGCAGTTCGGATAGGATGGGACAAATATGAAGTTGCACTGCTGATAGATGCTTGTAACAAAATTCGTGACAAGGAAATTGATAAAGCAGAGTGCGTACATAGATTATCAAATTTACTTAGGAAACGTGCAAAAGCAAATGGAATTAACATAGATGAAGTGTTTCGTAATGAAAATGGAATTACTCTTCAGATGACCAAAATGGAGTATCTCCTGACAGACGGAGAAAAGGGGTTGCCAGGAGCAAGTAAGTTATATATTGAAATGGAAAAAATGAGCAAATTCTGATGAATTTGAAAAAATACTTACGCTTGCAAAGGAACAGATTGAGAACAAGGAGGCTATGAATAATATGAATACAAAAGAAAAATTTATTCAATGGCTTTCATCTAATCCGGTAAATAAATATAGTTCTGATACAATAGTTAATGCACTTGACGAAGGTTCAGAGTATTGTTGCTTTCGTGGCTTGAGCAAAGTGAGCTTTTGGAATATGAACAATAAAAAAGAATTCATAACCGTTGCGACAAAGCTTCTTGGAATGAAAATATATCGGTTGATGCATAGAAAGACAGCTATTGTTCTTGATAAAGCAGTACCTTTATATAAGCAATTTTTGCAGCAAAGCGAAATGAGGTCTGGCACAAAGATTCCTGATGTAGAAATCTCAATAGAGGATTCAAGAAACAATGTTGAAGAAGTCATGTTGATTGATAACACTACAGAATCATCTTTGAATGAAAATTCCGTATTTGAATATGACTTTCATAATCCGCCGTCTTTAAGATTTACCAAACCGATAAAGGCTACATATTTTGATGAAATAGCTTCTGAGTCAACATCTTGGCAAAAGCTTTTTATAGATTTGTTAAAGGTGTTATATGAAGATTATGCGGATATATTTAAAAGAATATGGGGTGTTGTATACTCAGGTTCAAATGCACCTTTGATAGGAAGAAAAGAAGACCTGCATTTATTCAGGCGACCCGGAGAGTTTGCTTCTGGGATGTATGTGGAACTAAATAGGTCGGCAAGTGAAATTGTTGGAAAATTAAACAAAATTCTTGATGAATGCAATGTGGATTATGAAAATGTTGTAATCACATATGCGAAGAAGCAAATGGAATATGAAGAAAATACTAAAGCTGAAGATAACCAAGATTCGGACAATAAATATTCTCAAATCTATCAGAAACTTTATTATATTTCCAAGGTATACGATGACCCAAATGGAATGACTTTAGAAAAAATAATGTCCATGCTGGGCAATGGTACTGCTGAGAAATTGGTAATAAGTATTTTAAATGATGCTTATTGGGCAACAAAATTGGCAGATGATATTTATTCGTTTGGGAAAAATGCCAACTCAGTTTTACGGGAACAGGTACAGCCATATAAGATAGAAGAAAAGGACATAGTTATAGACGGTCAATTCTTCGACTTTTTGTATAATTATGAGAAAATGGCAGAAGCTTCGTGCCGGAGTTATGTTTCAGCAATAAGAACAGCCGAGGAATATGCAAAAAATCATAATTATACTTCGCACATGATTTATGATTGCAGTTTTGAAGATGCATCAACGCTGATTCGAGTGCTCATGGGTGATAATGAGTTCCTGAAGTTTAATGCTAAGCAGCATAACCGATTTAGAGCAGCATTTAAGAAATACTTAAAAATGGGAGGTCAACTTCTTGCAAAAGAAAGAAAATCTTTATCAGCGAAAAAACCATCACTGTTGGTTACTAATAAGATTGAAAAAGTACAGCCGAAAGATTTCGATAAGTCAAAATTTGAAACCACTCTTTTAAGAAGATACCGCAACGGAATGCAATTTGATTCTATTGATTTTGAGAATTTCAGAGAAATGTATGATGCACTTTTTGATGAAACTCTCACTTTTGATGATGAAGCCTTAGAAGAAAGATTGCATTATTGTGGAGTGCTATATAAAGACAGACTTTTTCCTGCTGAGGGAATAATTGATAACAACACAAAGGAAACTTTGTTTGCATACATTGATAACTGCTTCTCCACTGGAAAGTCAGTGCTTTATTATAAGGCAATTTATCAGGATTTATCAGATGCTTTTGCAAGTTGCTTTACACTGGCAGACGAAAAAATGTTGAAGGCTTATATTGAGTATTCGGCTGAGAAAGATAAATATTATTATTTTTCAGATTATATGTCGGTTGATGGAAATGTAAAAATTGACCACACAGAGGAAGTTGAAGAATATTTTCTTTCCGCCGGTAAACCAATGAGACTTGATGATGCTTTCAGCACATTATCACATATCCCACAAGAACGAGTTGACAGAATCATTAAAACAGATTCTCGGTTTTTACGAAACTCTAAGGGTGAGTATTTCCATACAGATATTTTTGAAATCAGTGATGATGAACTGGAGAATATCGCAGAGAGTGTCAATGGTTTTATCAGTGAGGACGAATATGCAATCTGGACGAATGTCTGGAATATGATTCAAGATAAATTTCCATTATTTGTTGAAAATAATCTGTATCTTTCAGGTCTTGGAATTAGAAATGCAATCGAACAACGATTTAGCGGAAGGTTTCGCTTTGAAGGTGCTGTTATCAGCTTGCCAAAAGACAGTTTTTCTATGAGAGATGTATATCAGTTGTATGCTAAACATCATGCAGAGTTTACAGCAGACGAAATATATATGCTTTCAAAAGAATTAGATACTGTAATTTATTTCGACGCTTTATCAGAAGTTTCAGTGCGAGTCAGTCACGATTTATTTGTCTCAAAAAAACGGATAAATTTTGATGTGGATTTAGTCGATAAAGTTATTGAGAGCTTTATGTCAAAGGATTACATCAGAATTCGTGAGATAGACTCTTTCCTTGCGTTTCCATCTGTTGGATATGAATGGAATGAGTATATGTTAGAGAGCTTTTTGATTTCATATAGCAAAAAGTTTACGCTTTTGAATAATGGACAATCCCTGCACAATGTGGCAGGAGCTATTGTTAAAAAAGATGGAAAAATTAAAGAATTTGAGGATGCTTGTGCAGCAGTGCTTTCTGAAAGCCGAATTGAATTAAAGAAAAGCGAAGCACTGAATTATCTTGCAGATGTTAATATGATTACAAGGCGTAGTTATAAGGACTTAGATACTGCTATTCGGAAGACAACACAAATTCGGAACAGGAAGGAATAAACAGGATGTATGCATACGAATGGGATAGTTCTACTGGTGGTTATATATTAACCCCAATGCCACTGGCATTTTCAAAGGAACCCAGACCCGTTTATTATAAAGAACTTGATATTTTAGGGTTTGATAAATATTGGAATTATGATAAAAATGACAGCTTCCCGTATATGTTGGCAGAAGCAAATAATTATTATTATCGAGGAAGACTTGTTGCAAAAACCAAGGGAGGCTCTCTTTATACACCTCCGGAATTGGTTCTTATTGGAGACCCGGAGCCGGAAGGGTATCCTCTTCGATTTGTTGATATACCTGCTATGGTTGAGAAGAATCTACAGTTAATGGAGCAGCTTGTACAGGAGACTATAAAGAAGATATATAATACTTTTATTGAGTACAAAGACAAAGTGGATGTTTTTTATGTAGCTTTTTCTGGTGGTAAGGATAGTGTTGTTACATTAGACTTAGTTCAAAGAGCACTTCCTCATAATGAATTTAAAGTTCTGTTTGGTGACACGGGAATGGAATTTCCTGATACATATGAGACTGTAGATGAAATAGAGAGGTTTTGTAGTGAGAACAATATCGAATTTTTAGTCTCAAAATCTCAATACGAACCAGAGTTCACATGGTCGCAATTCGGACCTCCGGCTACCGTGCATAGATGGTGCTGCAGTGTTCATAAGACCTCTCCTCAAATTATTTTGCTTAGAAATGTTTTAAAGAAAGTAAATTTTACGGGGATGGCTTTCATTGGAGTGCGAGCAAGTGAGAGCTTGTCTAGAAACGAATACGATTATGTAAGCTTGGGAGAAAAGCATAAAGGACAGTATAGTTGCAATCCAATTTTGGAGTGGAACTCATCTGAACTATACTCGTATATTTATATGCGAAATCTATACTTAAATAAAGCGTATAAAAAAGGAAATAGACGAGCTGGATGCTTAGTTTGTCCTCGAGCGGCAGAACGCAATGAATATATGGCGAGAGTTTGTTATCCTAGTGAATTTGATTCGTTAATGAACAATATTCGTGAAGCGTATGCACATAATTTTCAATCAGAAAAGAAATTGGATGAATTTATCAGGAATGGAGGATGGAAGGCAAGAAAAAATGGAAGAGATTTGCCTTTTGAATTGAATTATAAAGAAAAGAGTGATGCAAGGTCTTTTTATATAATAATTAATAATTCAAAGACAGATTGGAGACAGTGGATAAAAACTATTGGTGTTATAAAAAACGATAGGTCGCCATATATAATTGATTTTCGAGGCAATGAGTACAAATTTGAAGTAAAAGAAAATGATAAACACATTGAGTTAAAATATGATGTTTCACTAGCAAAGAAAGCACCATTGTTTACAAAGCTTTTGAAGAATGTGTTTAGAAAGACAGCATGTTGTATAGGGTGCAAAGAATGTGAGGCGGATTGTCATAATGGTATGCTTCATATGAAAGATGGTAAAGTAATTGTTGATGATGGATGTATGCATTGTTCACAGTGCCATAAAGTGGACAAAGGATGTTTGGTTTATAAATCGTTAGAAATGCCTAAGGGAGGTACTAGAATGGGTAAAACACAGAGCTTAAATTGTTTTTCGCATCATGCTCCTAAAATGGAGTGGATGGAGCAATATTTTGCCTTTAAAAATGGATTTAAAGAAAAGAATACATTAGGTTCGCAGATGTTTAACTTTTTCAAAAGATTTTTAAGAGATGCAGATTTGCTTGATAACGGTGGATTTACAAGATTTGCTGAAATAGTTAATGATATAGGACTTGATGAGGAATTGAGTTGGGCACTTATGCTAGCGAATCTTGCATACAATCCTCAATTTGGATGGTATATAAAAAATATCAATTTTGGCGAAACTTTGAGTAAAGAGTATGTTTGTAGTTTGCTTGTTGATTATGGGGCTGATGAAAAGTGGGTTAATGATGTATGGAGTTCTTTAACTAGAATAATGAGTTTGCCGTTTTCTCAAGTTGGACTTGGAAAGATGATTAAAGAGAAAAACAAGGCGGTTGCCCTGTATAGAACAGAGTGGAAGTCTCCGGATGACAGAGTTATTCTTTATTCGCTTTATAAGTTCTCTGAAATTTGCGAAAACTATAAACAGTTCACACTAACCAGATTACTTGATACATCTGTTGAGAGTACTGGAATTAGTCCGACACAGATTTTTGGATTGAACCGAGAAACAATGGAAAAAATTCTGAATGGTCTTACATTTAATTATCCTGATTTGATTGAAGCAAGATTTACGCTTGGTCTGGATAGTATTACGCTTAAGAGTGATAAGAGCGCTAATGAAATTTTGAACGAGCTGTTCTGAGGAGGAAAAGAGAATGAGCTACAGAGAGTATTTTGACATCGACCCGGAGTATTTTCCACAGGTAGATAAGAAAATAATAGAGGAACAGCCGGATTTGTGGAAAAAATTCTACCCACATCCTACATTCATTAAGTTGCTGAAGTCAATGGTAGATGTTCTGTCACGCAAGCAAAAATTATCGGTATGGGTTGACGGTGCGTATGGTACAGGTAAATCTCATGCTGTCCTGACATTAAAGAAACTCATTGAGGCTTCGAATGAGGAAACAAACGCATACTTTGAACGTTATAATCTTGATAATTTTCTTTGCCAAAAATTGATTGCACAGAAAAACGAGGGCAAAATTCTTGTTTGTCATCGTTACGGCTCATCTGATATTCAAAGTGATACGGATTTGGTCGTTGCCATTCAGGAAGGCGTAGAGAAAGCGTTGGCTGATGCGGGAATCGAAAATGTAGCCAGCACTTCTTTGAAAAATTCGCTTATCAGATATTTTGAAGATGAAGAAAATAAGCAGAGCTTTGACATTTATGCTAAGGGTAAATATCAGACAGTGTTGAACGGAGATACTGCCGATAGTATTTTCGAGAAATTAAGAAATTTCAAGGAAGAAGCTTTGAATACTTTGGTTGAAAAAGTGTTTAAAGTTCCGGTTGTAAAGGGAAGTTTTTCCATGACTACAGGGGAACTTTGCGATTGGATACGTGAAATTATTGAAAAGAATAACCTTAAGGAACTTGTATTCATTTGGGATGAGTTTTCAGAGTATTTTGAAAATAATATGCATCATCTTACAGGTTTTCAGCAGGTTGCAGAGCTTGCCGCTACGGCGTCGTTCTGTCTTTTGATTGTTACTCATAAAGCAGAAGGTTATTTTTCTGATGGAGATCCAGATAAGCGAAAAATCCTCGACAGATTTGTTTCGCCAATTCACATTTCTTTGCCTGAAAATATAGCCTTTGAATTGATGCATGAGGCATTGAAAGTAACAGATGATGTTGATAAAGCTGCAAAATGGGAGAAACACAGGAAAAGTTTAGAAGACCGTACTATGCAGAGCCGTTCTGCTGTAAGCAAAAAAATTGGTTTGACAGACAAGGATTTAAGTAATGTTTTGCCGATTCATCCTTATGCAGCCCTTATATTGCAGCATATTTCGATTTACTACACATCTACAGCCCGTAGCATGTTCAATTTTATTAAAAATGATGAAGGCGAAGATGTTAAAGCATTTCAGTGGTTTATTGACAGATATGATTTTAGTTCCCAAAATCCATTTGTCACGATTGATATGTTATGGAATTTCTTTTATGAAACAGGCAGCCAGAAATTGGCTGATGGCATAAGAGAGGTTTTAAGCTGTTATACGCAGAAAATGGATAAGGAGCTTATGGAAGATGAAAAGCGTGTACTCAAGGTTATCTTGTTACTTCAGGCTATATCTGAAAGAATGAGTGGTAATCGTGATATTTTTCTTCCAAATAACAAAAATTTGACACTTGCTTTCGAGGGAACTGACCTCGAATTTACGGCACAGAATATTGCAAAGAAATTTTTGAACGACCATGTAGTAACCAGAACGCCTTTGACTGGCGATGTATTCTCATATTGTTGCAAAAACATGGGACCGAGTGTAGACCCGGGTCCGTTCATTGCCCAGGCTAAAGGTAAATCTACAAAAGATATGTCATTTATGGCAGGTAGTAATCTGCGTACTACTATTGATTTTACGGGTGCATTAAAGCTTCGTTATTCATTGACATATGCTACGCTCTTTGACTTTGATAGTGAAATTAAAAAGGCAAGCAATCCAAGTGTAACTAATAACAAACTTTATGCCGTTGCAACTATTGGCAGAGATTCGGCTGAAAGCGGTGCATTAAAGAAAAAGATAGAGAATTTCTTTGTGAATAATCCTGAATCAAATGCAATTGTAATCGATAGTTCAACATGTGTTCTCGGCGAAGGCGAGTATAGTGAGTTTGTTGAAAACTATGCCATGTCTCTTGCAATCGGAAATAGCGATTTAGACCAGCGAAAGACATATGAGGGATACGCTATTGAGGTGCTTTCAAATTGGGCGAAGAGAATTAAAGGCGGCGATTTCTATGTATACTCTCGCTATGAAACAAATGGAGAACGAGTAGCTAATATTCAGGATTTGTTTATCTATCTGCTTGATATAGATAAATTCCATTACCCGAAATGTCTTGAGGGTGCTTATACAAGTGTTCTGAATACAATGTATGATGCCAATTCATTGGGAAATGGTGCAACATGTGGTATAAACGAAGAAACAAAAGGGACATTTCGTTCCGGCAATGAAGCAACTAAACTTGAAAATGCTCTGAAGGGTGCATGGAAAGTTCAGGAATATTGGAATAACTCTCATTCTTATATTGCAGATTTGAAGAACGCTGTAGATGAGTTTATTAACGAGACTTTTAATAAAAGTGACCGTATTTCTATTGCTTCAATATATGAGATGCTGAAAGCAGAACCATATGGATTTATGCCTTGTAACCTGACTGCTTTTATTCTTGGATTTGTTTTAAAGGAATACACAAAAGGTGTTTATTCTTACAGTGACAATTTAACAACAGTACCGTTAGATGCAGAAAAGCTTGCCAGTATGATTTCTGAAATTATTAAGCAAGACAATACGCCGGAAAAACGTTACAAAGATAAGTTTATCGTAACATTGAAAGAAGAAGAACGTGCCTTTAACAAGGCTACATCAGTTGCCTTCGATATTCCGGAAATGTATTGTGTTTCTGTTACTGAAACAAGGTCACGAATCCGAGAGCAGATGAAAGGTTTTTCCTTCCCTATTTGGGTAATCAAGTATGTGCTTGACAATAAGACCTTTAAGACAGATAAAGATGTCGTTTCAAAACTTATTGATAACTATTGTGGTATTGCTAATAACAAGAATATGGAAGGCGAGAAGTCAGATAATGACATTGCTCTTACCATTGGAAAATTATGCTTAGACAATGATGGTGTTGTAGATGATTTGAAGAGCATACTCACAAAGGACAATTGCAAAACTGGTATGCTTGAGTATTTAAAGTTATACGATGGAGGAAAACTTCCTGCTGTTGCTGAAAAAATTAATGATGGCGGTCAGTATATCAATCAGTTGCAATACAAATTTAGCTCAGATGCTGCCAATTGGGTATGGAATACAGATACAGTCAATGCAAAAATAGATGAGCTTATTTGTGAATATGAAATTATTGAAATAAGCAATGATATTTTATCTAAAAATGCAACCTATATGGAAGCGATTCGTGCATGGGTTGATAAGATTGGTCAGATTCGATTGGCTTATTCAATGATAAAAAATGAGCTTGGCGATAGCAAAGCTTTTTATGAGATGCTTTACAACCTGTATAAGCAAAGAAACCTTCTAGATTCACAAAAGAAGCCATTCCTTGATTTACTTCGTGAGAATATAGAGAACTTTAAATATTTTATGGGCTCACAGAGCAGTTTATTTATTAAAGCTTGTAGTTTCTATTTAGACGACCTTTCGGAAGAAGATGTTAAATCCATTCTTGATGATGATACATATGGATTTGGAGGTTCTTATTTACTTGAGCGAGATAAGTATACCGACAAGGTTCAAAAAGCAGTTGATTTATATAAGAATGCTCAGTTGTATACTCAACTCAAAAAGAAATGGAACGATTTGACCGGTACTGATTCACCATATATGTGGTCGAATAAGTATCATATGCCTATCCTTGCCATGGTTCCTGATGATGAAGTCGCAACAGCAAGAAAGGTATTTGGGGCTATAAATTCTAAAACTAAAGATGAGAGTACCATTACAACAGCACTAGACTATCTTGATAAAATGACCTATGTGCAGCAATTGAATAATAAAGAAGATAGAGATAAAGCATTTAGAGATGTTTTCCTTGAAGAGTTCTCTGAATTGTTTGATGATGTCGATGAAGTTAGAACTTACCTTCAGAACCATATCTCAGATTCACCATATCATTGGCTTGGAAATAAAGCGGTTACAGTAAAGATTAAGGCGATGGCTAATGCGAAATATAATGAGTCAGGTTATGGAAAAGCAAAAAAAGTAATAGACGAAATGCCAGCCGAACAGGTAAAAGAATATTTGAAGAAAATGATTGAAGATAATTTTGTTGTTGGGTTGGAAATCATAAAGAAACAAAAGTGATTCGGAGGATAAAACATATGAATCTGGATGACGCAAAAAAGAGAGCTCAAAAATATCTGAACTCAAATAGAAGATATCCTTTGCTTGTTGATGTTCAAACAAAGGAAGATTTAGCCAATATAGCAGAATATTTTAAGGTGGGTAGCAACAAGTTCCCATCTATAGAGGAGTTTTGCAACCAAGATGAGGCAATAAAACTGGATGAGTTATATGCATCTGTATCAAGTAATAATGGTAATACATTTATAACTGGATTGTCTGGCTTCCTTATGCTATTTGGAGAAAATGTGGCAAAGCAGGCTTTAAAAACACTGATTACAACAAGCATTTCCGGTCATGTTGTAATTATTACCTATCAATGTGAGAAATATCTCAGATTTACAGATACTAGAATATCTGAGAGCGGAAGACTGGTTATCGTTGATGGAAATCCTGACAATATTTGCAATATGAATTTCATTTCTCCGATGCTCTCCGATATTTTCACGGATTCATATAGTGGGATACAGAAAATTGGAACAGCCATAGATAGTTGCTTCAATAGAGATGCGTATATTGCAACAGCAATAGATAAAAGCTCTTTTGCTGAAGCAGTCTTCCATATTTCACAAGTAAATAATAGTTATGATATTCTCCGCAATAAAGATTCAAGAACAGGAATTGTTCCTCAAGCATGTGGATTACCGGAACAATGGGATTATGTACTCCATCAAATGGGAAAATCAGGAACGTGGACTATGGTTATTGTAGACAATTTTGGGTCAGAAAATAATCTTTTACATGCAATAGGCGAATATCAGAAATTTGATGTTGAAAAGAGATGGCTCTACTATGTTGCACTTCTGATTTGTGGTGTTAAGAATAATGATTACCTCAAACTTGCGTTAAATAAGACATCAAAATCTAGTGAATTGATAAAGAATATTTTTCGGGCTGTACTTGATATTGATTGGAAGAGTGAAAACTATCAGAAACTGTATAGGCAAAGAAAAGGTTTAATTAGTGAGCTGAAAAAACCATTGCCTGAGACGATAGATTTTTGTAAGATTTTATCAACCAAAGGAGAAGATGAAATTTACTATCTGACAGATTTAACACAACCGGAAAGAGAAAAAATCATCAAATGGCTTAGCAATTATGGTGTGAAGTATTCAAAGGACGAATTGATTTATATTTTGATGAATGTCTATCCCGATTTAGCGTATTATTTGTCAAGTTATAGATATAGAAATGAATTTTTGAATAGCTATTTTGAGGATTACAAATATCAGAAGATAACAAATCGTATTCTGCCATCTTTTGAAAAAGTTGTTGAAGAGCAGGCAATAAAAATGGATTTTGTGACAATCTTAAAGCCACGTACAGCCTATGTAGATAAGCTTGATACACAAAACGCACAAGCATTTTTTGTTGATGCAATGGGAGTTGAATACTTAAGCTTTATTCAACAGAAGTGTAGCGAATATGGACTTTCAACAAATATTTCTTGTGCAAGATGTGAGTTGCCTTCATTGACTGTATTTAACAAGGAATTTGTAGACACGTTAAAGGATAAAGGATGTCCAATATCAGATATAAAGGATTTAGATGATATTAAGCATCATGGTAAAGATAGTTTCGACTATGAGAAAGAAAAAACACCAATTTATCTCATAAAAGAGCTCGAAATAATAGATGATTTATTGACGAAAATTAAAGCAAGCATACTTGCGGGTTCATATAATAAAGCAATTATTATTTCTGACCATGGTGCCAGCCGACTTGCTGTCCTTCATGAAACTGAAAATATTTGTAGCATGGAGACAAAAGGCGAGCATTCAGGAAGATGTTGCAAGATAAGTGAAATTAATGATAAACCAGATTTTGCAATTGAAGAGTCTGGATATTGGATTTTGGCGAATTATGACAGATTTAGGGGAAGCCGACGTGCAAATGTAGAAGTACATGGTGGAGCTTCTATGGAGGAAGTTGCGGTTCCAATTATTGAAATTACACAAAAAGCATCTAATATAGAAGCTGTTATTGTCGATGAATCAAGAGTTTTAACATTAGGTGCAAAGGAATACGCAATCATTAAAATTTATGTTGGGATTAGAAGTAATAATATTTCCATTAAATTGGATGGTAATTATTACAATGCTGAAGAAACTGCTGAACCTTATATATATAGAGTAGAACTGAAAAATTACAGCAAAAAAGGCAAGTTTGCTATTGATATTCTTGATGGTGGCAGTGTTCTCGCATCTGGACAGCAGTTTGAAATTGAGAAAAAGGGAATGTCACAGAATAATATGTTCGATTTTTAGGGGTGAAAATAAATGACCGATAGACTTAGAGACTATTTTGATGAAATGGTTGTCTATAAAG